>Ga0115007_10001301_pt1 | contig 16155 bp, 4 predicted proteins | sample ArcOceMetagenome_2_FD_87166 | JGI IMG/M metagenome (GOLD analysis project Ga0115007, IMG submission 87166) | Marine eukaryotic phytoplankton communities from Arctic Ocean - Arctic Ocean ARC135M Metagenome | ecosystem: Environmental > Aquatic > Marine > Oceanic | place: Arctic Ocean | collected... | reverse complement strand
TGGGCGCCAAAGGCAATCCATGCACTTCTGCTACCAAAGTACCCTATTAACACCAACAAAATGGGCCCACACACCAAAAAGAATATACCTCCAGCGGTCATAACCCGACGTCTACCAATTTTATCTGATAATGCCCCTGCCAGTGGAAACCAGATACCAAGCAACAAGAGACTGCAAGAGTTAACACCAAATGCTGATGGTACTGGTGGATCAATCAAATCTTGCATATATATAGCAAGCCAAACAAACGATATATAGAAACCACCACTCCACACTAGAGGGACCATTGCACTGGCCAATAACGATCGACGATTCTCCGGTGAGAATGCTAATCGAAGTGGATTGGATGGGAGACGTTCGAGTTGTGCAACTTCAAGTGGATCGTCCAATTCTGTTGATTCTCTCGTATTGGAAATGACAACGTGATCCTCATCGTCTTCATCGATTTCTGTGGTTGTAGCTGCTGCTGAATCAACATTATTGCTATCATCGCTGTTTGTAACAAAACCATGACCAGCGATATCTTCATCCTCTGTACAAACATATTTCAGATATATACCACAAAAGGATATTAATATACCTGATAGAAATGGTATTCTCCACCCCCATAGCATCAATTGTTCTTCCGTTAGTTTCCATCTCAAAAAATATGCGATACATCCTCCTAAAAATGTTCCAACATTAGCACCTGCCATTACAAAACTCCCATATAGACCCCAACGATTGGTAGGTTTTCCTTCTAATGTAAAAACCAAAGAACTCATTAGCTGACCTCCTACAGATAGACCTTGTATCATCCGTACCAATAACAATAGCAATATAGCACTATTTCCAATCTGTTGATAAGTTGGAAGACATCCCATTAATGTAGTAGCTAGAGCCATTAGAAAGATACTAATTTCTAACGCCTTCTTACGACCCTGTGTGTCGCCGATATAACCAATCACTAGGCCACCAACAGGTCTCATTAGAAATGCTCCACCAAAAACTGCAAATGATTCCATTACACTTAGATCTTCTGATTGGTCTTTAGGAAAAAATACCTTTCCGATTACGTCCGAGAAAAATCCAAACACAGCAAAGTCGTACCACTCTAATACATTCCCCATTACACCGGCAAGAGTTCTCAATCTACGATGTGTCGAGGTTGTTTGCCAATGACGTAGTGTTAGTCGTCGTCGACGACAACAACAATGTTGGTCATTTTGTAGAATTATTTCTTCATGGTCATCTTCCTGTTCCTCTTTAGTGTCGTGGTCATCTTTGTTCGTAATCATATCACTACACTCTTTTGCGGTTGAAATTAGGTGATGCTTGACAAGATGATTACTACTCGGTTTTCTACTAGTTGGTTATCTTGAGGCCTTCTAAAGATACCATCATTGTCGCCGTTTAGAATTGTTTGTTTGTATTTTCCATTTTCCACAACCAAAATTTGTGCTCTAGGCGAATTTTTTTGAATATCGTTCGTGACTAAACGATGCTGTGACTCACACAATCGAGCGACGACGACGAGATTAAAGTTTAGCTACTAGTAGCACGACGATGATTGGATTGATGATTGATGATTGATGTGATGATGTGATGAACATCTCACATCATATTTATACTGGTAGGCCCTACCATCAAGTAAAGTACGGAGGAGACAAATAAATAAAGACGATCAATAAGTTTATATCACAATGACAAAGTCAACCTCTCGAATGCTTGCCGTAGGAGTCGGGATATTTTTATTATTATTAGCAGCGTTAGTCGAAGGATTTTCGTTTTCTTTCAATAAGCCGAAATCCTGCAGCACAGTCAGCAGTTGTCCGAATAATAAAAATAAAGATGAGCAAATATGTCAATCTCGTCGAGACTCATTTGCCTCCATGATGAATAATGGTGCCGCAATTGCATCAGTTTCTTATGTGATGCTTTCTTCTCCGACCCCAACCAAGGCTGCTGGTGAACCTGATTGTTTAAAGGATTGTATCAATGCTTGTAAAATTATTGCTCCAAAAGTAAGTGGAAAAGAAAAGCATATGCGTGTCTGAAAGTAATTTTAAAAGATCTACTAACATGACTTTGATTCATTCGTCGCAAATATTTTTCTATCGCCCATCTTTGCTGATGTTTTTTTTTTTGCAGGATCCTGATTACTGTACTGAATCATGCACTGCTTATTGTGCTCAAGAGGATCGAACGGATGGATTAAGTGGTAGCGTCAGCGCACAAAATGGTGAAGTTGGTATACTTGGCGGCTCATTTGGTAAAGGGACTGTTCCCAAAGGAGAAGACAAAGTAAGTTGTTGTAAAAGACATAGGCTGAGCGAAGCTTATTGATTCAAAAAGTTACTGGTTCTTTCTCTTTATCTACTATCAAATATAGTCCGCTATCAAATCAAATCTGTTTCTAATTTTCTGCACCACACTCACACGCTTTCTAATTTTCTGCACCTTCTTAACAATCATATCGTGAATAAATTACCCGAAGCCACCATCCATAAAAATTCCTGGGCTTGATTTTTCAGCTGGCAATGGGAAGACACTTATCGGCTATTGAAAAAGAAAAAAAGTTTTTTGAAACCAAACCATGACGACGATTGTAATACATATATCACCTAGCTTATGGTATATGCGTATGATACCGAGTATTGTAGTTTTTAGTGCAAGTTTTGGCAACAATTGGTAAAATTAGCAGGGTACTATAATTTCTTTGTAGACTGGATGTGAATGTGATATTTAACTTCTGTTTTGTGAAGCATTTTAGGCAGGATGGCTTGAGAGAAGGAAAGAAACAAAATAATGTACATCAACGCAAGAGTGCAATGAACTGAAGCACAAAGCTCAATGAATATAATACACACTTATAGTCTAGATATATTGAAACATACTGTAGCTGTTAAAAAATCTTACACAATATTGGTACAAGGACTGTTATAATAATAGCAGAGATACTATTATTACAATTGATATATGACTGTTATGTAGCTACACTTTATTACAAGTAGACTGACTGCAGCTGTTTCTACTGGCTACATATTAGGCCTTTTGATTAGCAGATCAAAAAGCCTAATCAGGTGTATAGATGAATCACTATGTTGTCTAGTACCTAGCTAAATTTTGATTCCTTCAAACGGGTTGGATAGCTGTTGTTAAAACTTAAAACACTTAATTCTTACTATTGTATAACATTGTAGTATTCTGAGTATGGGAGTATAAACAAGTTATATATGAGTATGGGAGTATGTTCAATGTATACACAATCAACAATAGGCAAAAAAATATTAAGTATGCTGCATAATAGTAAAACAAACACACACGGGACTGCTCTCTGTCGGCGGAAACAGTATCTGAAATAACTGCACGTAAAAAATAGCCGATAAAAAAGCGAACAGAAATGAAACACAAAACTAAAAACTTTTTATTACAAGGGTCTTGGGTGTCATCTTCATATATGTATTAATCAACCATTATGAGAACTACTACGAACAACTAATACTACTACAATATACATAATTCGAATTGTAAGCCGATGCGATAATAATGACAATGTTGAGAGAAGTGCCGTCAGGCCGAGAACAGGCTATCGAGACTCTCCTCGACATGGAACCACAGGGTAGTTTTTATCGAGCGTCTCGAGTTTTGGTACGTGATCGTGATCATCGTTGCTTGATTTTTTTTCGTGTGGGCCTTGTACATCTTAGTATCGACAAGAATCTATATAAACAACGAGTTCATTTTATAATAAATTTGTGCACATTGTTTGTTGTCTCTGACCTCTGACACTGATTACTCATTTTCTGTCGATTTCCGCCATCATTTATATTGTGTGAATTAAATTGTCAATACCTATTAATAAATACCGCAGGAGGAATCAGTACCACAGGCCCTATTGCATAGGCCCAATTTAGTTACCAAATCAGCTCTTGTCGACCAGGCGTGTGCCCTTTCAAAACATGAAATTGACAATCACGAAAAATATGATTCTTTATTTGGAAGCCACGAAAGTCGTATCCTTTCTTTTTCTGGACAACAAAGACTAAAAGAACCGATCACGGAAACGAAAAAGAATAGGATATTGCGTCATCATTCAAAAATTATGACTGCCAAACAAAGGGGAGGCAGTACGAAGAAAGACAATCCTGCTACCGTTGCTCCGTCACCTCAGCTAGTCAATGCTTTAAGAAGACTTTATGAAAAGCCCGGAGGCGCATCTGGTGAACTACCTGCATTGAAGTCGTTGTTGCAATCCGTAATGGATCATCCCACTTTTTCTTCGGAAGATATTAAAGAAGCAACATCACCAACCAAAACAAAATCTACAGCAGTAGCATCAGCAAAAGGAACAACAACAACAACAACACTATTACCTAGTAGTTGTGTGGAGGAAACAACGTACACCTTAGAATCGTTGATTGCTTATTTGTGTAAAGAGACATCATCGTCTTCTCCGCTATTTTCTCCTACATTGGAACACGGTTTGTTGATAACAATCCTATCCGTATTGACGGAATACGAAATTAGAGATGAGGAACCGAAAGGGGATCCGAAGGGTAATCCAAAAGATTACTACGAACAAAAAGTGCAAGAGGAACAACAACAACGACGTCGTCGCCATCATGATGCAACAAACGATCCTACTGTTGCACCCCCATTACAAGTTGGTGCGATTATGTCTCTTCTAAAGATCGACGACGAAGAGGACGATGATGATAGTACAAGCCCTTGGTCGTTAGACAATGATCTGCTTTCATACTTGGGGGAAGCCGCCGCTGTTTATGAGGAAAGAATTGAAATTCAAAAATCTCGCCTTTTGAAACGTTTGTCTGTGGGTAATGGAAACGATGGAGATATGAAGGGCGATGATACATCAGGAGAGAATAGCGTCAACGATGACAGTGATGGTGTGTGCTCTTCCTTATTCACTACTCCAGGTCCTGCTTTGTTGGCAAGTCCTCAACCGGTAGAGACGCCCGGTACTCCAGCAACGCCGGATGCTGTTGCTACTGAAGTGCGGGATGCTTTAAGCGATGTTGTCATTGAACATATCATATCAGCAGCGACTGGTGAAGAAGCGTCGGTGAATGACGGTGATAATGATAATGATCTAATGCGGGAGGAGCCTGAAACACAACAAGATGATGTTGATGTTGAAGACGATGATGACGACGCGGATGAGGATGACGAGGATATAGTTAATGGTATAGTAGAAGATAACGACGACGAGAACGCGTCATCGTGCTCTTCTTCTTCATCATCGTCCTCATCTGGTTCTGATGCAGAACCTGGAGACGAATACGAAGAGGAAGAAAACGATAATGACGATGACGAAATTGATGACGAAGAAAACAATAATGACGACGATGATGACATGGTCCTGCGACAGGCCCTGGCGCTAAGTATGGTTGAACAAGTAGAATCGTATTCTACTGAAATCGATTCGTCTACCACCAATGATGGTGCAGAAGAATCTGCCCCGGCATCGACAGAAAATCCACTGTATCCTGTAACTCCAATGGGCAGAAGTTCTCATTCAGAGGAACTTAAAAACGATCGAGATACCGAAGAAAGTCCCCTACCCGCTATGCCGACTCCACCCAAAATTGATCCATACGCGTCGTTACGTGGTCCAAATATCCAAATTGATGACGATCAGATGCAAAAGGATTCTTTATCATTTGACCCCTCTGCCTTGCATCTTTTTGGTTCCATTCCAGCATCAGACGTGTTAATTCAGTTGCTTTTATACATGAATGCTGTAATAGAAAGTCGTAAGTTTCAAGATAAAGACAAATACTCCAAAAATGCAAAAAAGAATCGATGTACTCGAGAAACCGCAATACCAGGTGGTATAGGTTCGTCGCTATTTACTCCAAAGCTCACTGCTGTAAAGACTAAGGTAGAAAATGAAAACGATAGAAACGATATTGCGACATCATTGCAGCTATCGGTATCGTTGTTCTTACTGACTATCGATATGAGAAATGACGCCATTGATAACCTTAAGCGAGCTGTTGCACAGGAAAAGAAGGATATACACGATGACAACGTCACGGATGATTCTATGTTGGGTGCTGATAGTAGTGAGGAAGGTGACGATCCTGCTATTGCATTGGGTTTGACATACATTGATGATGAAAATTCAGAATCAAAAGAGTCCCTCGAGGCTAAGGGTATGAAGCGAAAGGCTGCAGCAGCTGCTCACGATGCTGCAGCACTGTCGGAATCGCTTCGAAAGAGGGCAAATGCGTGGAAGAAACAAGTTAATTTTTTCTCTCAATGCTGCTTTTTATCAATGAAAAGTCTTCGTCTTTTCTTACAATGTGTTACCAGAAATTGGTTGCGCGATCATCGAGGAGTCTCTAGTACTATTCTTCATGAATTGTTGCCTACTAGTGTCATCTCGAAGTTATCGATCGGCCTTGCATCCATGTCATCAACCGGAACTGGAATGACGAATTTGCTTCATCCAATTTTAGCTGGTCAAGAAGATGATGTAGATGATCCAGAAACTATTTTTATGCACACTAAACTTTATAAAATCTCGATTCTTACATGGGGGGAAAGTGTACCTATCATATACCCTTCCGTAACAGCACAGGTTGAGGTGTTGCGGTCATTGCTCTCTGAGTGTTCAAAACATGAAATCACAAAACAACATCGATCACTGGACAATATGAGATCTCTGCCACTACTGGATTCGGAACCTCCTTTTCATAGATTGCAAATTTTAAGCCGACGTCTTCGTGTTAGTGATCTACTCAACCGTTTCGTCTCCGGTCCGACTTCTCTCTTACCTGGAAGCGATAGCGGATCTGAAACCGAAAAGGGAGCGAAAAAACTTGAGCTTGGAGAGCCAAACTGTGCACGTTCTGTCATCGATTCGATTGGATCGTCTTCTATTGCATATGGTAGTTTAAAACGTGACCTGCATGGATTGTACCTTGCATTGTGCCACCGTTACCACGTACGGGTTTTGTTGTGGGATGGCCTTGGTACTTGCACTGAGACCGAACTAGACGAATCTACAGCTTCGTTGATTAAGTCACCCGTCGACACACTTCGTGTTGGCCAGGATAATTCCAACAAAATCGAGTTTGACGCTACAAAGTGCTCAGATAGCATGTCAATTATTTCTAGTTCAGATGCGTCAGGATCACATCCTACTTCCTCCTCCATTAATCAACGAGCATCGAAAGTATGGGGAACAGTCCTTTCCTCGACACCATTCTCACCGAAGACTGGGATTCATCGATGGGCGATTCGACTCGACAAATGTGAACGTGGTCATGTTTTTATTGGAGTCGCTACCGCACAGGCGAGCATGCGAACCTATGTTGGCGGGGATAAATATGGGTGGGGGATGATTGGAACACAGGCACTTTGGCATGATCGCCGTAAAATCCGTGGCGATTATGGAGCAACGTTTCGCACTGGGTCAACAATCGTTGTAACACTGGATACTGATGCCGGAACTATTAGCTATAGCTCATGGAAGGACAATTCATCGACTAGCTCCTACTCAGTTGATCAAATGGTTCAGAGCATTTCTTCACCTCGTCGACATGGACAAGGGGTTGGAGTTGTTGACGATTGGGGTGTAGCATTCGAGGGGTTACCTCTCGATTCTAAGCTTTACCCAGCTGTTGGTCTTTATCAAAGAGACGACAAAGTTACATTATTGACAGTTGAAGCAATAGGCAGTACCCATGGTGGCTCTGGAAGTTCAACTATTTCGACCGAAGGTCTCTGCTACTACCCTTCTGTTCCCTTTTCGGAAAACTATAAGCAAGTGAGTTCTCTTTGCGAGAAGACTAGGGCGTTTAACGAGAAAGTACAATTGGACGGAATGCAATATGTCATTAGTTCACTGGAGCAAATTGTTGACAGCATTCGTAAAGGGACTGGTGATTTTCTGTGGAAATCACTGCTACCAAGTTTAGCGTCTGCGGTCTGTCTTTTTCCACGGAATCTACCAATTCTTTCGAAACGGTTTGGTTTGACTGTAATTTCTCAATTATCAAAATCAATTCAGGAGCTAGAAAGATTGAGCAAATCTGGTTTGCTAGACGAGCGCGGACCTTTTCACAATGGACTACAGGAAGGGAAATGGGTCATTCGAGCAACTGGTTCAAGCGGGTCAAACTCAGATGCCGAAGAGTACATAGTTGACCTAACATCATCCACTGAAAAGGATGCCTTGATCGGATTCGAAGGGAACGGTGTTGGGACGATCGGGAAATCAAAAAATGGTCTCGTTTCAATTCTAGGAACCGTTAAAGGCTCATCAGTGCACTTCGTTGAAGAGTGGACGGATGCGAGCGACGAAGGGTTTTCGTCGATCGCTAGCGACGATTCATCTTCCTCCTGTGTTATCAATGCAAGATTAAGCCTTGATGGAAGAAAATTCGATGGTACATACCACAATGTTCAATTTGGAACCACGGGTCATATTGCTGGTTTGCTATGCGAAGACAACAATTCTATGAAAGTTTCATTGTTCCGTTTGAAAGAATCACCGATCGCATTAAACCAGCAAAGTTCTGATTCATCATGTGGTAGTGTTGCTTTGCTTGGCCTTGCTCACAGCCACTTGGCATCCATTATTGGAGAGGATTTAGTCAATGACGATGCGCGGAAAACCGAACGACCAGCTCCAGAGTCCTCGCCGCTTACACAAAAAGAATGGGAATTCCATTCCACCGAGTTAAGAAACAGTTTGATGCTAAAAACTTTTGCTCGGTCTTCATTAAACTCGACCGAAGACGACGTTACAAAGCACATTCAAGATCTACGAGATTTGTACTTGGTATCAAGTACTTTCCGCAGTGATGAACTTTCACGGCTATCGGAACCTTTGATGGGCGGACTCATTAGTGAATTCAGATCCGATAGCTTCAACAATTCTTCATCCTCAAAGGAAACTGCCGTGCAAGTCGAAAGTATGGACGCTGATATGTGTGCCAAGTGTTGCGGCACTGGATCACTTGCAGCTCTATGTCCGACTGAGTATCGTCGAGCGCGTCATCTGATAATCTGTACCTTGCTGACCCATTGCAGAAAGATTACCACGGCCGCATCTGATTCTGATTTAGAGAAAATTTGGACCTGGGCCTTGAAGCTGATGGAAGATGGAATGCGAAATTCAATAGCCAGCTGCGCCAATATTCCTGTGAGGAAAAATGCTATTGAATGCTGCCAGCTGTTTTGCAGTGTTTCAGAATTCCTGATTTGTCTCGATTCTTCATCTTCGACTCCAGAATGCATTGATATCGATACAGTAGGTGCAGATTTCTCTCGTCTTTACGGTCTTGTTTCTTCCACAGCAGACCTCGAGTTTCTACGAGAAGAATTTTGTCGATCTTCGAGAAGATCTCTCCTACGACTAATTCCAGTTCGAGAGATCTTATCTCTTCTTGATTCGCCCATCGAAAGTTCTCATGTCATCGAGTCGTTGGTAGATGGAGTTCCAAGATTGCTTGGTCGAGGGTACATTGATATAACCCGACCGCAATCAGAACGTCACGAATCTTCCTCAAACGAAGAATTAGGAGGCCACTACTTGTCAAATCTCCCTGGCGTAGCTAATGCTGTACGCCAATCACTTCAACAAAACGTCCACCAACTTCTCAATGTTATTTGTCGATTAGCTGATCGTGGATTGACAGAAAGAAAGCAAGATTTGTCCTCTGAATCACTTGTTTCGATAGATTCTATGACATTGGCTCTTATTTCGTGTTTGACAACTGTTCTACGCAGGGATGATATCAGAGCTTTTGTTTTGAATAGTCAATTGTTGACTTTGATACCTGCATTACTCAATATCCATAGGTCCAGTTTAATGTCTTCGCATGTAAATCAGTTATCGGAAGGGGAGAACATGTCAGTTGTCAAGGATCTCCATAACATCAGCCACATCGAAGTTTCAAGAGCGATATTAAGGGCAACTGTATCTCTAGCACACGTTGTATTTTACCAAACGTGGGATATCATGGATGCAGATATTTCCTCAGGAGTTGAAACATCAACAGCTTGTCTAGACATTCTCCTAGAAGAATTAAAGAAGTTAAATCCTCTCTTTCTCGATGCGGTCAAAAACTCAGTCCTTGAAACTCAAAACAGCAAGAGGAAATTGCAATGGGAATTATTTTGTAAAGAATGTTCAAATAAGGCTGATACTACAGAAAAACCTGCAATCAAGACCAAGATTAATCATCAAGTTGGCAGGTCTGGTGTAGAATACGTCCAAGAGAATGGATTACTGACAACAGCTCAGCTAAGCAGTCCTCAAAAGGCCTCTGGCACACGTAAATCTCCTGCATCGCAGCATGGGTCTGAGAAATTTGTCAAGACTCAAGGCATATTTAGTCATCAATTCTTTTCACATTGGTTACATATTCTAGTTGCTGCAACAGATACTGAAGTATCAAGGACAGCAATTGTCAAAGGTCCGGGCTGGATTCCCGCACTATTTCTAGCTATTGGGATCAACATGGAGGTCGGAGAGGGGGGAAAGATTCTAAATTCCAAATTAGATGGTCATCCCAACAATCAGTTACCAGCAATATATCGTTGTCGTCTATTGCGTCTTTTGTATCCAATACTTGAAACAATGGCGCCATCAAAAACATTAGCCCAAAGTCTTTTTGACCTCGCTGGCTCAAGCTGTTCCTCTATCACCCTCAGTCTAGACGAAGACGAAGGAATGGTTTCGCGAGAGACAGTATCGCTGCTCCGACGTCTTCATTCTCCTACCCAGACTTCTTGGCGAGCTTGTATCAATAATATAGTGCACCAAAACCTTTCATCAAGCGATTCTACTAAAGAAAGATACGGTAGGATCGGTGTACTATGCTTTTTGAATGGTTCCATCGATTCTATCAAAAAGGGATCTCGCGTTTTATTGAAACCAGCAGCAGCTGTTCCTCTATCGGCAGATCGACAGGCAGCCTCAAGCAGCAAGAGCCATTCGAATTCATCTACGTTGGTGAACTCGTCACCCCACCACCTGGTAGGAAACGGCACAGAAGGGATCGTTGCAGGTCTTTGTCGTTTCCAAGCTTCTGCTGGGGTTGTTAGCAGTATCGATACGAAAAATGGTGTCTGTGAGGTGATCCTTTTGAAACGAAGTAGTGCTTTTATTGAACCTCAACCCGAGAAAGACACTCTTACAGTCCGGGCGTTACGAAGTCCAATGGCAGATATTGTTCTTTCACAGGAAGTATCCATTTTCATTGACGAATCGATGTTAGTTGAAAACCTTGTACCCCGTCTTCTCGAAGATTCTCTATCCATTTTACAGAGGGCACGACATTTTCCAGCAGATGCTATCGAAGACTCAATCGGGTTATCGAATTTGCGGTCTCAAATGATTGATGTTACAATTGCACTCATGTCATTAAGGTCTTCAATAACTCTACTCGCTGACGAGAACATTGCGGCAAGTTTCCTCAAACACGAAAAAGCGCGAACAGTCCTCTCTCAAGCTCTTCGTCTTGCATATCCAGACGATGTGTCCTCGTCAGAAACAGAAAAAGTTGACTTGATGAATGGCGCAAGGGACACATGCCTTTCTTCATTTCCAGTCCACGAAGTCAGACTATTGCACATTCAATCTCTATTTCAAAGTTTGGGTTTCGAAGAAAGTGTTCTCGATGAGACTCCAGAAGCCATTTGGGATACACGTATACAAGAGATCAGAAAACGCATCGAGACGGAAGCTACGGATAGTGTAAATAGTGGTAATGACGAGGGATATAATACACCACCAGCGGAATCCAACAGAACCCCCGTGACTCCTCCCGCTTCAAGTGCGATCGGTGGATCTACAGAAGCCACGTTTGGTAGAGAAGAATCTTCGGCACTTCGTACGGCATCGCAGTCCACAGCTGCCAGTGAGAATAGCGAAGAGGAGGATGAAGAGAGCGAAGCGGCTGCAACCGCTGCAGCGCACTTGCGTGAGGCGGCAATCGCTCAAATGGCAGAACTGGGATTGCCTAGATCTTGGTCCGAATTGGCGCTGAGGAGAACCGGCGGGACAAATATTGAGGCTGCTGTTCACTTCTGTTTGGAGCGTGGCGGAGAGATGGAACGACTTTTGGCTGACGATAGAGAAAGAGAGCGACAATCCTCGGGAGGTTCTAGTCGACGACGTTCAGCTCGTGCCGAAGCCTCGAGTCATCTACTTCGTCAACTAACCGAAATGGGATTCCCTAGTCGATGGTGTGCCGAAGCTTTGACTGCAACTGGAAATAACGTCGACGAAGCACTAACTTGGATACTTACGAATGGCGAGAGACTAAGCGCAGAAGATGAAGGAATGGACGACGGTGAAGATGACGTGGATGAAGAGGAGGAGGACGAAGAAGAAGAAGAAGATGATGATGACGAGGAAGAGGAGGAGGACGACGATGATGATGACGAAGATAGCCAAGCAACGAATGATCAACTGTTATCTCTCAGCTTGGACGAAGAAAAGGAAGCAGCAACAAAGAATAATGAAAATGATTACGATTTGTCAGAGAAGGAAGGATGGTCAGGATCTATCGTCCCCTTAAGGTTTATTTCTGGTCGTTCTATTATTGATCAAAAAACTTTGACAATATCTGGGCTACCGTCTGGAGGTTTTTCTTCGGTAGGTTCAAAAGGTGTTATGCTGACAACAGGTAGATGGTACTATGAAGCCATCCTTGAAACAGCTGGTTGTTTGCAGATCGGGTGGGCCGATGGTAGTTTTGCCGGGCATTGTCATTCTGACCGCGGTGATGGATGTGGCGATGGACCCAGTTCATGGGCGTTTGATGGGTGGAGGAGATACCGATGGCACTCAATGGCAACAGAGTGGGGCTGTCGCTGGGCCGAGGGGGATGTGATTGGTTGCCTTGTTGACATGGATGAAAATATAGTTTCGTTCACATTGAATGGGAAAGCTGAAGAGATCGGTATGGGTGTTGCTTTTTCGGGTCAAGGCTTCCGTCCTTGTGGGGGAGTCTATGCATGTGTCAGCTTTAATCGAAGAGAGAAACTTCGGCTTATACTCGGAGGATCAGATAGTGTGGCATTTAAGTATCCCCCGCCATCTGGATACCGTGGGGTCGGCGAAGCTGTATTAGAATGCGTGAAAGAAAGAGATGAACTCATTTCAAAGGAATCCTCACTGGGTATTGAACCAGAAGGATCTTCTAGTAAACGATTCTTATGTGATTTTTCAGATGGAGAGCATGGTCATGAATTGATGGCATGGGCTCATCGATACTATGGTTCCGATGCCTCGGTGCATCTTGGCTCTGGACGTACGAAACAATCGAATACCAATTCAAAGATATCATCTTCTTCGAGCTCACTAGAGAGCACTATTGCGTACTGTCTATCGCGACGAATTGGTGTTGAATTGGCTAAAAGCGACTACGAGTTATTTTCTGGAAAAACTGACGATGAGAATAAGAGCACTGAGATTCAAATTTTGAAAGAGATGAAAGAAGGTATTCATACTGCTGGCACGATAATGTGTAAACAGGCATTTACCGAAGCTATGGTATTATCTTCGTTAATAACCCGGAAATTATTGCTCAATATTGTTGTGGCAACAGGTGAAAAATTTGATCCTGGAATCGTTTTGGCTTCAGATGAAAATACACAAGAAAGCGCACTTCGTTTTTGGAATATGATCGAAACATCTACAAGTCTGCGAACTGCGGGCTGGGTTGGCGAGGCCGGTGCTATGGCAATAGCTGCAGAGGCACTAGGACTGGGAATTTCAAGCACTGAAAGTCTACACTCTCGGCTCTCTACTCTGGAAAGATCTGGTTTTGTTTCTATTGCGGATCTTGATGAGGGTGTTTTATTACCAGCTGGAGGTCTTGTTCAGATGCTTAATACTGTTATAGATTGGAATGCAGAAGGAACTACAATTCCATCCACGGGAAGTACACTGGCTGCAAGCGCCGAACCTGCTATTGGTAGTGGTGGTGGCGGAGGCGTCCTAATTTTCTTGTTAAAAGGTTTGCAAGCAGCTGTGATTAAATCGGAAGAGTTCCGACGCGTAGTGATTGCTTGCATTCGGCGTTCAGTGAGACAATTAGCAGTCGTCGAGTATGAAAATGACGATTCGACCTCTCCTGACGAGGAGAACGACAAAGACGATGACAATGATTCGATCAATAAAAGCTCAACTGCGAAAGAGAAAAAGATAAAGAGTGACAAAGATGGTGGACTACACCCCGATGCTCGCTTGGTATCGTTTTTGACAGGACTTCTTTTGAGTAAGCCTGTGGCGAAAAATATTGACAACTTTCGTGAGGTGCATATCGAGCTGTTCGAAGCATGGTCCATAGGCTTGCTTTCTGCTTCATTACCGTGGCGAATGATTTGCGCCTTAACAGCAGCTGGTATATTAAACCAATATCCAAGTGCACTTTCGGTCGTTGTTAAATCATCCCCGACATTATCTCGATACTACGCGCGCCTTCGAAGCACAGTGTGTCGAAGAGTATGGGCGGAAAGAGCCGCTGTACCAGTTTCTTCGAGATACTGCCAAGCAATGATAGAACTACTTTGTAGCGTAACACGTGCGGTTAACAATGCAGATGATATACCGTCTTCGTTCATGTCAACTTGGGAAAAAATTGCAGTGGATGCAGCTACACCTCTTCCTTTCCCAGATATAGAGACGAACGAACAGAGCAACTGGGAGCTCGAAGATGGTTGGATTTCAAGCGACCGCGGTTGGGAAGTTTGGACCGGTACGATTGAACGATTTGCCGTTGACTGGAAAACTCCATCGCGATCAGCTGTGCGTACTCTAATGGAAGGTGGAGACGGACCGCCCATGTTACGGGAAGGATGCACTGTCATTCGAGGTCTTGACTGGGAAGAATCGAAGTATGGAAACGATGACGGAAAAGATATGTATGAAATTGAAAAAGCAAAACGCGAGGAAGACAAGATGAAATCGAAATCTCCCGAAACGGTCGAGCAAACTGAAGTTGATGATCAAAAAGACAAACAAAATACGAAGGAGACAAATAACCCCATCGAGGATAGTGGAAGTGGAGAAGAAAGCACAAAACCAACCTCAGTCCTTTCTGGAGAAGATGAGTCGGAAAACAAGACTTCAAAGAAAAAGAAAAAGAAATACCCCAGTCCAAAACTGCCAGTTGGAACAGTTGTTTCAATTGAGGAGTTCAACGGCATCCCCGGTATGGCACGACGAGTGCGATGGCATCTCACCGGAGCTGAAGGCGTTTATCGATATGGTGGAGATGGTGGCTGCTACGATATTAGTCATGTAGAGGCTAATGACAGAGAAACCCGCGTTCGAAAAAGGCATCCATTACCTGAGAGTGAAGGTAAGTCAATTAAAAAGTTACGATGATATAATCGACAAACTACTATATTTTTTCTTCGTTCTAAATATTTCTTTGTTTTGCATTGTATTTGCATTGCCGCTGTCCTCTCTCTTTTCTCTTTCTCCCGCGATAGAACAATGCGCAGCAAGACATGGGTTTGGAATGGCAAAATGTCAGAGTGTTTTGCTTCGATTGCGACGTTCAGAAAAAGAAAAAGAGACGGATGATGGAGAAGTCGTGATTCACCGAGAAGGTATAATGGAATTGCCTGAGTTTGGATCCGGCATTTACGTTAATTGCACCTTTAAGCCAGACGGATCATTTGTCCTACATGAAAAACATCTTCTTTATGGATCAAAAGATTCCGGGTGGCAAGCACGATTTGGAAAGGCGTCTTATGTTCCAGGTACCAGTGTGACACTCAATCCAACAAAAGGTTTCAAAGAAGGATTATCGCAAGCGGACATCGACAGTATATCACCAAATCAGTCACTGTTCGAAGAATTTACTGGTGTCTCTACTTATTGTGTGAAAAATCTTAGAAATCGTGAGGATGGAGGTCAGGTTCATGTTACAAGTGAATTACGTTTCACCCGTGGTCGACATACAAGTACTGCTCCTGATAAACCTCTCGTCGAAGCCCCAATGCCTCCATCAATGGTTTTTGATCGGGATTTCCACGCATCCTCTCTCTCACTATCCCGTGACGGAAGAACACTGTCGTGTGTATCATCGGACGGCAGAGGAACTGCATTTGGAAATATGGGATTCTCAAAAGGAGTCCATTACTGGGAAATCAAGCTTGAGCAGGCTGATATTGGCA
>Ga0115007_10001300_pt1 | contig 16164 bp, 14 predicted proteins | sample ArcOceMetagenome_2_FD_87166 | JGI IMG/M metagenome (GOLD analysis project Ga0115007, IMG submission 87166) | Marine eukaryotic phytoplankton communities from Arctic Ocean - Arctic Ocean ARC135M Metagenome | ecosystem: Environmental > Aquatic > Marine > Oceanic | place: Arctic Ocean | collected... | reverse complement strand
TATCTGGTTAGCCTTTAACTCCGACCGCCACGATATGATGGAGGTCACGGAGATTGCAGATCAGCGCGTTAAAGATCAGCTGCAAACAGTCTCCGGGGTTGCAAACGTCAGAATCTTTGGTGAGCGTAAGTATTCCATGCGAATATGGCTCGACCCTGCACGAATGGCCGCTTACAAGGTTATTCCAAGTGATATCGAAACGGCATTAAGCCATCAAAATATTGAGATACCGGCTGGCCGTATAGAAAGTAAGGAGCGAGAGTTCACTCTGCTCGCCAAAACCGATGTAAACGATGTTGACGCCTTTAAGCGGATTATTATTCGCAATGCAGACGGCTACCCTGTACGTATTCAAGATGTTGCTCGAGTAGAGATCGCCCCTGAGAACATACGCCGTATCACCCGCTATAAAGGTGAAAATGCCGTTGCACTGGGTGTCGTAAAACAATCGACCGCTAACCCCCTCGATGTTTCTAAAGGGATTCGCGCAACGCTGGACAGAGTAAAACCAACCCTACCTGAAGGCATGAGCGTTGAAGTGGCGTATGACTCCTCCATCTTTATTGAAGAGTCCATTAAATCGGTCTATCAGACACTGATACAGGCCGGTATTCTCGTCATCTTTGTTCTACTTTTCTTTTTAAGAAATATACGCGCAACCTTAATCCCAGTGGTTACTATTCCTTTATCATTAATCGGCGCATTAGCCATGATGTATTGGATGGATTTCAGCATCAACACCCTAACCTTGCTCGCACTCGTGCTAGCGATAGGCCTGGTTGTCGATGATGCAATTGTGATGCTGGAAAACATTTACCGCCATGTGGAAGATGGATTAGACCCCATCCAAGCCGCCTTTAAAGGCGCAAAAGAGATCGGCTTTGCGGTATTAGCCACAACCATTGTACTTGTCGCGGTCTTCGCACCGGTGGCGTTTTCAGAAGGTCGTACGGGCAAACTCTTTACCGAATTTGCATTAACACTGGCTGGCGCCGTTGTGGTCTCCACCTTTGTGGCACTCACCTTATCACCGATGATGTGCTCACGTTTACTTAAGCACGAAAAGCGTCACTCCACCTTTTTCAATTTAATTGAAGGCTTATTAGTCGCGGTCACCCGTGGTTACGAACGCGCGTTAGGAAAACTACTTAAATCGCGCTTACTCGCCATACTGATTATGCTGTTAAGCTTTGCCGGCGCTACCTTCTATTACTTACAGTTACCACAAGAGTTAGCCCCTTATGAAGACCGGGGTACAATACTCAACTTTGCCCTCGCGCCAGATGGCTCATCGGTCGATTATATCGATCGCTATACACGCCAGATTGAAGCGACGATCAGTAAAACGCCAGAAACCGATCGATACTTTACCGTTGTCGGCTTCCCGTCCGAAACTAACGCTTTAGTCTTCCAAGGCCTTAAACGCTGGGAGGAGCGCGACAAAAAACAGCAAGCGATCGTACTCGAACAAACGCCTAAGCTGTTTGGTGGTATTCCGGGCATTATGAGCTTCTCCCTGAACCGTCCCTCGTTAGGACAGAGCTTTATCTCCCGTCCCGTTGAATTTATAGTCAAAACAAACGGCCCCTATGATGACTTAAAACGCATCACCGACCAGTTAATGGCAAAGGTGTATGAGAACAAAGGCTTTGCCCAACCGGATTCGGATCTGAAACTCAATAAACCTGAACTGCAGATCAATGTGAAACGTGACAAGTTGTCAGATATGGGCGTTGATGTCTCAGATTTAGGCCGCACCTTAGAAACCTACATGGCAGGACGTGAAGTCACCCGCTTTAAGCGCTTAGGCGAGCAGTACGAAGTCATTGTTAAAGCAGACGATGAGCAACGTCGTGACCCAAGTGATCTCACCGACCTCTATATGCGCACCGGCAGTGGTGATATGGTCCAACTCTCAAACTTAGTTGAGATCAACGAAACCGTAGCGCCACGAGAACTTAACCACTTTGATAAAGTTAAAGCGGTTAAAATACAAACTCAGCTGGCACCGGATTACAGTTTAGGTGAAGCACTGGCGTTTCTTGAGAAAGAGTTGGCCGATATTGCTCCCCAAGCCTCTTTTGATTACACCGGCTCCTCGCGAGAGTTCAAATCCTCAAGCAGCAGCATGCAGGTCACCTTTATACTGGCCCTAGTTGTTGTATTCTTAGTGCTTGCGGCGCAATTTGAAAGCTTTAAAAATCCAATGATTATTATGCTATCGGTTCCCCCTGCGATCTTTGGCGCACTGTTTGCGTTACACTACAGCGGCGGTTCACTCAGCGTATACAGCCAAATAGGCTTAATCACCTTAGTCGGATTAGTCACTAAACACGGAATTTTGATAGTTGAGTTTGCTAACCAACTACAAGACCAAGGGAAAGAGCTGCAAGCTTCAATTTTAGAAGCAGCTTCCCTACGCTTACGCCCAATCCTAATGACAACAGGCGCGACTGTATTAGGCACCGTTCCACTTGCTTTTGCTTTTGGTGCCGGTGCAGAATCACGTCAACAGATAGGTTGGGTTATTGTCGGCGGGATGACATTTGGTACACTATTAACATTATTTGTCATTCCTACAGTTTACAGTTATTTAGGTAAGCGAACTTTTAAAGAAGTTCAGCCTGAACAGGTTTAAGGACGTTCATTGCATGAAAACCAAACAATTCCTACAAGCTTCTTGCCTAACATTAGCCGTTAGTATGGCGCTGACGAGCCAAGTCAACGCTGGGCAACTCGCTGATATATATCAACTGGCATTAGCGAATGATCCGCAATTGAAAGCGGCTGAAGCAGCTTACAATGCAGATAAAGAGATCGAGGCACAGAGCCGTGCCTCTCTTCTACCTAATTTAAGCCTAGATGCGAGCACAAAGTCGATTGATAGCGACACGGCTAATTATAACAATCACGGTTATACCTTATCGTTAACCCAGCCGGTGTTTAATGCCGCGTCTTGGTTTACCTTTAAACAAGGTAAAGTGTTATCGCAACAAGCCGCTCTGCAGTTTGACCTTGAGCAACAAACACTTATTAGCCGCACAGTTGAAGCCTACCTCAGCGTTTTACGCGCAAAAAGTGAGCTACAAACATCAGAAGCTCAAGAGCGCGCCATTAAGCGTCGTTTAGACCAAGTTAACGCGCAGTTTGAAGTCGGTTTAATTGCCAATACCGATGTTCAAGAAGCTCAAGCGTCTTACGATAATGCCCGTGTAGCACGTATCGCTGCTGAAGGTGACTTAGATAATAGCTATGAAGAGCTAGCAAGGCTGACCGGTAAAAGCTTTGATGTCATCGCACAGCTGTCCAACGATTACCCCATTGAAGAACCGTCACCCGCACAAGCCCAGCCTTGGCTCGACAAAGCGATGACCAGCAATTTAAATTTAAAAATTGCTAACCTCTCCACTGAGGCAGCCCGTCGCGCAGCACAAGCCGGCCATGCAGGTCACTACCCTACATTAAACCTAACCGCTAATTACGATTATGATGAAGGTACATCGGTCAGCAATGATGGTAGCGATACAAGCTCCATTGGCTTAACCTTATCAGTCCCTCTCTTTTCCGGCGGCTCTGTCAGTTCAAAATCAAGAGAGCTGGAACAACGACTTGTACAAAGCCAGTTTAATCGGGATGACACCTTAAGAGCGGTCACACAATCAACCCGCAGCCTTCTACGTAACTTACGTACAGGCGCGCTCAGTGTCCAAGCCCTTAAACAAAGCATCAAATCTAGCGAGACCGCATTACAAGCCACAGAAGAAGGCTACAACGTGGGTACACGTAATGTTGTCGATGTGCTTCAAGCCGAGCAACAACTGTATTCATCCCAGCGGGATTATGCTTCTGCGCGATTTGATTTTGTACAAAACCTAATTACCTTCAAGCAACAGCTGGGCACCCTGAGTCCAGAAGATATCAACGAACTGGACAGCTGGTTAAAGTAAGCAGCGCTCCGTTATCGCGCTCATACATTAGTCATCTGCATCCGATTGAGCGGCTTCCCATCCGAGGATAGCCGCTTTTCTATCTATACCCCAACGATAATGCCCCATCTCCCCTGTCTCACGAATAACACGATGGCAAGGTATGAGAAAACCAAGGCTATTAGCCCCTACCGCACTGCCAACCGCCCGCGAAGCGTTAGGCGAGCCGATCAGTTTCGCCACCTGAGAGTAGGACACTAACGCGCCCCTCTCTACCTGAAGCAACGCTTCCCAGACTTTAAGTTGGAAGTTTGTCCCTTTAAGTAACAAATGCACCGGTTTATCGCCCTTTTTAAGGGTAAAAACCGTATTAATAATCCCCTGCGCCTGCTGATCGTCCCGTGTAAAACACGCACCACTCCAACGCTGAAAGAGGGCCTGCTCATGGGTCTCACTCTGCCCTTCCGAAAAGATTAAATGACAGATCCCCCGTCCAGTCCAAGCCACATAGGCAGATCCAAAGGGCGAATCACCGTAACCGTGAAAAACCTCTAACCCCGCACCTAATGCTTTTATTTCACCCGGGGTCATCGCCTCACAACTAACTAACAGATCATGCAAGCGGCCTGGCCCTGACAAGCCAACATCCAATGCCGTATCTAATACACTCTTAGACTGACGCAGGGCGTGTTTTGCCCGCTCCTTAGTGAGGTATTGCATAAACCGCTTTGGAGAGACCCCTACCCACTGGGTAAACATACGCTGAAGATGGCCTTCACTAATCCCCAGATGTTGAGACAACACCGATAAGGATGGCTGCTCCTGTACATGGTTAGACAAGAAATGAATCGCTTTTTCTATCACGTGATAAGATGGGCCTTCCTCATACAGAGCAACAGGCTCATGTACGTTGCACTCAGTTTTTTCCATGCTGATCTCTGTCTCCAAAACATCGTCTAACACCACGGATCATATGACCCCGTCAGCCATTGTAAAAAGGTAAAAACGGTACAACCACCCGTTTCCTGTGATGAAGCGTATTACTTATACACCGGATCAAGGCCCAAGCGCTCACCTTTAACATATCCCATTGATGCGTAGATAATAGGTAATGATTTTAATATTTGATCATATTTTATGCATCATTCAAAAAACAAACTAGACTGACATAGATGACCTTATAAAAGTGGGCGGAATGTCAGCGCTCTATTCAGTTAACACGCTCTTCATACGTGATGCGATGACTACTATATGAATCAAGGACAGAGAAATGTAAAAGCCTACTTTTATTTCCTTGGCTTCGTCGTAATCTTCATCGCGTTCACGGTCACATCTATCTACTCCTACCTACAATATTCCCACATCAGAACTGAATTAATTCACGTAACGAAAAACAATGATAACCAGCTGAGCGCAGCAATGGATATGCGTGTCGCGGTGAGAGAGCGGGCCATTCTGTTATGGCGTATGGCCCTACAAGACGATTACTTTGAAAGGGATGAAACCTTACAAGCGTTCTATGAGCACGGTTCAAACTATCATAAGTCCAGAATGCTGATCCTAACCTCGCACATGGACCCCGATGAAGCGTATTTAATGACCACGCTGGATAAAGAAACCAACAAAAGAGCGCCGATTTTACGGGACTTTGCCAATAAGCTATTAGAGAAAAAGGACAACAAAGACCACACCCAATCACTCAACCAAGTACTGACCAATCAGATTGTAGTCGCTAATTTATTAGACAGTATGATCGCACTTCAGCAATCACAAAATGAATACTCCCGTTATCATTCAGCAGAAGAGATGGCCAACCTCCTCTCTAAAATGATTCTACTCATGATCATCATTATTACCGGCGGCTTTATGTTTGCAACCTATGTCATTATGACAACAACCAAACAGAGCCAATTACTGGAAAAAATGAACGATGAGTTAGAGCACCTCGCCTGCCATGATCACTTAACCGGTCTACCTAACCGGATGCTGTTACTGCAACAATTAGAGCGGTTACTCTCCACCGTCCACCGTAAAAAAATTCAAGCCGCATTGATGTTTATCGATATTGATAATTTTAAAGAGATTAACGACACCTTTGGCCACGATTTCGGTGATCACTGTTTAAAAGATTTAACCCAGAATATGCTAAAAATCATACGGGGAGCTGATATTTTAGGACGGCTTGGAGGGGATGAGTTTTTAATACTGATCAACGAGATTGAATCATCCAACCAGATGATCGTCATTGCACATAAACTACTCGAAAGCCTCAATACCCACTATACCCTAGCGGATAAGACCGTCACCATATCAGCCAGCATTGGCATTTATATGCTGTCTGACGAAACAACGGGGGCAAAAGACGCTATCGACTTAGCCGACAAAGCGATGTACCAAGCAAAAAAATCCGGCAAAAACGGCTTCGTTATCGTCTAATTTAATCCTACCTAATACCTGTTGTAGTCACAGGTATTATTGTTCATTCCCTTAAAGCTGCTAAAATTGCGCTCCTGTTTATTTAGGTGCTGATCATGTCTCAAATTTCTTCGCTTACAGAGTTACTACGCCAAAGTGGCGGTCAATTCCGATTCTTTGATATGGGTCGTCGGGTCCAGAAGTTTTCCGTCGAACAGTTTGAAAAAATTGAGAACCAGCAAACACCTTATCCCTACCCTTACCTGCAACATGCATGGGTCGCGTTAATGGTATGGAACCCTAAAAACAAAAAGCAAGGCGCAGCCTGGTTCCTTAAATTGCCCTTAGATGAGCAAGGGTTTTTGATCCAAGCGGTACGTGACGACTTACTCTCACGCTTACTGAAAAATGCGGGCGGCGTTCTGCAACACGAACAAAGTGGCAAAGTGCCTGACGATGCCTTAAAAGACAACCCCTTTTCCTTTAAGCCAGATCAAGAGAAAATGGCGATATTTCACGCCTACTCGACGCTGACCTCAAGTGAGCCCGCCTCACAATATTTTGAGCACGCTCAACAATACTTTGCCGGCCAGATAGGGTTTGATAATTGGCAATCGCTGGGTTTTCAAGGTATTGCAGACTTAGTCGTACGTCATGAGAAAGGCAGCAACAGCAAAGTCATCACGCAAGCGATTCCACATCTTCCCGACGTCCCCTTTGAAGTATTGTGCACCTGTTTGGAAAGCATTCAACCGGATCACAGCCTGTATGAAGCCTTATGTCTTCGCGCGGAACAAACACTGACACAAGGTACCGCTAACGCCAATCATATAGCGGCACTTACACGAGGCTTATCGAGTGGCCCAACAACGCCACGAAAAATGGCCCTCATAAAACAGATACTTGATACAGATTACGCCCTTGAGCCTGAAGTGATCACCGCCATTGCAACCCGTTGTCACGAATGCTTGCAAGAGCCAACGCTGTTACAGGTTTTCCTAGAAAAACTCGCCATAGGTGAAAGCGGCCAAACCGGTTTCTCACGGATTTTATCCGATCTTATGTTTATGCCCGCGCTCCGCGCATTAATTCTCATGCAATTTAGAAATGAAGACCGTAGCCCCGAATTAACTGCGGCAATAGGTGCCATGTTTGGCAGTGATTTTAGTTAAGATTAGCGGCTCGGATTATTACTCCGCACGAGGGTAAGCGCGCTTAAAACACAGGTCGTTACACTCAACTGTAACGACCACTCAGTGCGTTTATCGACACATTTCCAGCGTTCTGATATAGGTTTTCTGGATAATCAACGCATCATGACTCGCGCGATGACGTGCAATATTCAGCTCCTGCTCCACCTCGGTTTTAACTTGATGCCAAATAGCCATCTGCGGTTCAGATAAAATCATATCTAAAGCACTCAACCGAAACTGCATCGGCATACCGGCACGATAAAACAGCTTTATTAACCAGGTTTGGTCTACCCCCCAACCATCGCTATATACTGTTTTATTAAACAGGAAACGATTCAACTCACTCGCCACCTGAGCAACCGGTTTACCACATTGAACAAGCTGACTACGCGGGATGTTGTGATAGGTTTCCGCTTCCTCACTCCAGTGAACCCAATCATCTTTAGGCGCGATCAAACTGCAATAACGCTCATCATCAGACAATACAACGCCAACCTCAATAGGGTAGCTATCCACACCAAAGCCTGACGCCTCAAGATCAATAATATAAGGACACTCTATTTTCGCGATAAGCCTACATCTCCCAAGGCAACTTTATTCATATGACACGCTGCGTGATTATTCCCGACCAATTGCGGCGCTTATACCTTGGGTGAGTGTCAACAAGTCCGCAGCGGACATCTCGATCTCTAAGCCTCGCTTGCCCGCGCTCATATAGATAGTTTCATGCAAGCTAGCGGAATCATCCAGCACCAAGGGTAAGCGTTTTTTCTGCCCCAAGGGACTAATTCCCCCAACAACATACCCTGTTGCACGCTCAGCATCTTTCGGCTGCGCCATGGTTGCCTTCTTAACCTTCAGTGCACTGGCGATCGCTTTAAGATCCAGCTGCCCAGAGACAGGCACAACCCCCACCGCGAGACGTTTATTGTCGCCATTTAGCTCCACCAGCAAGGTTTTAAACACCCGTGCAGGATCAATACCTATCGCCTCAGCCGCTTCGGTACCATATGACGCAGCGTTTGGGTCATGTTTATACTCATGCACTTGATGGGGCACGTTTGCTTTAATGGCTATATCGATAGCTGGGGTCATAACAAAACCTAACAACACATAAAAAATGACTTTAAAGCGGCTTGCTCTTTTATGGAAAACGTCGCTAACTATTCTGTCGTTCGAATAAGGAGATCAGCAAGGTCGATTATATCCACAATAGTACCTTCACCTTTGCTGACTCGAATTATTTTATCTTTTAGTTTAATAATTTCTGTCGCAGTACGCTCTCTAGATAATCGAGATAAAAGGGACTCTGGTAGATAGGTTGATTGGTACCTTAACTCAACATCCAACACCTCCCCCCGCGCAACTTTCTTCTGCCAACCCGGAGGTAACTCGCCTCCTCTTTCTAACTTTTTACGCAACCCCTTAGGCAGCTCTTTTTTCTTCCCCCACTGTTTACCTGTATAAGGGTGGGCATCCGACTCCGCATACCGATAATAATCTAAGATGGTTTTCCGCTCAGCAGTAGAAAAAAGGCCCTCTAAAATTGTCTCTGTTTCACTCACAAGTGAGTCAGCATTAAGGCCCGTTTTATCCTCATGTACATGGGACGATTTATAATCTGCCTTATTCTCTTTTTTCCCTGCCCATTCAGGCTTTGCCCCATAACTACTAATGGGCAACAAAACAAAAACCAAAACACCTACACTCAGTGATCGCATGATTTTTTTCATAGTTATAAACCTATTTCCTACTAATGTTAGAACCTTCGTTCGCCCTATTCACCACCGATACCTATATCGGTTTTACAAAGGCCAAAGAAGATCAACGCACCTCGGCCAACGAGAATTACTCAGTTTAATCTTAGGTTCGACAAGATTTATCGCTCCTTAAGCATCCAGATCAATACCATTCATCTCAGCTTGGGCACCCTCGATGTTTGCCGCAAAGGCTGAAGCACTGACTCTAACCCATTGATCCGGATATCCAGCATCAACTCCATCAACGAGCCTAACTCCCCGTGGGGAAACCCTTTCTGGGCAAACCACAATAGATACTCTTCGGGTAGATCTAACAGCACGCGGCCTTGATATTTACCAAATGGCATCTTCATATTGGCCAACTTAAGTAGATGTTTCTTCTCTAAATCCAAAACTTATCTCACATCTCATCGATTATCCCTCTGTTCATCGCTGAACTGAGATATTATTCTTGTTTACAGGTTTCTAAATCACATCGGGTTAGAGTAATGTCTGACAACATAGAATATCAACCTATTCATTGTGCTTTATATGACGGATTTGAGCTCGCATGTATGCGGAAAGAGGTACACAAGCTCACATGGTCAGATCAGGGCCAAACGTATACCCTCAAATTACGGTGTTTAAACCTACAATGTGAGCAGGGTGCGGAGTATCTTATTGCAGAAAGCCAAGAGCAGGCAGCTTACAAAATCCGATTAGATCACATTACCAGTACACTACCCTATTAAGCGTTAAGGATAATATCAGTGCCAAACACGCAATTAAGTACCATCAATATTTTCCCCGTAAAATCGATGGCAAACGTTTCATTATCCTCAGCTTTCGTCGGTGAGTCCGGTTTAGCCTTTGATCGCCGTTTTATGCTCAGTACCCCTAGCGGTGAGCTTCTCTCTGCCCGCAATGTGCCTGAGTTGCTGCATTATCAGGCCTTAATCAAAGCAGATGGCCTAGAAATTATTTCACCTAAGGGCGACCATATCACGCTACGTTACCCTGAACTCTTTCAAAACTATCGTCAGGTTACGCTCTGGGGCACAGACGTTAACGCTCAACATTGCGGTACCCAATTTGATGAGTGGTTTACAGAAAGGTTAGGTGTGCCCTGCCAACTCCTTTATTTTGGTGAGCAATCGGAGCGTTATACCTCACGCCGGCCAGAAAAACCGGTCGCGTTTGCTGATGGATACCCATTATTGCTGATCTCAGAGGCTTCCTTAGCCGACCTTAACAGTCGCAGTGCCGCCCCCTCCGTCATGGATCAATTCCGTGCCAACTTAGTGGTCAGTAACTGTGAAGCATTCGCCGAAGATGGCTGGAAGCGAATTCGCATCGGCGAAGTAGAGTTTGAGATTGTAAAACCCTGCTCACGCTGCATCATGACAAGCTACGATCTAAACTCCCTTAAACCTATCAGCAAAGGCGAGCCGATTAAAACACTGTCGAAGTATCGACTGGGCGAGGATAACGAAATCTATTTTGGGCAAAACCTGATCCCGTTAAATGAAGGACAGATAGCGTTGAATGACACGGTCGAAGTGCTCGAAACTAAAGCGCCTGAGCAATACCCAGACAACGCCCCAGTTATTAACAATGCCGTAGCAAACGCAGCATCAACAAACACGGCCCCCAGGTTAACAACCTCGCAAATCACATGGGATGACGACCAAACACTCAATCTAACCTGTGTCGCCCGCGTAGAGGAAACCTCTGATGTGGTGACCTTCCGCTTTCAACTACCCCAAGGTTATCGCACAGACTATTTGGCAGGCCAATTTATCACCTTAAACCTCACGAACGATGGTTTACCTATTGCCCGTTGTTATACCTTATCGTCATCACCCTCTAGGCCCAGCGATATAGCGATTACGGTAAAACGAGTGAGTGGTGGTTGTGTCTCTAACTGGTTGCATGACAACCTCAATGTTGGCGACCACATTACGGCACTGCCCCCACAAGGGGTGTTTAATAAGAGCGTTCTACCAACAAACGCCCCTTGCCTTTTACTTTCAGCCGGCAGCGGCATTACCCCAATGCTCTCCATCGTCAGAGCACTAACCGATACCCATGCAGCCCAGGATATTATTTTTTACCATCAAGCGCGCACCGAAGCCGACTTAATCTGCCAAGATGAACTACGCTGGTTAGCGCAGCAGAACCCACAATTGAAACTACTGTTTTGCCTAAGCCAACCTGACCCGACATGGTCGGGGCTCAGTGGCCGTATCAACCTGACCCAACTACAACAGCAGGTGCCTGACCTTAAAGCCCGTACTGTCCTTTGCTGCGGCCCCGAAGGGTTTATGACCCAAGCGAAAACCTTATGTCAGCAATTAGGTCATCAGGAGGAAAACTGGCATGAAGAGAGCTTTGGTCTGCCGCCACACTCAACGATTCTATCGAGCCTGACAGAGATTGAATTAACCATAAACGGCAGTACCATCGCCGGTGATAACCAAACCACCCTACTCGACCAAGCAGAAGATGCCGGTATCTACATCCCCTCCGGTTGTAGAACGGGCGTATGCGGTGCGTGCAAAGTCACGCTGATTAAAGGCGAAGTAGAACAGAGTTCCGACTTGCCTCTAAGCGACAAAGATAAACAACAGGGGGCAATCCTCGCCTGTAGCTCGATCCCTGAATCCGATTGTGAGATCGAATTTTAAACAAAAAAAAGCCCAGCTGATGACCAGCTGGGCTTTTCTAAAATTCTTAGCTTAAATTAAGCTACTTTTAATTCAGCAACTTTTTTAGCAGCTTCTTCAGCTAGCTCAGTTACTTTCTTGCCAGACTCTTCAACAGTTGCAACGTAAGCATCTTTAGCTTCAGCCATTGCAGCAACGCCTTTTTCAGCCGTTTCTGTCATTTTAGCTTCTACAGTTTTGTAGAATTTAACTTGTAGGTCTAGAGCAGCTTTAGGATCTTTGCATTCGCACAAAGTTTTGAACTGTTCAACAGACGCGTTAGCTAGTTCTTCAACGTATGCTTTCTGAAGTGAAACCAACGTTTCAACCGTCTTAGTATTTACATCAACTAAGTTCTGCATTGGTTTGAAAAGGTCAGCCATTTCTTTAGTAAGTTCTGGTTTGAAAAAATCAGCAAAAGGGTTAGTAGCAGCGTTCATATTTATATCTCCAATTATCATCATGCTGCAGTGCAGCAATCCATTACAGCTAAGATACGACTTGTGCGATTTTTAGTCAAGCACTTTTTGTGCAGCGCACAATAATTTTTTTCTAACCACAATTTTTAGCTAGAAAACGATCTAACTGATTAGCAAACGCCTGACGATCAGATTGATTAAACGTGTTTGGACCACCCGTATCAACACCCGAATTACGTAGAGTTTCCATAAAATCCCTCATCGATAATCGCTGTTTAATATTTTCAGGGGTATACAGCTCCCCACGAGGATTTATAGCAACACCTTTTTTATCAATCACTTCAGATGCCAAAGGAATATCTTGCGTCACCACCAAATCCCCCTCTTCCAGCTTCGCCACAATGTGGTTATCCGCTACATCAAATCCCTGCGGTACTTGAACCGCATTAATTAACGGTGATGGAGGTGTCGCCATATACTGATTGGCCACTAAGGTCATTGATACGTTTTTTCGTTCAGCCGCTCGGAAAAGAATCTCTTTGATTACTTTTGGACAAGCATCGGCATCAACCCAAATATGCATAGATATCCTCTGTCAAAAATAGAATAAAGCCCCATCGTTACAATAATACTGCAATCACGCTGGGCCAATAATAAATACGATAAATAATTAAGGCCTCCCTCTATATAAGCAAAGAGTGTTGACCCACGACCATAACCTAAACAGCACTAAGCAACGCACCAAAAAAAACCAACTAGCACCTTATGCGTGCAAGCAAACCCTACCTAATCCAGTTAACCGCCCCACTATCGTCTCAAAACCTATAGACAACGCCCGAAAACTGAGCACCCCACCACAAACCTATAGTTCTGGCTTAACTCTTGCAAAACAAACGAAGGGGACTGACTTTTTCGAGGAAGAACGCATGCTGCCATTATCTTTTGGTTATTCATTATTAAGCAAAGTATCGCTACAAACATCAGGGATTCTGCTGCTTTGTGGATGGCTATTGGTGATCGCCACTCAAGCCTACGATATCACGCAGGCACTATGGGTGTTAGTCCCCCTAAGCTACTTTCAGATCAGCTTTATTTTCATGTGCCAACGCCGTTGGGACAATCTAGTGTCTGTTATAAACGAATTTACACAACATAATTTACACTTCCGCGAACAACACTCAAGCAGCGATAAACCCCTAAGGGAGTTAACACAAAACCTTTATAGCCTTTCCCGTAATTATGAAGAGCTGAACGATCTATCTAACCAGCTCTGCAGTGAGATGAAATTCTCGACCCATGAATTGGAAAACCTCGCCAAGCATACCGCCGATGCCGCCTCTGAGCAGCAAAACCAATTACTCACGGTTGCAAGTGCCTCTGAAGAGATGAGTCAAACCGTCCACTTAATTAGAGAGCACGTGCAAAAAACCCACAGTAATGCACAGGACTCCCAAACCATGTGTATTGACGGTAGCCAAGAGGCGCACCAACTGAACAACTCTATTGTCGACGTACGTCAGCAATTTACAGAAGCGGTCACAAAAATAAACCAGCTCACCAGTGAAGCTGAAGCGATACAGGCCTTTGTCAGTACAATAGAAAAGGTCGCCGCACAGACAAACCTACTCGCCTTAAACGCAGCGATAGAGGCTGCACGCGCAGGTGAAGCGGGCAGAGGGTTCGCTGTTGTCGCCGACGAAGTCCGTCAATTAGCCGGTAACACTGAGAAAGCTACCAGCGACATTACGCACCTCGTCAGCTCAATGCTTAACCGCGTAGGCGAAGTCACCACCAGCATGGAAAGCTGCGAGACGATGCTCTCAACCGGTTCAAACACATGCACCCGTATGCTTGACCTATTACACGCCATTGAAAACGGCAGTAATACAAGTTTGGCCTTTATTAGTGAGGTCAACCATTCGATTGATGAGCACGCCTCGGCCAGTAATGAGCTCAGCGAAAAACTGACCAATATCGGCATGTTATTACAGCAACATAGCGAGCAAGCCAGTTCACTCACTGAGCTAACCGGCTATCTTGAAAAGTTAGCTGAAAAATCAGCTCAAAAGGAGGCTATCGCATGATCGAAGCCGGTATTTTCAGTGCCCTACTCTTTGTGATGATCAGTGCCAATCTCTATCATCGTAGCAAATTGGCAAAACGACGCGCCATAAAACGTCAGCGAGGCATCAGCCAACTCTCACTTATCCTTGAGTTGATACAAAAGATGCAGCGCCATCGCGACCTCTGCGCTAACCTCACGCAAAACCAGACAGAACAACGCCGCTTGAGTATGGATATCGACTACCTCTGGTCCTCTCTCATAAGCGAAGATTATGCAGGAAATTTGATCCGGGTTAAGCGCCAGCAGATCAATTGGCAAGCGATCAGCGCCGCCCCCGAAAACAGTTTTATGCCCCACTGCCAACTGATTGAAAAACTTCTGCATGAGTTAACCGTCATTGCCGATACCTGCTCACTTACCGCGCAGGAGAGAAATCATGACAATCAAAACCTATGGCATAACGTACTAAAACGTCCACAGTTTGCCGAATCACTGGGACGCTTAAGGGCCTTAGGCAATAAAGCAGCCTCCCTAGGACACTGCCCTGCAGATATCCGTGTCCAGCTTCTCTATCAACTACAAAATATAGAAAAGCATCAGATAGAGGGCGGTAATACGCGGCAAATTATCACACTGATTAATAATGAAATACTGACCCCAGAGCAGATCAGCATAGAGCCTCGGGTTTATTTTAATCAGCTCACCCAAGCCATTGATGAACAACTTTCCATCACACGCGACCATCTTAGCCAACTAAGCTAACTCTCTTAATAGATACGCCTGGCCCCGTGTGCAAAAACACAGCTGAGGGGACAGGCGCTCTCTACACGGCACTCGTCACACCACCCACACTCACTTAACTCGCAAACGTCACGCCTTAAGGGCTAAAAACCACCTATCACTCGGTCTGCGCTTTTCCTCTTGCCCTCACTCCCATACAATTAGGCTCAACAATAAGCTCTTAACGGATACCGCTATGCCTAAGGCCTCAGAACTAAAAAAAGGAATGGTCGTCGAGATCAATAACAACTATTACTCTGTTCACAGTATTGATGTTCGCAGCCCAAGCTCTCGCGGTGCCAACACCTTATATAAAGTGCGTTTCAGCCAGCTACCCGGCGGAGGCAAATATGAAGAGACCTTTATCGGCGGTGATCTATTAAAAGAGGTGCTACTTGAGCGCCGTAACTGTTCATACCTGTACCGTGAAGATGACACATTCACCTTTATGGACAGCGAAGACTACAATCAGTACCTCTTAAACTCTGCCGCCATTGAAGCACAGTTACCCTACCTCCAAGATGGCATGGAAAATATTCAAGCCATGATGATTGATGGTGAAGTACTTACCATTCAGATGCCTAGCAGCGTTGTACTCACCATTGCAGAGTGTGTCCCAGGCATGAAAGCAGCCAGTGCTACCGGCCGAACGAAACCCGCTATTTTATCTAATGGCTTAGAGGTTCAAGTACCGGAATATATTAAGGAAGGGGAAAAAGTGAAAGTGAACACAGAAACCGGTAAATTTATGGAACGTGCATAACCCCCTCTCTTTAATGCAAAAGGTAGCGTACAACCATGACAGCTGAACACACGCCAAAACGTATTGGTCAAGGTATGTGGATGGTGGCTTGGGTCCTGTTACTCGGTCTACTCTACCTTTTCTTTGAAGACACCATTTCCCAACACTATAACCCGAACC
>Ga0115007_10001299_pt1 | contig 16168 bp, 10 predicted proteins | sample ArcOceMetagenome_2_FD_87166 | JGI IMG/M metagenome (GOLD analysis project Ga0115007, IMG submission 87166) | Marine eukaryotic phytoplankton communities from Arctic Ocean - Arctic Ocean ARC135M Metagenome | ecosystem: Environmental > Aquatic > Marine > Oceanic | place: Arctic Ocean | collected... | reverse complement strand
CCACCCTAAAGCTATTAGCTAAGGAATCAGTCAATGTGAGCACTCTTGAAGACCCCATTGAGATGGTGGTAGACAGCTTTAATCAGAGTCAGATCCAACCGGCAATCGGCTATGACTTTGCTGGCGGTATTCGTACCTTGATGCGACAGGATCCAGATATTATTATGGTTGGCGAGATTCGGGATAATGAGACCGCTGAGATGGCGCTGCAGGCGGCGCTAACCGGTCATTTGGTATTGTCGACACTGCATACTAATGACGCGCCATCTGCTATCAGCCGACTCCTCGAACTAGGGGTCCCAGGCCATTTACTCAAGGCGACCCTAGTTGGAGTGATGGCTCAGCGTCTAGTGCGAACCCTGTGTATGGCCTGTCGAAAAGCCGTGACGCCTAGTGCCGCGGTCTGGCAAGAATTGATAGCCCCGTTTGTAATACCCAAGTCGAAGATAATCTATCAGCCTGCGGGCTGTCGTGAATGCCGCAACACAGGTTATGCTGGACGTCAGGGTATTTATGAGATCATGTCTATAGCTGGTGACCTATTGGCTGCGCTCAGTTCAGATGCAGATATGCAGTACATTCGTCAGTTAGCGGTCAATCAGGGCATGAGACCATTACGCCTTGCTGGCGCGACTAAAGTCACGGAGGGTATCACCTCTATAGAGGAAGTGATGCGCGTTACACCAGAGCACATCACATGATAACTTAGCCTGAGACTCAGTTAGTAAAAAGGTAGCCACTACATGATCGGAGAATCCCCAGCTGATTTTTTATCAGCCCCGCTAATTGCGAGCGAGTATCAGCGCCACCTGCAACAGTATTTTAAGGTGGGTAATAAAACATGGCTACTTCGGCGGCTGGAGAACTCGGTCTTTGCTAGCCAATTACAGTTGCTCTGGGGCTGTAGCGATTTTGTTGGCGACCAGTGCATCGCCAATCCGGATATATTTGAAGCCTTGGTGGAGAGTGGAGACCTAGAGTGCTGTTATTCCGATAATCGATATCTACAGCTACTACATCCGCAGTTGATGGTGGCTGAAAATGAAGAACAGCTCAGCCAGTGTCTAAGAGTTTTTCGCCGCAGAGAAATGATACGTATCGTCTGGCGTGACTTTACGCGCCAGGCATCCATGATTGAGACCGCAAGAGATGCCACCCTCTTAGCGGAAGCCTGCATCAACGGGGCCCTCGACATATTGCACCCGCTGAGCTGTCTGCAGATGGGTACGCCAATAAGTCACAACGGTGAGGAGCAGCGGTTGGTGGTGCTCGCGATGGGTAAAATGGGCGCCCATGAACTCAACATATCCTCTGACATCGATCTTATCTTTGCCTACCCCGAGTCTGGGCAAACTGAGGGTGGTGAGCGCAGCATCTCCAATCAAGAATTTTTTGTCCGTCTAGGTCAAAAGCTCATCGCCGCCCTTGATCGTCAGACCGAGGATGGTTTTGTTTTCCGTGTTGATATGCGGCTGCGACCCTACGGCCAAAGCGGCGCACTGGTGCTCAACTTTGATGCTCTGGAGGAATATTATTTGACTCAGGGTCGCGAGTGGGAGCGTTACGCGATGATCAAAGCGCGGGTGGTGGCGGGCGTCGCAGCCAGCGGGCCCTTACTCCATAATATGCTCCAACCCTTTGTCTATCGAAAATACCTAGACTATGGTGCGATTGAATCGCTGCGTGACCTAAAGCGCTTAATCAATCGCGACGTGTCACGCAAAGGTCTGCAGGATAATATCAAACTGGGTGAGGGTGGCATCCGAGAGGTGGAATTTATCGCTCAAACACTGCAGCTTATTCGTGGCGGCCGCGAGCCACAACTGCAAACTCAGTCGTTGAAAAAAGCATTAGCATTACTAGCTGTTGACGGCGTCATCGCGGATACCGAGCAACAGATTCTCTGGCAGGCCTATGAATTTTTACGCAATACAGAGCATGCCCTGCAGGGTATTGCCGATCAGCAAACCCAGCAATTACCAGACGATGAACTCGGTATGCAGCGCGTCGCTATGATACTTGGCTATTCAAACTGGCGGACATTTTACACGCAGTTACAACATCATAGGTCGCAGATCCGCTGTAGCTTTGAGGCCATTATTTCTGATCCAGATCATACCCCCGACAAGGGAGGCGACCCACTGCTAAAAAACATCTGGCAGCAAGAGACTAGTGAAGACCAAATATTGCAAAGATTACAGACCTTAGGCTATCAGCAACCCGAAGACATGGCCGGCAAATTACAGGCGTTTTACAGCAGCCGAGCTGTCGAGGCCCTGCAGGCGGTTCCCCGTGGTCGCTTAGACGCTCTTATGCCTAAGCTGCTTGACGTCTGTGTTAAGCGTTCCGATAACAGTATTACCCTGGCCAGAGTGCTACGCCTTATCCAAGCTGTACTCAGACGCAGCGCCTACCTCGCATTATTGGTAGAAAACCCGCAGGCGCTAGAGCAGCTAGCGCTACTTTGTGAGCGCAGCAGCTGGGTCGCCGATGAATTGGCCGCTTATCCAGCTCTCTTAGATGAGCTACTAGATTCCCGAAATCTTTATAGAATCCTCGATAAGCCGGCCCTGCGTGATCAATTACACCAGCAAATGCTGCGCGTTGATTCAGGGGACCAAGAACAACAAATGGAGGCTATTCGTTACTTTTGTCGTTCGTATACCTTGCGGGTGGCTGCCTGTGAGGTCATGGATCTACTACCCCTCATGCAAGTCAGCGATTACTTGACCTGGATTGCCGAGGTGGTTCTTGAGCATGTGACTGATGTGGCCTGGCATCAGTTAACGACTACCTATGGTTCTCCGAGTCCCAATCCAGACTCCGACATAGACAGTCGGACCCCGGGCTTTATCGTGGTGGCATACGGCAAGATGGGTGGTATTGAGCTAGGCTACCGATCTGACTTGGACCTAGTATTTCTGCACAACGCCCTAGCCAGTCATCAGACAGATGGGGCACGACAGATTGATAGCAGTACCTTTTTCATGCGCCTAGGCCAGCGTATCATCCACCTCCTATCGACATCCACGGCTTCTGGCATTGCCTACGAAATCGACACTCGCCTACGACCATCTGGTAGCTCCGGTATGCTCGTTTCGACCCTAACAGCGTTCCAAAAATACCAGCAACAGGATGCCTGGACCTGGGAACATCAGGCGCTAGTGCGCTCAAGAGTGGTTGCCGGGGATAGAAACTTGGCTACGGAGTTTAATAAAGTACGAGAAGTTGTCCTTAGACAGCCGAGAGACGCGCAATCCTTAGCTACTGAAGTCCAAAAAATGCGTGAAAAAATGCGTAAACATCTAGATCAAAGCACTAAAGATGGCAAATTCTCACTTAAGCAGGGCACTGGAGGTATCGTCGATATTGAATTTATGGTTCAATTTACGGTCTTGGCTTGGTCTCATGCGCACCCGCTCCTTTGCCGGTGGAGCGATAACATTCGCATACTAGAGTCCTTGGCTCAGTGTGGTTTGTTCACAGATGAAGAATCCCTCCAGCTGATAGACGCCTACAAGAACTTGCGCACCGCAGGTCATCGCTTACAGTTGCAAAAGCAGCTGGATGAAGTCCCTTTGTCAGCATTTGTTGTACAGAGGGAAATAGTGAAAACTCGGTGGAATTATTTAATGGATAATAATTAATAGAGGAATAAGTCGATGTCATTTTCGGACCGCGATGGTTTTATTTGGATGGATGGTAAGTTGATTGATTGGCGCGATGCGCAGGTTCATTTTCTCACCTCATCTCTGCACTACGGCAATGCGGTTTTCGAAGGTATTCGCGCCTATGAAACCGAGCATTCTGGTACCTGTATCTTCCGACTTGAAGACCATATTAAACGCCTGTTTAACTCGGCAAAGATTTTGCACATGGCGCTCCCTTTCACCCAGCAAGAAATCTGTGATGCGCATCGCGAAGTTGTTCGTCGCAATAACCTCGACGCAGCGTATGTTCGTCCACTGGTATTTTTAGGTTCAGAAGGGATGGGCCTTCGCGCTGAGGGCTTAAAAGTACATGTGGGTATCGCTGCATGGGATTGGCCGTCTTACATGTCGCCCGAAACGCTAGAGACGGGCCTTAAGGTGCGCACCTCGTCGTACACCAGGCACCATGTCAATATAACGATGGTAAAAGCCAAGGCTAGCGGTAACTACATCAACTCGATGCTGGCGCTGCGTGAAGCTTTGGATTCTGGCTGCGACGAAGCTATCATGCTCGATCCGGAGGGCTATGTGGCCGAAGGCAGCGCCGAAAACTTCTTTATGGTGCGCGACGGTGTGATTTACACGCCTGATCTGACCTCCTGTCTCGACGGGCTTACCCGTGATACCGTATTTAAATTAGCAGATGATCATGGCATAGAAGTACGCGAAAAACGTATCTCACGCGATGAGGTATACATCGCTGACGAAGCATTTTTTACCGGTACCGCTGCAGAAATTGTTCCCATCCGAGAATATGATAGTCGCATTATTGGTTCGGGAAAGCGGGGCCCAGTGGCGACGGCCCTACAGGCCGCTTATTTTGATGTTGTCAGAGGCAAAAATGATAAGTACGCCAAATGGTTAGCGCCAGTTGCCGAATAGTCTATTTTGAATCGCTTGCAGGATTAGGCCTGCGAGCGAATTATCCCATCTATTCATCAGGCCTTTAAAATGTACTGTTGAACAACGCAGTCTTTATTGAAATAAATCCTCCCGAATAATGCTTCGCTTCAAACCAATGCACAGATTAGCGCCTTTTTAACAGCCCTGAGGTGAGTCATTATGTCCAATAAGGGCCGCCAGGATCGCTATTGAGATAATGATTGATTGACTGGATCAAGCTGATAACGTGTCAGCCAGTCAAGTATCTTCGGATAATTACGCACGCGCTGTACGGCCTTAGAAGCTGCTATGGCGGGCTCAGTGGTCAAGTCAAAACTTGAAGATATCTGGCGACCCGGCAGAGTCGCTTGGTCACTGTTGTTGTAGGCTCCATTTTTTACTAGTAAATAATCGCGGTGATAGGCAAAGTTATGCGGTGACTCAAGTGGCGTCGACGCCAGTAAATTGCGTCCCAAATTGACATAGCTGGCTTCTGATAGGGCCGCGTGAAAGAGCGTCGGCATAATATCTTTGTGGGAAGCTATTTGGCGCTGGTCTATAAGCGTTGAAGGCCGATACTGATCTGGCAAATAAAGATAAAAGGGTACAGCCAACTGATGTAACTGTTCGGAGCGATCGAATTTCATACCGCGTATTGAATGGTCGCCTGTAACGGCGATAATCGTATTATCTCGCCCATGACCTTGCTTAATACGTGAAATAAAACGTCCCAAGTGATCATTGGTGTAGCTATAGGTATCCAATGATTCTGGCGGTAAGTTCTGCATCCTTGCGGCCAAGGATGCAGGCGCGTCAATCGGAGGTTGAAGAGTATGGACCGGCATATGATAGGGTGGGTGATTAGTCACGGTTAGGTTGACGATAAAGTGTGGCTGGCTACCCGCTTTTAGACTGTCGAGTAATTGCCATGCGTGCTCGAAAATATAGCTGTCTTCACCACCCCAAACGGAACTTCGCATAGAGGGAAATAGAGTTTTAAGGCGATGTGCCCCAATAAACTCGTCAAATCCCTGTGTCTTAAAAAAGGCGGCCCGATTTGCGATGCCCTCAAAGCCGCTATAGATAAAGATAGTTTTATAACCAGCGTCTTTAAAGACCTTTGCGGATGCGGTCGGCAATGGCACATGTTGATATTTTGAGCGACTAATTTGGACATATTGACTATTGATTAGCAAGCCCAACAGAGAGTCCTGGGTGTCATTACTTGCAGGTAAGAAATGTTCAAAATATAGGTCATCAGCGAGATGCGGTTTCATTGCACCGGCCAGATTAAGGCCGTTATTAAATCGATCGGTTAGAAGAGCCTGGCTCATGCCCTCTGCAATATTTAGGACTACATGGGGCGGTTGGCTCGTCAAAAATTCTGATTTTCCAGTGCGGGTAAAAAACTGTGAAAACAAATTTTCCTGAGTGGGTATGCGACTATAAAATTGTTCGAAAAGCTGCCGCCCTACTACGTCATCTACAGGGCCTAGTGTTTTTGATTTTCGGAATTGTCGATGGCCATAATAGAGTCCAATCAATCCATTAGGTACTAGATTATTAATGGCAGTATCTGATGAGATAGCAAGATGTCGATAGGACAGCGGAAATGTTGAAGCGGTTCCGCGACCGATTAGTGCTAAGAGGATTATGGGTATTATCAGACCAATAATGACAAACGGCCGAGAGCGTACTTTGAAGGGCTGGAGGCCAGTGGCGATGAGTCGCCACAATCGAGTGTAGATAATCAGACTCGCAATAGCAGTCGCAGCACCAATGGCTAAAGCCCAGAAAGAGTTTTCTAGTCCATAGATGCTTTTAGCCGATGTCGCAACGCCGTAAGAGAGCCCTTCAAAGACAAAACCATCGATGGGTCGATTAAAAAAGCTAATATAACCGACATTGACCACTGAGAACAGAACGGCCAGAAGCAGCAGGCAATAGCCGATCCCGAGGTTGAATCGCCAGACAATTTCAGCGGGCTTATTGAACCGTACTGGTAGGACTAGAACGAGAATGCTGAGTATAAATCCCAGTAGCGTAACGCGAATGACCACAGCGACATCGAATCGAAATCCAATCCAAAAGGCATGCCACAGATCTGTGCCATTTAGAGGCAGATCCGCAGGGGTGTAGACATTGAGGATAATTAGCCGGGCAACTAAAAAAACGGCGCTGCAAAGTAAAATTAAAAGGGCTATCAGCGCTAATGCGCGCACGGTTGCCATTTCATTTTCGGCCAATAACCGGGGCTGTGATTTACTCTCAGATATGACCATAGGGGGCCCTTTGGCTGAAGCTCTTATTAGGTTCTAGCGGACAACATTCTACCATCAAACCGTGCCCAGTTATGCGCTTAATATTGCCTAGTCATGGCCTAATCAGCGCGTTTCTGCTATGTTGCTAGCGCTGGCTAAGGCCTTATTTTTGCTGAAGAGTCATCCCTTTATGTCGAGATTTTTATACTCCTTCTTGTTCTACGTTTTACTGCCGGCCATTATCTTGCGCCTGTTGCTGCGTGGATTGAGCTCTCCAGACTATGCTCATCGCTGGGGAGAACGTTTTGGTTTTGGGGTCAAGGGAACATCGACATCTAACACCATTTGGCTGCATGCGGTTTCTGTGGGTGAGACAATTGCCGCAGTACCGCTGGTCACCGCCTTACAGGAAAAATACCCAGATGATCGACTGATGGTGACCTGCATGACAGTGACGGGTTCAGCGCGGATCAAGGCTGCCTTTGGCGACTCGGTCGATCACAGTTATGCGCCCTATGATATGCCAGATTCAGTGGCGCGCTTTTTGAATCGTGTTAAGCCCAAGATACTGATTATTATGGAGACGGAGCTGTGGCCCAATATCATTGCGGCCTGTCATCAGCGCAACATCCCCGTAGTGCTGGCCAATGGGCGTCTATCTGAACGCTCTGCCCGTGGCTATCAGCGGATAAGGCCGTTAGTGCATCCTATGCTATCTGGTCTGTCCGCAGTTGCCGCCCAGCATCGAGATGATGGAGCACGTTTTGTCGCGCTGGGATTGCCTGAAGCGGCGCTAAAGGTCACAGGCAATATCAAGTTTGATTTAAACTTAAGTGTCGCAGTGCGCCGGCAGGCCGCAGCGCTTTCTGCAAAATGGCGTGGGAATAGGGGTCGACAGATCCTATTGGCAGCCAGCACTCATCGCGGTGAGGACGAAATAATTTTAGCCGCATTTGCACAGATAAAAAAGCAGGTCAGTGATCTGTTGTTGGTTCTGGTGCCAAGGCATCCCGAGCGTTTTGAGCAGGTTGCTCGACTCTGCACCGATGCAGGATTTGCTCTGGCAAGGCGCAGCGCTAGCGATTCGGTAACAGGGGCCGACATACTACTGGGCGACAGCATGGGAGAGCTGACGGCATTCTTTGGAGCCTGCGATATTGCCTTTGTGGGTGGCAGTTTAGTGCCTACTGGAGGCCACAATATGATTGAGCCTGCAGCTTGGAAAGTGCCAGTGCTGGCGGGCCCCCACCTGTTTAATTTTACGGAGGTATCGCAGTTGTTATTGTCCCACGACGCCATGCGGGTATGCGAGACAGGGGAGCAGTTGGTTGAGCAGAGTCTTGAGTTACTGGGGGATCAACACCAACGAGATGCCATGGGTGAAGCTGCCGGCCTCGTCGCTGGCGCGAACCGAGGCGCACTGGCAAAATTAGTCGCTATAATCGCTGGCTTTATCTAACCAGCCTTACCGAGCAATACCTAGCTGTGGATCCAGCCAAGCATTGAGTTGGTAAACATCATCAGGGGATAACTGCCCAGCGACCTCTTTAAGCCGCATCATCGACAAAATGTAGTCATAGCGAGCATTCGCATAGTTACGACGAGCCTGGTACACCGTGCGCTGGGCAACAAGGACGTCAACGATATTTCTGGTACCCACCTCATAACCAGCCTGTGTAGCTTGCCGCGCGCTGTCTGCGGAGGTTATCGACTGCTTGCGGGCCTTTACTCTGGCAGTATTGGTCAAGACAAGCTGATGCAGAGAGCGAGCCGCTTGAATGGTCTGGCGTCGAGCGGCACTGTAACCTTCTGCAGAGGCGATTGAGCGCTGCTTCGCCTGACGACTCTGAGCGGATATTGATCCGCCCATCCAGATAGGCATGGTCACGGAGACGACAAATGAATGGCCATCCTGCTGGCGCTCAAAGTCTGAGGTATATCTAGTACCATCAGCGTCAGAGTCGAAATATGTGGCGCTACCTGTAACTTTGGGTAAACGAGCCGCCGCTGCGGCTTTGGCTTGGTTATAGGCTGCGTCTTTGCCCAGTTCAGCCACCTTTAACTGCAAGTTATTGCCAATCGCAAAATCTACCCATTCTTGATTACTAAGTGGCTCGGGGTTGGTTGCCATAAACTTATCAGTGAGGCCCGCCAATACCTCGTGATTTTGGCCCGTCAGAACCTGCAGACCTTCAAAGGCGATATTTAGAGACCCGCGAGCCTCCAAACTATTAACCGCCGCATCATCAAATACTGCCTGAGCTTCATGAACATCGGTGACTGGCAGCAAGCCAACTTCAAAGCGCTCGCGAGTTTGCTCAAGCTGGCGTTGAATTGCACGTTCTTCGGCGCTGCGGGTTTCCAGATTGTCATAGGCACGCAGCACATTAAAATAGGCTTCACTAACACGAATGATCAGCGACTGCTGATCAGCGGCAAACTGTGCCTGGGCACTTTTGCTTAGTGCTTTACCACTTTTAAAGCTGTACCAGGAGGGCATATCAAACAGAGCCTGCCTCAGGGATACTCCATAAGATGTTTCTTTGCTGTCAATAAGTCCCATGGCGCTAGAGTTCACCGGTGTGCCATTAATAATAATGACTGAGTTTGAGTCATCATTGATTTCAGACCTTGTATAGTCAACAGAAACGGCCAACTGTGGCAACAGAGCTCCACGGGCTATATTTTTGGTTTCCCGATCTGCATTAAACGTCGCCCGGGCAGCGCGCAGCACCGGATCGTTCTGTAACGCAGATTCGTAGATATCTTGCAGAGAATCAGCCCTACTGCCTTGCGCGGCAAGTAACAAGGTGAAGGCTGCAAATATTACTGTTTTAATTTGGTGCATGATAACTCCGCTGTTAGAGACCTAAGTTTAGCAAAATTTAGGCTCTTGGATAAAATTTCCCACCCGCTAATAATGCATTATGGCCATCGAATTAATGAATGTTTACACTGCTAACACGATACGCCATTGTTACCCAAATGGGTCTAAATAAATGCAATACTTCTATGGTTATTTAAAACCTCAGTTTATACCCTGCGCCTGTTACTCGATAGCGCAGATAACTATAATTAGTTGGTGATGCAAGTCTGGCGCTGATCAGGGACTTCAACCCATTAGATCCCGTACTGAATAGTATTAGTAACCGAATATTGAACGAGTCCTAGTAGGAACCATAGAAATGAACAAATCGCACCGTTTTGGCCAAGAAGATTATCGAGTTGAGTCAAAAGAAACCCTATTTCAGGGCTTCTTCCGTATTACCCGCACGGTGGTAACTCATCGTCTGTTCGGAGGAGGCTGGAGTGCTCCATTGAAGCGGGAGCTCTTTCAGCGCGGTGATGCCGTTGGCGTATTGCTCTATGATCCAAACAACCATCTGATTGGCCTTGTGGAGCAGTTTCGTATTGGCGCTCAAAGAGACCGGTTTGGCCCCTGGCAGTATGAGGTGGTTGCGGGAATGATAGATGCTGGGCAAACAGCCTCTGAGGTGGCACTCAAAGAATGTCATGAAGAGGCGGGGCTAGCGGTGCAAGAGTTAGTCCCTATTTGCGACTATTTAGTTAGTGCGGGTGGCACCGATGAGAAGATGCACCTGTACTGTGGTCTTGTCGATCTGCGGGATCGTGCGGGTATATTTGGGCTAGACACCGAGGGGGAGGATATTCTATTGCAGGTATGGACCTATGACGAGGTGATGCAGGCGCAGTCTGAGGGCCTACTCAACAGTGCTGCTGTGACCATCGCCTTGCTCTGGCTGCAACTAAATAGTCAAAAAGTAACAAATATGTCTTGATTCATTGCCCTAGTTACACGCAGGATACTAAAATAGTAGACCCAATTTTGATCAGGAAATAACCACATTGTCAGTATTTAAAGCCCGAAAGCAGCAGCTTGATCTGACACGCCTACATGTAGAATGTGAGCGCAATTTCCGGCGTCTGCAAAGGGTAATCCCAGAGTCAAAAACGCTAGGTGCGACCACCAGGTTTTACTACGAGGGACAGTCCAGTAGCGGCATGATTGTCGAGATAATTGAGGTCACTAAATACACCAGTACACTACTGATCACTGCTGATAGGTCGGGTCCGAGCTGGCTTTCAGAAATTGAAATCAAGGTGCGCATCTATCGCGATGCGCAGATGGCGGAGGTGATTGAGTGGTGCAGTGACCGGACCATTCCCTGGGCTCTGTCTGAGACAACAGCGATGCATGAACGTGACGAAAAATGGCAGTGGAATATGTTTTTGAGCGAGTTGCTGTGTCACGGACTGCGTGTTGGTGTCACAGAATTGGAAATGTGAAAACCCATGATGACGCTACGGTTTACCCAGATTACCGACCTCCATCTTGGGTCAGCCCGAGACTCAACCCTGGCAGGAGTGCGCACAGCAGAGAGCTTTGAGTCGGTGCTACAGGCTTTGGAGCGGCAGGGCCGAGGCTCCGATATGCTGCTGTTAACCGGCGACTTGGCCGCTGACTGTGATCCAGAAGCTTATCAAATACTTAATCAGATACTCGTTGAGGAGGGCAAGCAGGCCATTTGGTTGCCGGGCAATCATGACAACTTTGATCTGATGGTAGCGAATCTTGTCGATTACCCGCCAATCCAGGTAAAGGTGGCGGGTAGTTGGGCAGTGCTAACGCTGGATAGCTCGCAACCGCAAAAGCCTGGAGGCCATATTTCTGAAGAGCAGTTAGAGCAGCTTACACAGAACCTTGAAAGTCACGCAGATAAGTTTGTCTTGCTGGCTATGCATCACAGCCCAGTCGCAGTTGGCTGCGACTGGCTCGATCAGCAGATGATTGACAATGGGCATCGACTCTATGCCTTACTCCACGCCCACGGTAACGTTAAAGGTATTATCACCGGACATGTGCACCAGCCTTTTGCTGGCTACTGGGGCGAAATTGCGGTGTATTCGACCCCGTCCAGCTGCGTACAATTTAAGCAATACTGTGAGGATTTTACCCTGTCCTCCGATCCTCCAGGGTATCGTTGGCTAGACCTTTGTGAGGACGGCATTATCAATACTGGTGTTGAATTTTTGCAAGATTTCACCCAGACGCCTGATCTTGATAGCGCCTCGTATTAGAGGGCTGACAAGTCCTCAATCTTGGCTATAATAGAGCCTGTTTTCGAGACGGACTGAGTATGCCGACACTGCTTTATTTACACGGGTTTAACAGTTCGCCTCAGTCTAAAAAGGCTCTGCAAACCCAGGTATGGTTTTCCCAGCATGCCCCTGAAATCAGGTTTATCTGTCCGCTACTGTCACCCTTCGCCACCGTAGCCATGGCATCCCTGCAGGCGATGATAGAGCAGTCGGCAGAGGACCCTGTCTATTTAGTAGGCAGTTCGATGGGTGGTTTTTTTGCCACCTGCTTGATAGAGCAGCACAACATGAGAGGCGTGCTAATTAATCCGGCGGTGAGTCCGGGCCGAGGGTTGCAACATTGGCTGGGCGAAAACGTCAACAGTAATACCGGAGAGCCGTGGATTTTCGAGCCCGAACATATTGCCGAGTACCTCGCTTTAGACCCGGAGGGTCTTCAGCGTCAAAATAATTATCGGGTGCTACTGCAACGTGGCGATGAGGTACTTGATTACCGCGCAGCGCAAAAACGCTACGCTGGCTGCAGCATTGTCCTTGAGGATGGAGGAGATCATAGTTTTGTACATTACGAGCAGCATCTGGCAGCTATACACCAGTTTCTGATTTCAAATTGAGCTGTGCGAGCACGGCACTGAACAACAAGAGTTAATAATAAGAGCGAATGACTAACTACAATGCAAAAGATATTGAGGTCCTCACGGGACTCGATCCGGTGCGCAAGCGGCCGGGAATGTACACTGACACCACTCGACCAAATCACTTGGCTCAGGAAGTCATTGACAACAGTGTCGACGAAGCGCTGGCGGGTCACGCCACTCGTGTTGAGGTCACCCTGCACAAAGATGGCTCTGTCTCGGTCTGCGATGATGGTCGCGGCATGCCCGTGGATATCCATCCAGAGCAGGGCATCCCCGGCGTCGAAGTGATTCTAGTGACCCTCCATGCCGGCGGTAAATTTTCCAATGACAACTACCAGTTTTCCGGCGGATTGCATGGCGTAGGGGTCTCTGTGGTCAACGCGCTTTCGACCAAGATGGATGTCATTGTAAGGCGTGACGGCAAGGTCCATCAGATACTGTTTGCTGATGGCCACAAAACCTCTGACCTGAAGGTGATTGACACCTGTGGTCAGCGCAACACAGGTACTATTTTGCGGTTTTGGCCAAATGCGGTCTATTTTGATTCGGTAAAATTCTCGGTCAGCCGCCTGCGCCATGTGCTGCGGGCAAAAGCCGTACTCTGTGGTGGCTTGACCGTCAGTTTTTATGATGAAAATACCAATGAAAATGAACAGTGGTATTACGAAGACGGCCTGAAAGATTATTTGGCGGGCGCATTGCATGGCTGGGAAACACTGCCGGCAGAACCTTTTATCGGCGTTTTTTCGGCACCCAATGAAGCCGTCGACTGGGCAGTCCAATGGTTGCCTGAGGGGGGTGAGCTGGTTCAGGAAAGCTATGTAAACCTGATCCCCACACCCCAGGGCGGCACGCACGCCAATGGCCTGCGCAGTGGCCTCTTAGAGGCGATGCGTGAATTCTGCGAATTTAGAAATCTATTGCCGCGCGGTATCAAATTAACGCCAGATGACATCTGGGATCGCTGTAGTTATGTGCTCTCCTGCAAACTCGCTGATCCGCAGTTTTCGGGTCAGACTAAAGACCGGCTGTCCTCGCGTGAGGTCGCAGCGTTTGTTTCTGGAGTGGTAAAAGACGCCTTTAGCCTGTGGCTAAATCAGCACACCGAAGAGGCAGAGAAGCTCGCCGACCTCTGCATCTTTGCCGCGCAGCGACGGATGCGCGCTAGCAAAAAAGTGGTGCGCAAAAAAATCACCCAGGGTCCGGCTCTGCCGGGCAAACTGGCTGACTGTTCGAGTGGTGAGCCCGAGCGCAGTGAAATATTTTTTGTTGAGGGCGACTCTGCAGGTGGCTCGGCGAAGCAGGCACGCAATCGTGAAAATCAAGCGATTATGCCCCTGCGAGGTAAAATCTTGAACACCTGGGAAGTTGATTCTCAGGAGATTCTGGGTTCTCAGGAAGTCCATGACATCTCTGTGGCACTGGGCGTCGATCCCGCGGTGGAGAACATTGATTCACTGCGCTACCACAAGATCTGTATTCTCGCCGACGCGGACTCTGATGGGCTGCATATAGCAACATTGCTCTGTGCATTATTTGTCCGCCATTTTCGGCCACTGGTGGCCCAGGGGCATGTCTATGTCGCTATGCCACCACTGTTCAGAATCGATGTCGGTAAAGATGTTTATTACGCTCTGGATGATGCCGAGCGACAGGGCATACTCGATCGTATTGAGGCCGAGGGTAAACGTGGCAAGGTAAACGTGCAGCGCTTCAAGGGTCTGGGTGAGATGAATCCGCTGCAACTGCGCGAAACCACTATGGATCCAGATACTCGGAGGCTCGTACAATTGACTATCCAGCCCGGTGATGACACCAATAGTATTATGGATATGTTACTGGCTAAAAAGCGAGCCTCAGACCGCCGCGCCTGGTTAGAAACCAAAGGCAACCTTGCTGATTCCACAAATCTTTAAACCGTATTTAACATAGGAACCACGATGAACGATATCGTAACCTTTAATGACGAGGGCCTAGAAAGCCGGCCACTCAGTGACTATGCCGAGCAGGCGTACTTAGACTACTCCATGTACGTGATTCTCGATCGCGCCCTACCGCACATTGGCGACGGACTAAAACCTGTGCAAAGACGCATTGTTTACGCCATGAGCGAACTCGGGCTAAAAGCTAACGCCAAGTATAAAAAGTCTGCGCGCACCGTCGGTGATGTTATCGGAAAATATCATCCCCACGGTGACAGTGCGGTCTATGAGGCGATGGTCTTAATGGCGCAGCCTTTTTCGTATCGCTACCCCCTTGTTGATGGCCAGGGTAACTGGGGTTCTGCGGATGATCCAAAATCTTTCGCGGCAATGCGTTATACCGAGTCCAAGCTCTCTCGATATGCCGATGTGCTTCTGTCAGAACTGGGTCAGGGCACCGCAAACTGGCGTCCGAACTTTGATGCAACCATGGATGAGCCAGAAATTTTGCCGGCACGGCTACCCAACATCCTGCTCAATGGTACCACCGGTATTGCTGTCGGCATGGCCACCGATATACCGGCCCACAATCTCCATGAAGTGGTTAATGCCTGCCTACATTTGCTGGATAACCCGAAGGCGACAGTGGCGGATCTTATGCAGTATATTCAGGCGCCTGATTTTCCCACTGAAGCTGAAATCATTACCTCTCAGGCGGATATCCTAAACACCTATGAGACGGGGCGTGGCTCCGTGCGAATGCGCGCAATTTGGAATAGAGAGGACGGTGACATTATTGTTACCGCGCTACCTTTTCAGACCTCTGGCTCTAAGGTGCTAGAGCAAATCGCTGCACAGATGCGCAATAAAAAATTGCCCATGGTCGAAGATTTACGCGATGAGTCGGATCACGAAAACCCTACCCGCCTAGTTATCACTCCACGCTCCAATCGCATCGATGTTGACGCATTGATGGATCATCTCTTTGCAACGACAGATCTGGAGCGCAGCTACCGCATCAATATGAACATTATTGGGATCGATGGCCGGCCCTCGGTGATGAACCTGCGACAGATACTCAAAGATTGGTTGAGCTTTCGTCTTGATGTTACCCGTCGCCGTCTTGACTACCGATTACAGAAAGTCGAAAAGCGTCTACATCTTTTAGATGGTTTATTAATCGCCTTTTTAAATATTGACGAAGTGATTCACATTATTCGGACAGAGGATGAACCCAAACCAGCCTTGATCGCGAGATTTGATTTAAGCGATACCCAGGCAGAATATATCCTCGATACTAAATTGCGTCAGCTGGCGCGGCTGGAAGAATTTAAAATTCGCGGTGAGCAAGATGAACTGGCCAAAGAAAAAGCGAGCTTAGAATTATTGCTGAGCTCTGATGCGCGCCTTAAGACCCTGGTAAAAAGTGAATTGAAAGCTACCGCAGAAGAATATGGCGATGAGCGTCGCTCACCATTAAAAGAGCGTAATGAAGCTCAGGCGTTCAATGAAAAAGACCTGCTCGTCGCGGAGCCTATTACCGCGGTGCTGTCAGATAAAGGTTGGTTGCGTGCAGCTAAAGGGCATGAGATTGATCCAATCAGTCTGAGTTATAAATCTGGCGATAAATTTCT
>Ga0115007_10001297_pt1 | contig 16205 bp, 10 predicted proteins | sample ArcOceMetagenome_2_FD_87166 | JGI IMG/M metagenome (GOLD analysis project Ga0115007, IMG submission 87166) | Marine eukaryotic phytoplankton communities from Arctic Ocean - Arctic Ocean ARC135M Metagenome | ecosystem: Environmental > Aquatic > Marine > Oceanic | place: Arctic Ocean | collected... | reverse complement strand
TACTCTCCGCGTTACGGGTTCTGACATGATGGGTGGTCTTCAAAAACATGATCTAGTAGGTGAAATGGCGACAGGAACTAATAACGTACAGTTTGTCAAGACCCATTACCCGGAGCGCATGGGTGCTCCACCGTTTCCTGTTAGTCGTGCTGTTCTATTGGTTCGAAACCCATATGATGCTATGGATTCATATTTCAACTTAATGTCAACAAATACACATAATACAAGTGTCACCAAAGCAGACAGAAAAAAGTACGGAAAGATCTTTGGCGAAATGGCCAAGAAAGAAGTTCTGGTATGGCGTGACTTTCACGAGTTTTGGCTGAAACAAAAAATTCCTCTTCTAGTGGTTCGCTACGAAGATTTAATCCGATGGACAACCAAGGTTATTGGCAAGGTTATTAAGTTTGTCTTGGAAGTAAATAGTATGACATTTTTCGAAGACCGGATTCAACGTGCTATTGGAGAGGACCAGATTGAAAAACTTGGTCCATATAAAGCACGTTCAGGAGGTATCGGAAAGAGTTTGACCAAAGGGAATTATTCGGCAAATCTATTACACCAAATTAACTATGGAATTATGGGTACAATGGAAAAGTTTGGGTACAAAGAAATGTTGATACCCAAACCAAGTGAATGGAGGTTAGAGCCACTAGACCAACTTGGGTACGTAAATTTTTAATTTGTATGAAATTGGCCAAAGTAACATACTGTGATCTTATATTCTACCCCATTTCTCTCTCCTATCTTATATTTACAGTGTTTTCATTCCCGGAACCAGTGATGATACCATGATTATCAATCACAAGGGATTGGTAAGAGGACCAAAGAGGCAAACGAACTGGCAACAAGTGAAGCAACAAATGACGAATGGCGGAAAGACAGACGAAAAGAAAGAAAGTTCTAAGAAGGTGTCTTTATTGTGATATGCCAACTAATTTATAAAAAAAAACTTCTCTTCTGAAAGCAAGTCTCCAGTAGTAGAGGTTGGAAAACTCAAATTAAAAATAATATGAAATATGAATATCGATATTTTACAGCAACGCACTAAAAATAGCTGCAATCACACGAACTTAGATTTGTAGATGCAGAATAATAATAAGTCATACTTTAGCTTATTTTTCGGTAGCTAGTATAAAATTTCATATTAATTACGCAATATCATATTCAGCTTTTGATCTGCTTTTTATCTTATCTAGTAACTAGTTTGATTCTTGTATGGCTGACGAATATAGCTACAGCTAGATAAACGATAACGGAAGGACTACTCCGACGGCAAAGACATTGGTTCTGCTTTTACTAGCTAGACACGCAAATGGCAGTTTCGAGCGTATTTTAATACTGTATTTCCTAGAAAATAGTTTAGATGCTATCTTTGCAGGGGAGTAGAGGAGGGGAGTAAAGAATCAGTTGATACCTTGTGCATTCTAATTTGGTATTTGTTATTCCTTTTTTTATCAGGGAAGAAAAATAAATTAAAAACCGCTGCTAGGTTGTGCCTCACGGTATTGAACCGATAACGTTGCAGGGTCCTGATGATTTTCAATCGTCTGTTGAGGCTGAGGTATAACGCCTCGATTATTGTTTTGTGATAAAAATGGATTATTCGGTATCAGTGCTGTTGGTGCCATTGTTTGCATATGTGCTTGCTGGGGATTAGAGACTGAACTGTTGACTACCGGCTGTGAATGAATCTGGGGTCCCGCCGGAGACACATTTACTACATTTGCATTGGAATCGAGTTGAACTCGTTCTAATTGTGGAATCAGGGCTGCCCAAATTTGCTCCATCCTTTTGTTGTATTCCACTTGCATTCGAATGTACTCCAACACTGTCAACCTCATGTCCTCGGCCGTCTCTCTTTTGAATCGATCCACTTCTCGAAGCACACGTTGACTGACAGTAGCAAAGTTGTCTCGTGCATTTTCGGCATTTTCTTGAGCACGACGCAAAGACATTTCAAGCGCATAGGCTTTGGCTTCCATTCCGATCTGTGCTCTCATCTTGGACAATTGCATATTTTTAGATTCAACTTCTTGTAAGCAGGTGCTATAAGTCAAACGTTTTTCGTGACGCTTATGCAATGCCAGTTTCACGGCATGGATCATCTTGATCATATCCACCAACGGATCTTCAAATTGTGCGGCCTCTTGGTCGGAATGCTCAGCACTTAACACAGACAATCGATCAGCCGTCTCTCCCAATTGGCACAAAGCATCGCCAAGCGCATCTGCCTCGGATTGTCCGAGCAAATTAAAAGCCAGTCCAAATTCAAACAGTCCATTAGCCATTTCCTTTCCTTTGCGAACAAGGCCTGACGCCTGAGTGGAGACGTTTTTCATTTGCTGATCTAAGCCATGAACATACCGTTGAACTTCTTCGAATAGTTCATCATCGGGTGATTTCACCTTTTTTGTGTGTGTATTTATTAACAGTTATGTTTTCAAAGTGAATGTTGCGATTGTTAGTAGGGAAAAATGCACTACAGGAGGTTTGTATCTATATGAGTATTACATGTGACAATTGCCATACTTTGGAATTTACTTTACTTACAAGATCGCCAGAGATAGAAGTTTTGGTTTCAGCAAACCAACGCTTGAACCCCTCCTTTTTATTGGGGGACGATTGCGACGACGATGGCATCATCATACTATTTGAGGTACGCGTATGAGACGTCCCCAACATGCTGTTAGCCATCCCCATCATACCCGATTGTTGCATAGTAACAACAGAATCGCCCTTGCTATTTTTGGCCGCATGGAATGTCATATCGTCTGCTCGTAGAAAGACATCCAACGAAGCGCAGTCCTGCAGCTCCGGATGAACGACAGCTCGCCGCAAGAACCGTTCCAACTCGCGACGACGAAGTTCGACAAAAGCTGGATTGAATCGTCCCACTGGATTTTTTTCAGGTAATGGAGGAACAATAGCTCCAGCGCGTTCAATTTGTAGTTTTTCATAAAGCCACAAAAAATCACTGTAGCGGCGGAGGACCGCCGAAAAGATTTGGGTGGAGGTCAGATCACTGTTCTGCGGACGCACATCGACACGGTACGAAGTGTACTTGTTTACACCTTCCGAATGTTGCACTGGATCAGAGACCTGCAGTTAAAAGTAAGATAACGGCAACATTTGTAAGAAAAAATAATTCCATTTCTTAAAAGGAGAAGATAATTCGTTCAACACAAAACGGCAAAAACCACAGTTCGTCGTTGTCAAACAAAATCTATGATATTTCCCCCATACAAAGCTAAACAAACTTAAACGTACAGAAATATGATTAGCAGCATCTTCGGGCTTAGGACGACGCATCATGGCAGCTTGAGGATTGGGTGGCATTCGGGCTCCTCCCATCATTTTTGCAGGAAAATATATGTTTTCTTGATTGAATTTAGAATTTAGAGTAAACTTGAGAGCGTTCGATGTCAATAGTAGTTCGAAAGTCATAACATTCATTATTCATTCACATACATCACATACAAGACGCCGTAAAGAACGAATTAATTTTATCTGGGATGGGACTCGACTAATTTCTGCACGACTGATCACTCTGCTTTGACCATTTTTTGTTGACTACAGCAGCATGTATGTTGTTGGCTGCAGGTACAGTAAATATAATTTTAGCTACTGTATGTATTCGAAAATTGTACCATTTCTACACACAAACATCATATTAAGCAACTGCAACTAATTTTAGTGTATAGTCTGTAGAACAACAAAATTAGTTTTCTAGTACTAGTATTTGAATAAAGAACCTTGTTGTAATTATTTGTCGGATTAGTTGCCGATAATCATGTGGGATTATTATATTCAATATCATCAACTTCATCATTTGATTGTTGAAACTTTGCAAACGTATGAGCAGTAAAGAAGTGGTGGATGTTAATGTGATGTGTTTTATCTTCTTGTTGCTGCTAGTAACACTGACTTTATATCTGTGAACCTTTCTTTACTGTAGGGAATGAAGTGGTGTCCATAGATTAGAATATATAACTTGGTTGATTTGATCAGTAACACCAATCAGTTTTCTCTCTGTCAAGACAAAGTTGTTTCTGTTTAATTTCTGTTTGGTGGATGAGATGTAGACAGTTCTGCCCCGCATAGTCATTGATATATGGTAATGTACCTACAATACTGTGTACTGTGTGTGATTTCATGTTGTTGTTGTTGTTGTTGTTGTTGTTGTACTACAGTACTAGTAGTAGTCATGAACTAAATCAGGGGTCATAAAATATCATGAAGAAGTTCACCCCTTTAACAGGTTAATAAACCTACGTCCCCGAACGGATTCAATTATTGGCATATATTAGTACTGTACTACTGTACTAGTAGCTAGTAGTAGACTATTTTGTTTAAAATGGATACTTTCATCAATAGTCACTAGTTATGATACAATTGTATGGCATACTCACCACAATACAATGACATTTGTGGAGAATAATTACGATAACAACTACTCTTTACTCGAATGCAGCCGCTCCGGTAAGACTTTACTTACTATTGGGAAGTAGCATACCGGTATCTACATAGAACAACTTTCATTTCAAAGAAAGTAGATTACTTTGATCGTCTGTGACATAATCATGGCACAACAACATTACGCTCTCGTCCAGAAAAAAGGATGTCACCCATTAAAAGTCAAAATCCAGCCGTCGGCAACGGCAGGCAGTGACAAAAACAAGGCACTAGCCAAGAATACAAATATATTAGACAATGTAGTTCGTGCCGAGCTAGAAGAAATTTTTCAAACTTATGCAGACCTCTATCCGAACGCAAAACTTTTAGAAGAAAAAAGACAACGAGAGACGTTGTTGCAAGCGGCTAGTGCAGCCTCCTCCTTCCAAAATCAACAAGAAAATAGCAATGCTCAATCGAAGAAGAAACCTCGAAGAGGATTTTTCACTTTTTTGTTTGGTAGTAGAGATGAAACAGACGTGGATTACGATACTACTAGAATGAGTACTAAGGACAGCGGCAATGATGACGACGACGACGACGACGATAGTCGGTTGACGTATCGAAATACCACAAACGACGAAGACGATGGATTTTTATGTGGGACAATCAAATCTTTGGATACGTCATGTATTCCGCCCGAAGTGTACACTGTGGCAAGATCTCATTTGACGTCGACGAGAATGCGACGAGAAAACCCTAATTCGTTACGGTGGGGACCGAGAAGTAGACAGCTGACCCAACAACAATCGCAATACACTAAGCCTAATGCTGAATCCGAATCATCCGACATGTTTATTGCCGTAGGATTAGGAGAAATTGTCGAATTCGGTGGGAGTGACACTCCCATAAGCGCTACACGCCCTGCAAGTGGGAAACTTAGTTCCTCTTCGCAAATATTTTATACTTCAGATCGTGACGAACTGTTAGAATATGCCGAACGCACACATCAATTTGACCTTTCTTCGGTTCGGGGAACTGTCCTTTCACAGAATTGTATTGCTGTTTCGTGGGGTTTTTTAGACGGGATTACTGTATTTTATCGAAGAAGGATGGCAATGTCAAACAACAATGACAATTTTTGTTGCGATGACGCGGTAGGAGTGGGTTGGGATGCTATTTGGTGGTTGGGACCTTCGGGACCCGTCTTGGAAAGCATGACGAGTGATGCTCAGGACTTGTTTCATGACGATCAAGAACAACCGGGATCACCTTTGCTGAAGATAAGCGATTGCGTGGCACTTCATGTTGAAGCCCCGACCAAACAACTACCGGAAGAAGAGGAGTCCATGGTTGTTACACTGGTTATCTCTCGATTGGGAGGATATATTGAGCTCGTGCCGTTACCGACAGAACTGTGGAAAGGCCCCATACTTGCACCAAATAATTATCGACAACACAAAGAAAATTCAGTGCATGCAAAACGCAAACGTGGTCGGCAACCACAACATTATCATTATACCACTGGCGAAAATATCGCCTCTCCCTTAAATACTGTAGCATTGACGACATTAGATTACCACCTTGATGTCCAAGCCTTGGAAGTTTTTCGTACTGACGTCAACAGTGAAACAATCTGGAATAATCACGAATACCCCCATGGTCCACCGGCGGAGTTTTTGTTATGTGCATCGGGACTTTCTGTTGAAGGTGGATTCGGTGAAACAATTACGTTTTGGGCAATATCTACAATCTTTTCGCCCAAAGAATCAACGACACCTACAAATCCAAAAGATTCCATTGACTTCCAATTGCACTCTTGTTTACTCGAAGCTATTTGGACTAATACCGGCTCTCCCGTTAGTATTTTTGCAACGTCAGGAATAATGGGCAGATGGAGGACCCCACGACAGGTTGAATTGAGGGATATTACTGTGTCGAAAAGAAACGAAGAAGAAAGCTCACAAAGTCAAACACCTGTTACGACCTTGACAACAACGGCTCCGATTGTGTCCATGCAGTTTTCTGGTTGTGACGGATCCAAATCAAATCATTCGGGACCTTTTCTATCGGTATTAGATTTTAACGGAGGTGTACAGATTTTTGATTGTTCTGTCCTTGCTCGAGTAGCCGCCCAAAATATGACACAACACGAGCATGGGCAATATCGTGAAACTGAGAGTGAGCAAGATCAAACTCAACTGCCGTTTCATCTCGTGAAAAGTGTAGTATTTCGAAGTGAAGTTGCAACTGCGTTACAGAAACATCTTGTGATAAGACCAACTGTTGGTAATTTTCACTGGCTCGGACGCATTGGTGTGGGTGAAGTTGAATTTTTGCCTCCCATTGTCTTTATTCTGAACCATTCCAGAAAACTTGTGATTGCAACATTTGATCTTTTGAAGGACGATGATATAACCAGCACACAACAAACACGCAAAGAGGGACCACTGAAAACCTCCGTGATACCTGTGCCATTTCCAGCATCCGGGGCTACAATATCAAATTTAGAAGATAACAGCCTATCCTTTGTTTCCTGGCAGATTCGGGGACCGACATCGCATTTTTTAAAGTTCTTCGTATTGAAAAAATTGCAACCAATGGCAATTATAGAGACATTGGCACGAGAGTCGAAGCATAGAGAGGCCATACAGTCGGCTAAAAAACTTCCAGAATACGAACAAAATGCGCTCGCTGCTGTTATAAAAAATTGCTATAAAAATATGTGGGAGATTGAGCGAGATGTTGATAGTTTGAAGGCCATTAACGACGAGCCATATATCATTCGAGAGGCAATATCTATATACGAGTCCGACATAAGCGACAATGGATTGACGCTTGAAAAACTACGCTCTGTACTGCAATTGGCTCTTCGTATTTTCTTGAGAGAAGAAGACGAAAAAATACAGAAAATAAGGAGCTTTTTTGTCAGGTTAGGAACATATGAACTTCTCTCCAAAAAATTCAAGTCTGAGCCATCTTTAGAAAAATTCATGAGAGAGTTCAAGGAACTTGATTTAATTAGTTTGTCGCAACAATTAGCAGAACGAGGTGATGTTGGAGCTCTCACTATCATATTGTTTCGACATCGTTTCGAAGTTCACAGAAATTTGCTGTCTATTTTGGCTGCACTGCCGTTGCCATTGACTTCCACGTTGTATTGTCACTTATTTCCAGTTGTCGACAAAGGGAATTTTTCAGATTTTTTCCTGGACTCAAGCCAGTGCATTTCGAAGTTACCTTGGTCTCATATGCCCCAATATATATCAGAAACGATGAGAATATCGACTGTTTTTGGTACTTCTGATGAAATGGTTGTCCTTGAATACAATAAAGTTTTGTACGACAGGTTCGATGACGAGACGATATCCGAGGCATTGGTCGCCGGTTGGTTCGTGAAGAGAGCAAAACGAGCGCAGACTTTCGTTGGTAATGCCGACGATGTAATCAATTTATGTGAATTCGGCCTAAAGTGCTCTTCTCCTTACCTAGATGAAACCAATCTTAAGGTAGCTATTCCTAATGTCCAAGAATTGCATAAGACTTGGCGAACTGCGTTATCTTTGCAGAGGATGCTATTGGACCAATTAGTTTCAGTTGACGGTGATAGTATCAATACTGATGACCTAATGGGCACTAACTTAGTGGAACTACTTGACTTAGTACTAGGTCGTGGGTCGCATAGTTCTGACATTCTCTACCAATTCCGAGAGTATGTCCAGCCACTAGTGATGGAAATGTATATATCAAGTTCAAATGATAATTTGGATGAAGCTTTAGTCGCATTTTGTCTCAAAGAAGCAATAAGATGCAGGGATTTGAAAACTATCGGAGCAAAACGATCCTTGGCATCTGCTATGGTCATAGCAGAAAACAGCAAGGCTTCTATGCACAGGAGGGATCGTCTTATAAAGCAGAAAGAAAATCTGATTGAACTTGTGATGACTGTTACAAAGGAAGTTTCAAAGAATTTGGATACTGCCGTTCTTTCTTTTGACGATACAAAAGAACTGATTGGATCTATTTGGAGGTTGTACGAGACACTACCCGCTCGACTCATCTCATCGGAGTTGGAATACGAATTGAAAATCCAAGCGTTTTACCAAGATTTGGTCGGGATGGATTTATTGTCAAGATGGCCTGGATGTAAACAACCTTTTGCTTTTTTCAACATGCGCCAAATTAAAAGAAACAAGACAGACCACGTATTTGAAGAAGAATACAGTGATGTGCTTGAAATATGCAAATCATTCTTCGCCACTGCTACCGTTATTACAAGTGCTCGGGACGAGGTGGCGTTGTTTCATGATCTACTTTGCGACATACGAAGCTTGAATGAAGTGTGCTTCGGAAGCTCCTTGGATATTTCTACAGTTGTATGTAAACATGTTATTCCAGCATTGCTACAAAAGGGCTATTTTGAAATAGTTGCGTCGTATCTTGGATCTGATAGTACTGTAGGGGACAAAGAAAAAATACAGTATTCAGTTCTTGAATACATTGATGAAGCTATATTTTCAGAAAGGGATGATAAGAGTAGAATCTCCGACGCCATAAAATGTCAACAGGTCCTCGAACCGCTTTTAGACTCTTCGCTCGAGTCTATATTTCAATCTAATCGCCGTTATCTCGATGCCTCTCGTTTCGTCTCAACTGTTCTTTTTGATGGAAAGCTAGGGAATCCTCTCAAACCATTAGATTTCAAGGAAATGAATGCATTGGATGCAATTGAGAAAGTCTTGCAAAAAGTTCCAGAATGTATCGGATGTGGTTGTTCGCAATGGATGGATAGTGCGTATGCTCGAGATGCAAACAACTTGCTCCGTCAAGCAGAATCTCGTACTGGTGTGATACTAGATGAAAATCAAAACAATGCATTGCCAGATTTACCCGATTTACCCGGAGGGGGAGTTTTCCATCTAGCCACAATTCTAGGGCTAGAAAGCAAGACGTCGGCATTGGTGGTCAAATGTAGGGTCATTCATTATGCTTTACAAATCGGATTTCATGGCGCTGCAGCTTCGATTGCCAGGACTCTCATATATGACCGAGAGTTTGGATCGTACACCAATTTAACTATGGATAGTGTCATACTCGGTGCTATTGCTGAAGTAGTTTCGACTGAAAATTATCTAGACCAAATGACAAAGAAAGAGCTATGCCAAACTGTTTTATGCCGTTTCAAGACAAAACTTTTGAAATATTCTGAAGCCTTCAACACTATCCTTCGAGTTTCTTCGAATCTTGATCGCATAACCAGCCGGTTCAATCATGATGTCGACAGTTTATCTTCTGGAAAGAAAGAACGTCTACTTTCTCGCCCCATCGCTCGACTATATAACCATGTATTTCATGAATATAATGCAGTAATACACTCTCTATTCACAGATTTGGCCAGTCAAACTAGCCACGGAATGGTGAATGATTCTTTAATGAATGCATTGAGCCGTTTCGTAATGTATTGGTGCATTCATGACTCGAAAACTCCCAAAAGTTTTGTCGATTTGCGTGATAAGGCAGACTTTCGAGATAATTTAATCTCAGGTTGTGCTCTGATCCTGCAAATACCAAGTGTTTTTACGGGAGAGAATTGCGTTGATGAATTACAGAAAATTGCACTTGATCAAGCTACTAGCGTCGATGGTGAAGAAAGTTTTGAAACAATGAACACATTTGTTTTACCTGATTTAAATCTAGTAAAAAAACTTACCGATAGAGGTTTCGGTGACAACGAGGCTAGACGAGCAGTTATAATGACTGGAAATGCCGGCTACACTGATGCGCTAGGTTGGGCAGCATTACATACGACGGATCCTGGTGTCAACAACCCCTTGTTTATTTTAAAACCGACCAACAGAAAATACGTCGAGGAAGGTTCCATACGATTGCTTCAAAAGAGTCTCACAGAATTATCCCGTATTCTTGAGGATCCATCGTATCGTTCCGCGATCCTTCATCAAATTGCAAATCGATTTCAAGTTGGATATAAACCTTCTGATTCTTCGCACTACATTACCGAGACGAAAGCCGATTCACAGAAACAGAAGAAGACTGTCCAACCAGTGGCTCAGAAAATAATACGCCAGAAGAACGAACAGAGACTTGCAGAGAAGATTTCTCGTGAGTCTACAAAAGATCATACTGATCAAGAAAATAGCATTGTTAAGGTTGACTCGACTTCCATGGACCACCAAAAGCGAAGCGTCCAACAACGGCGGCGACCACCGCCTCCTCCTCCACGTGCAGCGATTGTGCCGGTGTCAAAATCTTTGACGTCTACAACTGGGACTGTTTCAGGGGGGGAAATTGCTGAAAAATCTTTGATTGATAGAGAGGAGTTGCGAAAGAGAGGTCAAGCAGCTTTGAATAAGCTGCGTAGCACCAAAAGTAAACCTGGGAACCGTAAAAAGCTTATCGAAGAAGGAAGGACTTTGTTACTCAATCATACGAAACCTCCTAGTACTTCTAGTAGCCAACCCAAGGAACTCGGATTAATTACACCCCTGTCCTCGAAACAAATATTGCCACAAGTTGAAAAAACAAGACGAAAGACAGTATCGTCGCGGGAACCAACAACCCAATCCTTCATTAGCAACACTGATAGCACACATCAATTGACTCGCTCTACCAATGGAGCCAATGTAAAGAGAGTAACCAAGATTGATCCTACTGACAAGAACGAGGAGGATGGTGGATGGGATTTTGATGACTTTTAAACACAATGTAACGCTATACTGTCCAATACGATTATTCAGGTAACATAATACGTTATTCTTATTTATATATTTACTTTGAAGTTACATTATGCTTGTTTATATATTTACTTTGAAGTAGATACGAGACAAATTTCTCATTTTGTAGTAATGCTATTGGAATCATCGTCCTATGGATTGCTGTCGTCGACGCGAGGTGGTACGTACACAATCATTCCATCCATTTGCTTTGTCAAAGTGATCATAGAGGCAAGTCGGCTTTCAGGGAAGACTTCATCAAAGTCCCAATAATCTTCAATCATTCGAGATTCTTAAAATTGATCAGTCCAACATGAAATTAAACGTTGGAATAAAAGCACGATAACAGAGAGGATCAGAATCATTTCATTAAATCAGTTTCGTCACCACTTAATATCAAGCTATACACAAAAATATTCACCTACCTGATCGAGTTATTGGCGCGGCAGTATTAACACCTGGTCCACTCACGATCACATGATCATATCCGGAAGTAACATCCGCCCCGAAGACAGGTTCTATCCACTCTTCAGAATGAACAATTTCCGAGGGCCCACAAACTGTCACCGGACCAAGTTCGACTTCATTGGTCTCGCATGCCTCGTAGAGCGATTTACCTGATAAAAATAAAGAAGGAGAAGAATAAAAAAAGAAGCATCAATAATTTTGATCAAGATTGTTAGCAATAAACGACAATGACAAAAAAAAGGACGATATCGTAACATAAATACCAAAATGAACTCACCAACCATGCCATTAATCTTTCTTCTTGCACCACTGGGATCAACTATAGTCAAACTAATAATCTTGTCAAAAACAGAGGGAGTAGTTCCACCAAGAGCCGAGGCAGACTCTTCTGAACCCGCTGTGGCGAACGATCGTAGCGCCATGTTTCTGCCAGTTCGACCTGCAGCTGCAGGCGAACAGGATATATGTTTCGCAAGTCGATTGCAAGCCAAACGTAGCGCCATTGTCTTTAATCCCTTTCTTGAAATCTTTCTGGGGAGTTTGTATGTGATAGGTGAAAATAGTTTAGCAACAGTAATACTTCTGCTAACCGTAAAGCGCCAAGCGCTTACTGCAAGTAGAATACCACAGTAGGTCTACGCGGTAGATTCCTTCGTGGTATTTTCTGCCTGAAAATATTTTCTCATAAAACACTAAGTCAGCTTCCTACAGCAGTTAATAAATCGATCGGAGGGGTAGATACCGTAATAAATGCTAGACATCAAAACAAAGATAATGATGGAAGGATATAAATCATTACGATTTAAATCATATAAAAATATCTATAGTTATCCAATAAGTACTACTGTATGCATTTATTAATAATGAATCGAATATTGTACTGTTCTGTACTTGTTGCTTGACTTGTTGTGATGGCAAACTAATTGCATTTTTGTCGATTGAAAATTTGCTTGACTGCAGCAGTTGCAAATTTAAGCCAGGAATCACTAGAGCGATCCATGTTAATTCCTTCTGGGGCAACTTGATGGACTATACGAAAGAGTAATCGATCATCTGAACTTTCAGAACAATGCTTGAGCTTGTGTGGGTTCAGAGTTTTTAGCCCAGAGTGAATTTCAGTAGTCACTACAATTGAGAACCCTGCTGGGATGCGTAATTTGGCAACTACCTTGTTGTTTATCATATAGTATACATAAGAAACCTTTGCTGAAAAGGAAAAGAATGTAGTCTGAGTTGTTACATCAATGTCCAGCTTGGTTTCTTCCCCTCTTGGCGTCAACTCTGGCAAGTGATGTCACCCATGTCCTCCGTCTCTGTCTCAGCAGCAGTCTGATCAGCAGGAACCGAAGCGTCAGAGCAGTGACAGGAGCGGTAGCGGTAGTATGAACAGTAGTGGTAGTAGGAACAGTAGGAGGAGCAACAGGATGTGCGGCGACAGTGAAATACGAAGCTTGCGTCTCAGAAGCAGCCTCCACAACAGCAGTAGGAGGAGCAGCGACAGGAGCGGTAGCGGTAGTAGGAACAGTAGGAGAGCGGCAGGAGGTGCGGGTGCGGTGATAGTGCAATACGAAGCTTGCGTCTCAGAAGCAGCCTCCACAGCAGCAGTCTTTTCTTGTGGGCACGAAGCTGACTGTATTGTAATCCCGTCACCCAGTCCTGAAGCAACAACTTTATATATATCTTTCATGCCTTTTGGTGTATGGAAATTAGCGTGATTGACAGCTCGGCTGTGACATTCCATTTCGCCGCTGTAGAATGTCTTCTGGAGTAGCTTCTTTACGTTCTGAACCCCCGGATGATCATTAGTTGTAGCTTGGCTTCTTCAAAAAGCAAATCATCAATGATTCCGATACCATGGAAGCCAGCTCTCTTGGCTGATTGGGCTGTCAACTGACCTGGATTGGTCTGGCCTGTCTCTACTACCTGTCTAAATTTAGAGACGGCAGTAGATGTACTTGAACCATTCCACCAATAATTATTATCAAGTTTCTCCCTAGCTTTCGTTTCCTTCTGACCCACTGCTGCTGCTGCTTTCCTGGCCTTTGCTGCCGCTGCTTTCTTGGCATCATCCCTTTCCTTCTGGTAATCGGCCCTTTTCTTGGCATCACCCCTTTTTCCTTCTTGGCCATTGCTGCTGCTGCTTTCTTGGTCACTGCCGTTATAACATCTACCATACCCATCCGAGACGTGGAATCTATATATTATTGTTTACTATTAACAAAGGCTCGTCCTCTTGGTCGTCCTGCCTTGAGAGATTCCAATGTCTTTCGAGCTTGAATGATCTGACTCCATACGATAGATGCATATACTTCACTCACACAGATTCAGGATACCTTGTAGAATCATTTGATCTTTTCTTAATAGGTAGATGACGACAATGAATACATCGAAGACTGACTTGATTGAATTGAATATGTTGTTGCGGACCTTGACGTGGTTGGGCGAGTTCCGTTGTCATTACCTTAAAGACATCAATTTGCTTCCGAACAAAGATTTAAGAGATTCAAATCTTGATCTTGTTGTGCTAACAGTGTAAGAGAAGATGGCTGCTCCGGCTGCGGGTCCTGCTGCTGTGGTGGAGCAGAAGTTTCCATAACTTTTTTTTAAAATGAACAAAATAAATCACAGTGTCTATCTAGTCAAGGTATCTAAAGGCATCAAAAAGATATGGCAAAAAGCCTGTTAAAAAGCTGACTGTTTTGCTTGTAGGTGCTCCTTTAAAATGATTGATTGATTATTCATAAAGTAGTAGGAAACCGTGGTACAGTCCACTATTGTAAGTTCCGAGGTTGTTGGTTGAATAAAATCCATGTGCTTGAATGTTAAAACTAGTTGTTATTTCATCTATAATTTGCGTGGATTAAAGGAGGGTTGGTTATTGTTTTGCAGTGTATAATTACTGCGTGGTGAATGTACCGTGTACTTGTGACTTGTGTTTCAAGAAACTTTTGTAATGTGTGTAAAGTTCCGTAACAATTACTGGATTCAAAATACAAGGAAACCAAAATCCATTGAGAATACAACTATTCCTTACAAAATCGATTAACCAAATTGGAATAGTTTATAACAATTACCGAACTCACAAGCACTTTCCCTGCTTTCTCATCTAATAAAAGAGAAAATTTGAGGTGGGCTTAAAAAAATGTCATTTCCATCTATATCTGTTACGTACTATAATCTACTAGTTAGTTTAGCTGTGTTGACTTGGAATGACCATGGAGAAAAGGATATATCAAATCTCCCGTTGAACTGGTCGTATTCTTACTAGAGTGTGTCGATTGAAAGCCCTTCTGTGTATGATTAATATTTGTTGGGGGAAATGCTGTGGCGTTGTTGATACATATATAGCGAAAATTCGAAAAGTCACAAAAGGTGCATAAGAGAGGGGAAATACAAATCGAATGGACAAGTTACAGGTAAAATACTGTAAAAATACAGTATCCATTACTATTTTTATATTGACGAACTTGTGGGTTTCATTATTAGAGTTTTAAAAGGGGATCCATTGATGTTTGAAATGTTTTTCAGCAACATAGAAAGCTCGCGTGTTTTTGTAGAAGCGACACCAAGTAAATAGATAATAGCAACATCTCCACGCCGGGTGGACCATTATCTCCATTATTCCCATCACATTTTTCAACTATAATGGTTTATCTCAATTAAATTGATCAATCGATTGACTGAATCATCGATAGGTTGTTTTATTGATGTTGCACCAAGTGCATGTAAAAAAAGGGGTATTTAGTTTAAATACTCAAAACTAGCCGTCTCATTTGTAACCGGAGCATTCAGGCTATAAGGTATTCGGAGGTTGTACGAGTTTTTATAAGCTGATCATCAATTGGATGTGTGCAGTCCCTAAATAACAAGGGATGCTTCCTTTCATATTTATTTTAAGTGCTAATACTATAAGTAATCTGAATTCTCTTCACATTCAGTTTATAACTCAAGCAACAAAAACATTCCTCTCAGACAGATAAAAGCCCCTTCGGGTTATTTAAAGATTCTAAAGATTATCAAGCTCCGAGCATACTCTGTGAATGTTCCCAAGGTTTTATTTGGTTCCCTATCTATTACATAATAAACATTGAAAATGATGATGTAGTAGTGATCACACCACAAGACTTAGATAATCTCTAGTGTCTGATACATTTCCCTTAAATTGGCTGCTTCTCTCTACAACTTTGGGATTTGTCCCTCCTACTATGTCATCTCTCCTTTTTTCAGAATTACTGAGAATCGTCGTAAAATTGCATTATCAATCACTTCTGCAACTCTTCGAATTTGAATGTACTGTAAGTTCAGATAGTTTTTTTGATTTTAATTATAGAAATAAAGACCGATCCAACCTACTCTGTAATGTACTACTTTGCAACTCTGATGGTGATGTGTCAGATTCCCAGATTCTACCATCAAATGTTTGTACCTCTAGAGAAGATTCCCGGTAAATTCAAGTTAAGGCACTAGTAACTGCAAATACAGAGGTAATAAGACTCAAAACTTTTTCTAAAACTTAGTCCTAAAACGTCATCCTAAAACTTCGTCCTTCAACGACGTAAAAATACGTAAATCTAGGAAATAATTACTCCTGAGGAATAAAATTATCGCTCT
>Ga0115007_10001295_pt1 | contig 16220 bp, 6 predicted proteins | sample ArcOceMetagenome_2_FD_87166 | JGI IMG/M metagenome (GOLD analysis project Ga0115007, IMG submission 87166) | Marine eukaryotic phytoplankton communities from Arctic Ocean - Arctic Ocean ARC135M Metagenome | ecosystem: Environmental > Aquatic > Marine > Oceanic | place: Arctic Ocean | collected... | reverse complement strand
TAGCAACTTCATCTGGATTTCTGCCTATTATAGTATATATTACAACTGATAAACTACCGACCACCATTCCCGTCACTGTCACAAAAATGTCTTTGTTGACTGGAGGAATTTCGTTAAAACTTAAAAATAAAAGTAAAAATATAATTAGAATAAAAATACCGGCAGCACCGGAGTAGTGTCTTAAATCGTTTTTTGCTTTTTCTGTCATTTAGTTTTTTTTTAACGGTTTCTATTTCTATTTCTATTTCTATTTCTATTTCTATTTCTATCTCTTCTTTGCGATGTCTTTTTAGGTTTAGTTTTATTAAATTTTTCTTTTTCAATGCCAAGTTCCCATGCTGACCATCCTAATACTAACGCTATTCTTTTATAAAATTCAACCTCACCATCACCAGCGTCAACTACATTAGTTACTTTTTTAACAGCTCTGTCAAGCGGTATATTTGTTACAGCTGATATTACATTAGCACTTGCTAAGTAAGCTGGATTATCTATTGCCCAACCTTTTTTTCTCATTTCTTCTTGATTCCAAGAGAACGATCTACCGGCAGACTGTAATTTACCTATTTTAGAAGACACAGGCGGAGATATTTGTAATACTCCTTTAACTACTGCATCTTGATATTTAGGTGCTTTTTTATCTGCTTCTTTAGCTAATCTTATAGCTGTATTTTTTACAACAGAAGCAACAGCTCCATAAACACCGGTACCTCTAAGTATACTATCAGACATTGAGTTTGCAATATCAAAATACTTTTCGTTACGTTTTTTCTCTTCATCTTCTTCATCACCAAATCCAATAGCAAACAAAGCTTGCTGTAAAGTAGCAAATAAAAGGTTTTGAGCAACTCCGTAGTATATGATCTTAGATATGTTTGTTTTGGCATCTCCTCGACCATTCTTAAGGTCACTAGCAGCTTTTTTAATCAGTCGTGCATATTGCGCTGGCGTGTTAGCAAAAGCTAATACTATACGTCCTAATGGACCAGCTTGTTGTTGACTAATTTTATCAGGTCTACTTGATTGTTGTGATTCTTCTGCAATTTCTCTAAAGTCTCTAAAAGCTGATTCTTCTGCTTCCGCTTGAGATAATCCTTCTTTCATTAAAGCTTTAATTCTATTTCTATAAAAAGTAGCACCACCTGAAGCAATAGCAAAGCTATCTGCTATTTGTGTTGGTAAGAAACCTAATTTAAGTAATCCAGCAATAACATTTCTAGCGCTATTTCCAGGACCTTTAGCCATTTCAGCTATATCAGCTTCGTTTACATTTATTTTTATTCCACTACGTCTGTCTAGTAAAAACGGAGAATTAAATAACTTAACAAAATCTTTCCAATACTGTGGTTGATTAGCAAAAGCTTGTCCAGCTTTTAAAACATTGTTATCACTAAAATTTACAAAGTTAATAGCAGATATAGTTTGAAGTACAGCAGATCTAGTATTAAAGAACATAATAGCACCAACAGAGTTTGTTAACCAGTCTGTAAATCTACCAGTTATAGTGTCTGAACCAAAACTTCTGTTTCTACCAGTTTTCATACGTTGCAATATATTTTCCATTGCAACTCTATATTCTTTACCGTAAGCAGCTTCAAGCTTATTTAAGTTTTCTTCAGAGAATATTTCATTAACATTTTGTTGCCATACGCTTAAATATTTAGTTCTTTTTGTAGTATTCAAACCTTTCATAAGGTCTGTATCTATAGTACCAGCAATCCAACCAGCATCAGGAGCAGCATATGCATCATCTTTATTTATTGCTATTAGTTCAGCAGCAAAGCTTTTTAAATTAGAGTCTTTTTCTACAAAATCAACTAAATCTTTTTGATCTTGTTGAGACATGCCAGGGATATCCATACCTTGTTGGTCCCATATATAAGCTCTAACAGCTTGCTCTTGAGTAAATGGTTCTCCTGGTATTTTTTTACGTAAATTTTTAGGTACTATTTTAAGATTTTTCTTTAAAGCTTTAAAGTCCTGCATTAAAGCGGCTCTATCATTGGCTAAATCGTTCATAGCAGATGCAAACGGATTTAATAAATGAGCTTTATACCAAGCCATTTGAGCATCTCCAATAGTCCCTTTGCCTAATGTAGCGTATAACAAGCCCACAAAGTCTTCTGCAGATGGAGGTATAAAAAACTTCCATTTACCTTTACTAGCTCCAACAACCTCAGCTTTAACTCTAGCGTATGTTTTGTCTGATGCAATGCCTGTTTTGTTAGCTATTATATCATTAAAATCTTTGTTAAGATTTAAAGACTTACTAAACTTAGTTTCTTGAGCTGTGTTTTCGTTGTCTAAAGTTTCCATTAAACTTAACACTTGTGGATTTCCAAAAGGCGTAGATTTACTGAATCTTTCTGAAGGCTCTAAAATTAAGTTATTAGCTTTAGCTGTTTTCTTTAATGTGTTATTAAAGTTATCATCTATAAAAGCGCCTGTACTATCAACTCCGTATACATCAAAAATAGTTTTTCCTTGATAAGTCATCAAAGAATTAGGGTCAATACCAAAACCTTGTTTAGCTACGTTGGCATTAAAATACCTAGCCCATATATTGTCTTCTAAAGTCCATCCTTCTGGAGTGGCTTCTTTGTAGCTAAATTTCTTGCCATCAATACCGATACCAGCAAGCTTATTATCGTTAACGTTTAATAATGCTCCTTGGAAAAAGTTACGTCTAACATTAGGAAAGCTTTTAGAAATATTACCGCTAGCTGCTTGAATAAATAAATATTGAGCAATTCCAGTAGCTGGCAGCGTATGCTCTTCTGTAAAGAGTTTTTTGCCGTCAGCATCAAACATTTTACCTGTTTGAAAAAACCTAACTGGAGCACTTTTTCTTATAAAATGACCTTGCCAACCAGCTGTAGACTTAAGCAAGCCGCCTACTAAAGCTGCGTTATTTTTTCCTTTCCCTTCGGCCATAAACCTTTCAAAAGTTTTAAATATACTCTCTAAAGCTTTTAATTTATTTTCTTGTCTGTTTATAAAGTTGACATCATTAAATCTTTCTTTGTTTAGTAATAAAACCTCTTTTTTATTTACTTTTTGAGTGTAAGGCTCTTTGTATAGTAAATCTTTAAACATGTCAGATTCAGGAGCAAACTTAATTCCTTTACTTTCAGCTTTTTCAATCCAAGCTTTGGCATCAGCAACATTTAAAAAGAAAACGTGGCTAGCATATTTTCTAAATGCATTTTTAGGAGCTTTATATTTTGTTTTACCATCTTTCCCTTTTACTAAAACTCCAGGCGCAAAAGAACCATCTTGCATTTTGTAAAACTTAATGTCTCCTCGCATTTCAGAAACAGAAGTGCTTGTCCCCTGAAAATTCCTCCAAAAGCTTTTAGGAAATTTAGAAGCTAATCCAGGGATTGGTTTACCATTTTCATCTACTTCAGTAGAAATTAAATCTTCTAAAAATTTTTCACGTTGCGCTTTATCATTTAAGTTTAAATTAACTATACCTAAAGATTTAAATAAAGCAGGCCATTTTTTATTAGTCTCTGTAGCGTAGTCATTAAAACCTTCTGATAGAATTTTTTCTAAATTTGTTTCTGCTTGAAAAATTGATGTTTTACTAAACTTTTCTTTTGCAGTTTCTTCTGGTTTATACATTTCAAAACCAATTTCATCTACAACTCCATCTGATTCGTAATCAAACTTTTCTGCAGTCCAACCTAACTCTTCAGATAGTTTATCTAATAAAACATCATAAAGTTTAACTCTACTAGTTTCACTAGCTAAAGCATTAAAACTAACAGTAGCTATGTTTGGGTTTGACTTTATTTCATCAATCAAACCGTTGTAAATAATACTCACGGCTTTAAACTGATCTCCTTTACCTGTTAATTCTTGACTTCCATCTTGATCAAATTCTAATGAATAATTAGTAGGATCAGCATCTTGATCAGCTCCTAAGTCTCTAGCGTTTAATTGTACGTTGTACGTCTTGTCACCAATAGTGAAACTAGTATTACGATTCTCTGCTTCGTCTATAGACCAATCTAAATCTTGCTTAGTGCTTAAGCTGAATTTTGCCCCTCCAATTAACCTCTGACCTTGACTAGGAACTACAGTTTCAAAAACTCTATTTCTTATGTTAACACCAAGCAAACCTCTTATAGTTTGACTAACTTTGTCTCTGTATATAGGTTTAACAGGTCTTTCTTTAATAAGGTTCATATAATCTTTTAACGAACCAGTTAGTTTTCCATCAGTATATAAAGATTCTGTTACTTTTCTAGGTATAAAAGTTCCTTTATTTGAATCTGTTTTAGTTTTAGGTAAACGTGAATAATCTCCAGGTGCATTTGCAATTAAATATTGTTTAGCACGTGTAAGACCCTCTGCGTCATATTTTTGAAAGTTTCTTGTTTTATCTGTTAAAGTTTGTGGATTTATACCAAACATTTTACCATAAAAATCAGCTACAGACTTAGGTAAAACTCTAGTATCTCCAAAAGTAACTATTTTTTTATCTGTATAAGCCTCTTTAATAACTTTATCTAAAGCAGCGTTTATTTCGCTTTCTTTAATTCCTAAGTTATCCACAAGAGCGTTTTGATACTTTGTAGTTTCACTTGGCATCTTAGGTAGTTTATCATCAACAATTCCACCGCTAGAATCTTCTTCTACTATAACATTTTGAGCTTTTATATTACCCTCTATAGATTGTGTTTGAGGTTTATTTTTAAGTTTATTAGATACATCTCCAATGCGAAATTTTTGTAATTCAGTAACTATAAAACCTCCAATGGTGCCTCTACCATCCCATCTTTTTATAGTGTTTTGTAATTCTGCGCTTCCTTTAACGTCTTCTACAAAATCTTCTATAGGCTGACCAAAAACATTAGCGTCAAGTCCAGATGTATCAATATCTCGTCTTTTTAGTTCGTTTCTTATTACTCCATCTAAAACATCAGTGGTCATAACTTCAGCTAAAACGCTTTTCCAGCCATTTTCCTTATATTCCTCATTAGTCATACCTTCTGGAAGTACAGCCTCAAGTTGCTCGCCTATTGTTATTTTAGAAAGCTTATTAGACGCGTCTTCTGATCTAGATAGTTTTGCATCACCACTGTCCACGGTTGTAACGCCAGGAACTAAATCTTCTTGAATTGATTTTGATAATTTTCCAGATTTAATGCTTTTATCATACTCGCGCATAAAGTTATAAACATCTTTACCTGTATTAAATTTTATTTTAGCAAAACCAACTTTACGAAGTATAGGAGTTATAAAGTCCATTAGCATAGTACCTAATCCTTCGTCAAACTTAATCTCGTTTTTAGCTATAGCATCAGAAAAGAAAGCTAAATACTCATCAGGCGAGTTATCAAGCTCCTCTTGACTGTATAGTCTATTACCGTCTTTATCAGTAGCGTTTGCTCTTAAATCAATAGCAGCATTTTGCTTTTTATTTAGTTGACTTCTAAAATCTTGTATTATTTTACTAGACTCTTTGTTGGTCATTAAAGAGTTTTGAAGTATACCATGTAATAGCTCATGGCTGCCTACAGATACAGCTCTTGTTTCTGCAGCAACTTCTTTGTTTATGTATATTTTACCGTCTTTAAAAAAACCATCAGCCTCAGAAAACTTAGTTTCATCAGTGTCAAATTGTTTTACTATATCAGCAGTCGTTAAATCGTCTATAACCTCTATTCCAAAAGCTTTACCTGCTTTTTTAGCAAACGTAGAACTTTCCTCTACTTTAGCTTTAGAATCTGCTTTAATTATTTCACTTATTTCATTATCTATAACTTTTAATTCTTCTTTTTTACCAGCAGTTATAGCTTCTGATTTAGTTTCTTTTAATTCATTTAATTCGTTTTGAATTTTATCTCTTTCAGCTAATTTATCAACAGCTTGAGCTTCCTGCTCTGTTGTTAAGTCTAAGCTTTTAATTCTGCTAACAGAACCTTGTACTCTTCTAAAGTTTTGCTTTATAACATCTCCTTCTGCTTTAGTAAGCTTTCCAGTTAATATTTGCTCTTCAACTCTACTGTCTAGTATTTGAGAAGATTTACTTAATTTACTTATTTCAACATCAACAGCGTTTGTTTTAAAATTACCATCTTTGTCACTTTTATAAGCGTCTACTATATCTCCGTATTCGTTAGACTCTCTAATTTTTTTACCTATTTCAGCACTTTGAACTGCTTTTTGAAATTTAAAAACCTGACCACTCATAGTTAATGGAGTACTACCTAATGAAGCGAAAGATTCAAAGCCAATTTCTTTAATGTCCATTTCTTGGCCAGCAACTAATCTTCCAACAAACTCACCTGTACCACCACCAATAATTTCAGTTCCTCCAATAGCAGCAATACGAGTTGCTTTACCAATTCCTTTGCTAGCAAGCTTACCACCAAGACCCTTAGCAAGACCCATAGTAGCTAATTCAATACCCGCTATAGCTGCTCCTCTATTCCTAGCTCTAGTTTTTAAATCTTGTAATTTTTCAGGATTATCTAAAATTGCTTTTATTTTATCTTTTGCTCCAGGGTCATTAATGTTTCCACCAATTTCTTCCATTAACAATTCGTTAAAAGTCAAACCAGCTTCCATCATACCCATTGATGCTGACATAGCTCCAGCTATAGCACCTGGAATTGCACCAATGCCATAGGCCGCTGAACCAACAGCAGCACCAGCTGTTCCACCTGCTAAAGCTGCGGCTGCAACTTCTTCAGAATTTCTAATAGAACTTAACTGTGAAGATATAGAACTAACAAGCATACTGCTTAAAGTAGATGGATTATACGCGGCTCCTTTAAAAAAACCCCACCAACCTCCGCCAGCTTCTTCATATATCCTATCAAACTCTTTCATCTCAAAAGATTGAGAACTTAATCTTAATTCTTTTTTCTTCCCTTCAATAAAATTAATAACATCTTGATCGTTTGCAGGATCATCTCCAATGCCAAATCCAGCTAACTCTATACCTAGATCTGTCATTTCTCCTTGCAAAGAACCTTGATTCCAAGCAGTAGATAAGTCACTAAAGAAATCTACTACATTATCAACAACACCAAAAGCTTCTACATCTTCTTCAGGTTTTTCTTCTTCAACTTTTGATAATTCCAAAGAACCATCGTCCGATGTTAAATCCACATTGGACACTTGTTCTACATCCACAGACATGTCCTGATCCGTGGGTGCTGTCTTTCCCGATTCATCACCTGTTTTGTTACGACGTTCATATTCTGCTATAACCATGTTTATTGTCTCTTGAGACTCATCATTGTCAAGCATTTCTTGTATAATTCCCTGTAATTCTTCGTTCATTGAATATTATTTTGACTTAAGATATCTATTGTATGCTTCTTTGCTTTCTTTGTCAGTGTCTTCTTTTGATTTATCTTTATTGTTTTTAGCGGTTTTAAGCACGTAACTTATTTGATCCATAAACTTTGCATCTTCTCTTTTAGTATCTGCTCCTCCCATTTCTCTTAAGAAAAAACGTTCAATTGAAGCATTATCGTATAACTTATAAGTAACTGGCACGTCTACATCTAAAATAGTAACTTCTTTTCCTTTATCGGTTTCAACAATTTTATAAGCATCATCTCCTAACATTCTTGCTAAAAAATCTTCAGGATCATTAACTAAATTGAGTATTTCGTTTCGTGCTTTTTCTCTAGTTATTTGAATTTCTGGAACTTTACCTTTTTCTACTTCATTAACGATGCTCTCACTAGTAGTTTTAAAGTAATCCACTTCTTTAGTTTCAACATTAAATGATGGTAATTTACTTTGTGCTCTTGCTAGTAAAGCTTCTGAAAATCTTCTTGAATCTTCTATAGATATACCTAAGCCATCTTCTCCTCTTTGTAAAGGTTTATTTTTAGAAACTTCTGGTCCAAAAACTTCTAACCAAATAGAGTTAGCTGCATCATAATCTTTTAAATAATTCTGCGCTTTAGCCAAAACAGATCCAGTTAAAGTGCTTATTATTTTTGCTGAATCAGCTGCTCTTATCGTAGACCGTATAGCTAATCCGTCTTTATTTCTTTTAGTTGTAGTTATTTCAGTCCCCGTTAAATACTCTTCAGTGTATTTGCCATTAGAACCAATTATAGGAATTAAATTACCTTCGCTATCTTCACCTGAACCTTTTGTTATAAGTTCATTTATTTCTTGATCTACATTAGGAATTAAACCTGGATCAAAACTATAAGCTTCTGATTGTGGCATTTCAATAACCTCTTCTCCAAGTATACCACCTGAAAACCTAGTGTTCCAAGTTCCGTCACCATTGTCAATATACTCTTCAACGGCGCCTTTACCAAAGCCGGTTCTAATACTCATTATTTTTTGATAAGTAGCATAACCTTCTTTTGATGTAGACATACCACCTTGTTGCGCAGGTCCGTTTTTAGTGTCTGTTATATCAGCTAAATAAGTTTCGTCTGCATCAGCACCATTTTTTATTCCAGCAACTAAGTTAGTATAAGACGATTGAAGCAATCCATATCTATCTAAAGCCATTTGGCTTTCTTCTTGTGTTTTAGCTGCTAAAACTTCAGCGTTTACCATGGCCATTTTATCTATAATACCTTTTCCAGCTTGAAATAAATAAGGATTATTAACACCATTTTTAGCCATTTGCTGAGAAAACTCAGCTTGGTTCTGCATAACATATTTAGCGTTTTCACGTAAAGTGATTTGCGCTTCTTTCTGTTGTTTAGATAGTTCTGCCTGTTGTTTTTCTAAAAAATCTACAGTTTGTTCACCAATACCGCGTATAGCGTTAGCCCATATCTTTCCAGATTCTGTATCAATTACCGTTAACGGATTTTCGTATGCTCCCATTATTGTTTTATAATTTGTTTAAAATAGCCTATTTAATTGCCTGTATCGATTATTTTTTCATTTGGAATTATAGGAGTTTTTCTTAAATTGGCATTAGCTGCAAAACTACTTGCTATATTTCCAACCGCTCCTATTCCAGCTGCTGAAATCCCAGAAGAATCTGCTCTAGCTTGAGCAGCTACTTGAGCTTGCCCTGTTATTTGAGCTTGCTTTCTGTTAAGTTGCTCTGTTTCTCTTCGTTCTTTTTCACTGTAAACAAATTTAGATCCAGCAACATCAGCTTCTTGTTGTCTACCAGCTTCACCCATTAAAGCTCCTTGAACTCTTTTAGCTTCATTCATTTTTATAGACTGCAAGTTTTGTTCACCTTGAGCTCTAAGTTTTTGATTAGCAGCTTCTTGTTTTTCTATATCAGCAGAAACACCTTTTTTACTTTCCATAGCCATTCTAGCCAAAGCAGTTGCTCCACCCGCGCTAGCTCCTGACGCTCTTATGGTGTCTAAAGTATTAGCTAAAGCTAAGTCAGTTTGTTCTGCCTGCATTTCTGCCGCGCCAGTTGCTACACCTAAAGAATTAAAAGGATTATTAGCCATCGAACTTAAATCAGAAACCATAGAAGATAAGTCAGTTACTCCTGCATACGGATTTATAACTGATTGTCTGTTTTTTTCTAATTGATCTAACTCTCCCGTTAAACGTCTTTTTTCATTATTTGCTCTTTTGGCTCTTTTGCTTGCTGACGAAGATCCAAATATAGAACCTATTAAAGACACCGCACCACCTATAGCTGCGCCTATAATGATAGCAGAAGCTCCATATAGCCTTTCGCCTTTTAAATTACCTAACACAACTTGAGTTGACTCTACGCATAGCGAATCAATTAAAGTTGTTATTTCATTTATTATTAACATATTCTGTATATTTTTCTTTATTAATGCAGCAGTTGTATTCTTCTAGTAAGTCGATGTCTTTTATGTTGTTTGGGTTTTTAAATACGTTTTGGAATATTGATTCTTCGTGCGCATATATAACTCTTTGTATGCCAGCTTTTGAAAAACCTAAATAAGGAGCTTCGTAGTCTTGCTCTCCATCCTCGCTTGCAACGGTTACGTATCCTTTTAACAGGAACCAAGCGTGGTCTCTTTTATGTACAGCACCAAGAACGACAGAGTCTTCGCTCATAGTCATTTGTCTTAAGTATATTCCTGGAGCAAAATCATGTTTAAAAGTAACCCATTGACTATCTTCTCTACAAATGTTACCGTTATTGTGTATTAATAAATCATTAGATTTATTTTTAATAGCATTATTAACCAAAGAAGAAACCTTGTTATTAAAGCTTTTAGTTAAAATGTTTTTTTTAACTTTAAGTAATGTATTCATTTAATTTAATTTAATATGATGACTCCACGTAATCTGAAGAGACTGCAAATAATTCTTTCATTCCGCCTACGTCAGTTACAGTATCTGTTGATATTATTACCGTTGAAAAATAACCTTTTATACCTGTCATGTCTGCTCCCCAAACAACCTCTCCAGCCGCTGCAGGACTGTTGTTTACAAGATTAGCCATATATTTGTTTTCTTTTCTAGTGAATCCAGCGTGATTAATCGGCGGAGTTAATCTAGCGGGATATTCATTACCAAAATTATCATAAGAACCTTGGTTATAACTATATATTACTTTTGTAGTATCTTGAGTACCGTTAACAAACGGATCGTTAACAGCGCTTTCAGGTGTTCCAACGCTATGAGTTCCTGTTATGTCTGACTTAAATGAAGTTATTTCCCAACCATTACTACCTTCGTAATTTAATGTCTTAAATACTTTAGACATACTTACTTTAGGATTAAATATAAAAGTAACATTTGAACTATACTGATCTCCATAGAAATTTGCTCTTTTAGCATTGAGTCCGTAATGAACAAATATAGCTCCATCTTTAAGAGTATAGTAGTTACTTTTTAAACTAAAAATTTGATCTGGTTTATAACTCATAAAGCTAGGAAATCCATTAACGCTATCATCAAATGAAACTGTAGAATATGTATTAGTCCAAGGCTGTAAAGATAAAACATATTGCTTAGAGTGCATGTCCCATCCTCCAACGGCTTTACCTATATCTACACTTCTGGGACCATCTAAAGAACTTAGGTTATCTCTAAAGTAATCAGACATGCCATAATTAGATATCTCTGTTAAACCGTCTCTAGAAAGTCTTAAAACGGCGTTTCTATCTTTATCTGTAAAGTATTTTCTAAATCCATAAATAGCAAAGCTTTCTGGGTTTTTACTTATGCCATAATTACCACCAACTGGTCGTATTGCTCCAATAACCTCATTAGAAGAAGTTACTGTTCCACCGCCTTCAGCTGAATATATAGCGTCTTTATCTATTAATGCTTGACTAACTTTAGACTCTTGAAATATAATCAAATTAGTATTCTCAGCATACAATCTTTGTATAGATCCATTTGCAGGATTTACACTTTTAACAATATCTTCTCCAATAGAAAAAACATTAGTATCATTGATACCTGTTCTAGAATTAAATATTCCAGAGTATATCATTGAATTTACTCTACGCGAAGCATTTGGATTGTCTTCTACTAAATAAGCTTTAACTCCTAATTGAATAGAAGTATTATTATAACCTCCTCTAATTCTAGATTCTTCTATAGCCCAATTCTTAGCATCAACAACAGCTGTTTTAGGATATGTATTGTCTCCTCTAGAGCCATTCCAAACAGGTGTAATGTCATCTGGGCCTACTGTTTTTCTCAGTATAAAACTGTTAAAATATTTTATTTCTATTACTCCCATATTATATTATCACTGTTATTAAGTATTACTTACATCGCTAGTAACAGGTTGTGCTGTTGCAACAAATTTTTTACCATCCGCATCAAATCTTGCAACAAATAATCTGTTTGACGTATTTGAAGACGAAAGATCATTAGGCGTAACTGGCGCAGTTTGAATTGATGCATTTTCAGTCCCGTCAGCCGCAGGTTCATTGCCTACCGCGCTATAAGAATACCAACTGTTTCCTGTTGTTCCTCCGCCGTCTATCCAAGGTAGATTAGGAGTCCATTTTTCTGTTAAATCTGAATTATTATAAAATTGAGTTACATATCTTAAAGACCATTCTCTAGCCCACACTTCAGTTGATGGCACTTCGTTTTCTGCGTAACCAACATTATTTCTACCTCTAGGCGATATACTATATTGAAAAGATGTTTCTGGAAACTTGTAATAAAAATCACCAAAAGATAATTTTACTTTTATGTTAGAATTAACAAGATTCGCTCCATTTTCACCAAATATAGTTGGAGTTCTTAAACTTATTGGAGTTGGCGTTATATCTAATGTTTTTCCGTTGTAAGAATTTTTTTGACTAGAAGAAGTTTGAGGATATCTAATTAAAAGTCTATATTCACCAAACTTGTCGTTTGTTGTGTTGTCATAGCTTTCGTCTTTTCCAAAAGCAAACACTTTAGAAGCGGTAGAAGTTGTTGGACCTTGAGAACTTGAAGCAGGATATGTTGTAGATGTTTCTATCGTGTCTTGTTGTAAAATACCTCCTCCAATACCGTTAACGCTTTCGGTGCTATCGTTTAATACTCCAGTAACCCCAAAACTAGACGTGTTTATTATTACGCCTTCACTAGTGCCATCAAAACCTATAATTAATTTACCACCAGCGCCACCGCCACTTCCAACGTTTTGTTGTGTTGCTCCAAATCTCATTTCTTGGCCTTCTACATCTGTTGCAGTTGTCCAAGCTGTATTTGCATCAGGTCTATATTGTAAATAAGCTGCTCTAATTATACCTATTTGCTGAGAAGTTGTAGGATAACCTTGACTAGCATTATCATAAGGCCACATTGTAAAACTAAAATCAACCTTAATATAAGCGGTTCCTACGGTTAAATCGTTACCTGTGCTTCCAGCCGCTGCATCAAAAGAACTTGGTCTGTAGTTTGAATTTTTCCAAGAATATTGCTGGTTGTTATTGTCTGTGTAATTAGGGCTAAGTAGATTTAGCTTACTTTCAGGCGAAGTTACAAGTCCATTTTCAGGTAATTCTAAATTCTGGTACGCAGCTCTTCCTTCTGTTACAGACGTGTTATTTTGCATGCCAACTGGAGATTCAGAGTCTATTATACTACCTATCATGGTAGCATAACTACTTTGAGCTCCCCAATACACTCCCACAGACTCTAATCCTTGTGTTAAGTCAATGTTTTCTTTTTTTCCAAAACTACCATTAATTGGAGCTTCTCCAAATAAAACAGAAATAGGGGTAGTTAATTTATCAGTAACTCCTCCTGAATCAGTTAAAACTAAATCAAACGTATATATTCCAAAAGCAGTTCCACTAGTTTCTGTTAAAACTCCAGTTTCTGAATTTAATGACAAAGCAGGTAATTTTGGATTTTGATTTATAATATTAAAAATTAAATCTTTTTTGTTTTGTTCAGCAGTACCAACAAAACCATTAACGCCTGCAAAAGTTGTTACTGGATCTGTAAGAGTTCTATTAGATGGTGCAGCTATAGGCGATCCTCCACCTACTGGTACAAGTGTTGGAGATACGTTTATTAAATTTTGATTTGTAATTGTAACTGGTTGAAACGTTGGATTTGCTATTGATGGATCATCATTTCTAACGTTAAAAGTAAAAATAAAAGTATTTTTGCTAGCTTCAGGACTATAATAAATAGGAGTAACAATACGCAGATTATACTTATCATCTTGACCAGCTTCGTTAAATTCATCTAAAGCCCAATTAGAAGTAATGTTATCACCGTTTGCATTAAATACACTCACAAGACTTACAGTGCTAAGAGCCATAGCTTGATCTGCAAAATCAACTTCTATAGCTGGAGAAAAAGGAAGTGCTGTTGCAAAGTTACCAACCACAAAACCTTCTGTTTGAACAAAATTAAAATTTATCCACCCGCTAACGCTGTTATTGACGCCTGCTATAGCGTTTAGATCAGATATTAAACCAGCAGTGCTAGTTTCCCAAAATATTTCAAGTAAAGATTCTACAGGTGCCGTTTCAAAGATACCTAAATGTATATTATATGCATCTTTATAGTTTGCTTGTTGTAAAGATCCTATAGGGTTTCCAGCATTATCTCCTTGTGCCAGTCTAACTAGGTAAGGGTTACTATCTTGTTGATAAACAGTAGAATAAGGAGGTCCAATAGTTCCTCCACCTCCAGTATCGTCTTTAAACATCTCGTCTTGAGTTGCTATAGTTGAAACGGTTTGAGGATTAATTATTGGATAATAAGGTATATTTATAGTAGGTGGCGTTGCAGCTGGCGAAGGAGTTACTCTGCCGTATAATTCTACAGAACTTCTAAATTGCTTTTGATCTGGTCCTACCTCAGTTAAATCTTTTGGCACTTTATTTATATTATCACCTAATATTGTTATAAAAGCAACTGTATTTACAGGGTCTGGTTCTGTAGTTGCGCCTGCTCCATGATCTGGATAACCATTTAATATACCAGGAACAAAAACATTATAATATTCTTGCTCTGTTTGCTTTACAACAATTTTATAAGAATACCAACCTAAAGGATTATAACTGCTACTTGCTACGTTATCATTATACAAACCAGGCCAACCGTCTGTAAGTCTTGGACCGTCTGAAGATATAGCAGTATTTATTAAAACCTTTAAAGAGTCACCAGGCCAAGAATTTATTGAATTTGTTTCAACAGGAGTTTCTAAAGCGGGATTAGGCATGTATTTGTGATAAAAAGTAGAACCTCCATAGGTTATTCCATCTACAGTTTGCGTAATTGAATTTACAGGAGACAATATAGTAGTAGATTGTCTTCCGTATCTATCTGAAAGCACAAACCCTACTTGATAATTTCTATTTTGTTTCACCGTGTGCTCTGGGTATTCAAAAATACTAGTAAAACCGTTTGTTGGATTACTAGGATTTTTAGAAGTTACCGCTACATCATAATCTATTGTAGCTGGCGGTGTGTGTTTATCTTGAAAATTACTATAAACTATTCTATTTCCTATAACTTCTTGACCATAAGCTCTAACAGGAACCTTGTCGTACACTCTTATTATTTCGCTTTCAGGAAGAGTTTTATAAGGTTTTCTTGATTGATAATCATACAGATAAGTTGTAGTTTGATTTAACGTGTCGTCTGAATTTCTACTAAACACGTCAAAAGGAACAGAATCTAAAACTTTAACATTTAAAGAATCAGATTCTTTGTATAATATGTCTATTTCGGAAACATCTAAAGTTGAGTTTAAAACATCTGCATTAAAGGGAAGTGAAATATATAAGCCAACATTGTTAACTTTATTTTCCATAAACTGAACTATAGTACTTCTATATGCTTTATCTTCATCTCCAGGTAAAAAATAACCGTCTTGCTTTGGTATGAAAGCCTCTTGAGTAAAAGGAGCTAATATAGAATATTCTCCATCGTTAAATTTAAACCTATAACTAAACATTACAAATTTACTTTCTAAATAATCTGGATCTCCTGGCCAGTTTTGGTCATAAAAAGGATTTGCAGTACTTCCATCTGGAAGAGTTTCTGAAGTAACATCCTGCATTGAAGTGTAGTAAGTTCCGCCTATACTGTAGTATAAATTAATAGCTTGATAAGGATTATATTTAGCAACCGATATTAAATCTTCTGATACATAGTAGGCTCCATCACTAGCTAAATCAACATTTAATTTCCTAGGTTGATTTCTATTGTCGGTCCAAAATAATAAATTTTCTAAAACATTAATTCCATATATAGGGTTTGTAGTAGAAAAGTTTAAAAAAGCACCTTCAGCCATTACAGAAACATCACTTGTTAAAATGTTATATGCGTATATGTAATTATTAGCTGAAGAACTATAAGTTATATTACTAATTTGAGGTTCTGTATAATCTGTTAAAAAAACATATACAGTAGAAGAATTAGTATCAGCAAAAACCCCTATAGATTTTAAATTACAACCACAACCAGAAATAACACTAAAATCAACATTAGCGCCGGTTGAAGTTGAAGCTGGTAAATTACCTACAACATTTTCTAAAGCACCTACGTCTTCGCCTTCTGATTTACTAACTTGTATATTTTGTCCATCGCGATATTCACCTGAAGGTAGTAATCTACTATCCAGGTCTTTATTCATTTTAGACTTTATAAAAGCATTTTTAACTTCAGCCATTCAATCTAGTATTTAATCCATTTAGATTTACCTCGAGCAATCTGAACAAACTCATTTAATTTTATATTTGATAATCTAATTTTAGCATTTCTAAGTTTAGCACTTTTTTCACGTCTTAATCTTTGTATAACATATTCAGGCTGATTAATTCTAGTTGCTAGTATAGCGT
>Ga0115007_10001291_pt1 | contig 16229 bp, 16 predicted proteins | sample ArcOceMetagenome_2_FD_87166 | JGI IMG/M metagenome (GOLD analysis project Ga0115007, IMG submission 87166) | Marine eukaryotic phytoplankton communities from Arctic Ocean - Arctic Ocean ARC135M Metagenome | ecosystem: Environmental > Aquatic > Marine > Oceanic | place: Arctic Ocean | collected... | reverse complement strand
TATACAAAAGTCCGCTAATTTTTTAACGAGTTCAGGTTGCTCTGTATAGTGAAAAAACTCAAAACTACCAAAGCGTATATGGCTGCGGGCTACACGTACCAACATAGCTGCCGATTCTTCTTTTTCACGCCATACGGTTTGCTCGCCAGTGGTAATGCAAAGTGATCGCGTTGATGCAATACCCAATGCTGTCATGGCTTCACCGCATAAGTATTCTCTAATGCTTGAGCGCAATACGGCACGGCCATCACCCATACGTGAATACGGCGTGGGTCCTGCGCCTTTTAAATGCAGGTCGAATGCGCCTTGCGCAGTATCTATTTCACCGAGTAATAATCCACGGCCATCACCTAACTGATTAACATAGTGGCCAAATTGGTGGCCAGCATAGACCATGGCTAAAGGTCGACTATTGGGTAATGGCGCGCCACCACTAAAGGCCGATAAAAACGGTTCGCCATTATTGCTGGTTAAATCGATACCTAACTGATTGGCTAGGGTATGATTACGAATAACCCAACCTGGTGCGCCAATAGTACTGGCTTGCGTAGGGCTATAGAGTCTTGCATCGAGTTCTGCAAAACGATTATTTAATGGGGGTATTGGATTCATAAATGATTAACGAGCCAGTTAAATGAGCGAGCGTATTTTATTGTATAGCGTTGTGGTCCTAGTATATCGTTAAATGGAGTCGTTTGGATAAGCGTCTAACTTTCCCTCCAACTAATATGGCTACCTAACTTCCTCTAAAGCTATTAAGGCATTAAAAAGGCTCAATTTATTAGCCCTGAGTCTATATTTGAAAGGGATCGTTTAATTGTTATCATAATGTGCCTATAAAACACATAAACCTCAGATATACAGATGTTCATTTCAATGCGATCTTATCTTTTAAAAAAAATAAGCAAGGTCTCTCTTAGCCTTCAAAAGGAAATCTTACAAAAGGAAGATATTTCGTTCGCAAGGGGCTTACTACTAAAGTGTGCTTTTTATCTGGAAGATGGGTCAGCGGGCAATAACAGCTGCGAAGATATCCCAGCGGTTCAAAGGGATAGTGAAGAAGCACCGAGAATACTATTTATTGATGACCGCATGCCCTATGACTACCTAGGAGCTGGTTATCCCAGAAGTAGAGTCATTCTTAATATTCTCTCTAAGCTCAAAGTAAACGCCAGCTTTATTCCATTAGGTTTCACATGTAATGACTCTCCATCAATGATCCATAGTCATTTTCCGGATAATATCGAGTACCTCTTAAGTTTAAACAAAGAGAGTATTTTTTCTTTTCTGTACAAAAAAAGAAGCTTCTATGATGCAATTATAATAAGTCGACCTCACAACATGGAATATCTCTATGGTGTATTAAAGTACCTTAAACGTTATAAGCCGTCTTTAAAGATAATCTATGATGCCGAAGCGCTAATCTGTTATCGGGAAATATTAAAGCAGGAGACTCTAGGGCAACCTTTCTCTACAGAAAAACAAAAAATGCTTATTGATCAGGAAGCGAGTCTTTTCTCTATTGCCGATTCCATCTATAGCGTTTCTCCTAGTGAAAAAAAACTTATTCAGAATTTCTACCCCGATACTCCGATATCGGTTATCAGTCATTGCGTGGAAACCCACCAGTCTGTTAACGGCTTTCATAATAGAGAAAATTTCCTTTTTATCGGTCGTCTCAATGAGAATGATTCACCCAATGTTGATTCTCTTGTTTGGTTTTGTCAGGAGGTTTGGCCTAGTGTCAGAAAACAATTTCCGCAAGCCAAGTTAAATATCGTTGGCCTTGCAGAAGCTTCTCGGTTAAAACCACTCAAAAATCAAGAAGGTATTAACTTTTATGGGAAGCAGGATTGTCTCGATGCGTTCTACGCTGCAGCCAAAGTCTTTATTGCTCCTACTCGCTTTGCCGCAGGAATCCCTCTAAAAGTCTGTGGCGCTACTTCTCAAGGAATCCCTACAGTCATGACAGAGGTTTTGCTTACGCAGTTAGACTGGCCAAAATACTCATCGCTGGGAGTTCATTGGCAGCAAGCTTCGCAATTCACACAGGCATGCATCAAAATTTATAATGATGAAGAATACTGGAACGAGATGTCACAGCAGGGCTTAGAATACATAAATGCTCAATACAGCAAAGAGCAGATGCATCGCTCATTCGTTACTAGCTTAGAACAGCTGAATCTTCTCTAGCAGGGCGAAGTAAAGATCATGAGGCCTGAGTTCTGGACGTCTCATCATGCTATTTAAGCTATCTGGTTTCCCCGTGGCGCTTTATTTAAATTTATCTTTGACTTTCTGTGTATCGCCGATTAAAAGCGCTAACTCATAAGCATGATAGTACTGCGGATTCGCTCGAATAACTTTCTTAGTTGTTGATTGGCTATCGCTAATGTTTAAAACTATCTCCCGTAAATAAAAAAATAGACATTAGCAATGAAGGAGGGGATTGAGCCTAGCAAAAAGTGAAATAGCACCGGATAAAGATGCTAGGTTGAGTACAATTAAAAGTCAGTAGGTTATCTTGCCAGGCGAAATTTAATAGGCATAATTACTTCAAAGGTTTCGCCAAGCAATTGTTTTGGGGCCGCTGGATAGGGCATAGCATTTTTGACTGCGCGTTTATCATAATCTACTTTTTGAATGTCACCATCACGACTAATGGTTAGTTTTAAAATAACGTCGCCTTGTTGGTCTCTATCAATGGCAGAGCTAGGATAAATAACATGTTGATAGGTTTTCTTTAATAAGTTCGAGCGGTAAATCCTAAATAGCTCGGCTTGTTGAGCTGATGATGGTTTTTGGCTAGCGATAATAATATTTTGAGAAACAACCGTTTTTTCTGGCGGGTTATCTAGCTTAATAGTAATTTCATTATCATGAGTTGACTTCAATACCGATTGAGTAGCGCCGCTGGGGTAATCAGATAATGATTCGGTTGCGGTATTGAGCGCTGCAGAGCTAATAGATACTGAGCTAGTTTTTGAGCTCAAATTGGCGGGTGCTGAGCTTTGTAGATCGAATGAAGAGGCATTAGCGAACGATATAAGATTGACTAAACTGGTAGCCACTAAACTGATTGTCACGGCGAGTTTAATAAGGCCGGATAATATTTTTGAGAATTCAAGCTGCATTTTTTCTCCATAGTCCTTAAACAACGAATAATTTTTACATATTGATTTATTATTTTAGGAAATGGTCACACAAGAATTTGAGCTTAAATAATTTGTGCTTGCAGTAATAGTATAGTGAAGCTAAAATTAATCACATGAACTAATTAAAAAAATGGCGAATATTTTTAATTTATTTGGCTATATAATCGTAATTTTGGCTTTTTTTAGCCATAACTAATAACTTTATCTCATTTTTTATAAAGCGAATGAGTACTTTGGTAGGGGTTGTCTTTAAAGCCTGCCGCTACGCCAGTGCTGTTCCCAGATAACGAGCACCTTTTCTGAATAGCGTGTTTGTCCTACGCTACCGTTGTAGCGTGCTAATGCCAGCGCCAAATCCCCTTTTTCTTTTTGCAGATAAAATTGCAAAATTTTGCAGCCATAGCGAATATTGGTTGCGATGTCGGTGAGGTTATCATCAGCGCGGCCAATTTCATTTTTCCAAAAGGGCATTACTTGCATTAAGCCTTGTGCGCCAGCCGATGAAACGGCAAAGCGGTTAAAGCTGCTCTCTGCGGCAATAACGGCTAATACAATATCTGGGGCTAGGTTGCTATTAAGTGCTTCTTCGTAAACGGTGGTAAGAATGGAGTACGATTCTTTATCACTGACTTTATAGGCAGCCATACGTGCACGCATGCCGAGTAGCCAAACTTCGCCATCAAATTTATCTTTTAGAGCGGTATCTTTACCAAGGGTGCTTTGTAAAAAGGTTTTTAATTCTGAATCATCGATTTGCTGTGTGCGATTATCACTAGCGACGCTTATGGAGGAGATGCTTATAGTGAATAAGCAGAGCAGTGCGGTTAAGTATTGGCTGATGTGCGATGAGGGCATAAATAGTCATTGGCTCGGTGGTTGCTCGGGCTATAAATGAATATCATTTCTTTCTTTCTTTTTCTATCAATTATAAATAAAGATTGTTTCTTTCTAAGAAGAGCGGGTAATAAAATTAAGTGGGTTACGACCAATAATAAACAGTATAGCTATTTATTATTGGTCTATTGTCATTAACTCAGCAACTTTAACAATTCTTCAAATGCAGTTTCAACGGGCATGTCTTGATTATCTGACGAAGGACGTGCACGGTATTCTAATACGCCTCTGTCTAAGCCTTTATCACCAATGACTAAGCGATGAGGAATGCCGATTAACTCCATATCGGCAAATTTAACGCCAGGTCGCTCATTTCTGTCATCCAGTAATACTTCGATATTATGATCGAGTAATTGTTGATACAAGGATTCGGTTAGGGTTTTTACGCGTTCAGATTTCTGCATGTTAATGGGTATGAGTACCACCTGAAACGGCGCAATAGACGCGGGCCAAATAATGCCACCGTCATCGTGATTTTGTTCAACAGTAGCGGCCATAACACGTGATACGCCAATGCCGTAACAACCCATATGAACCACTTCGGCTTTACCCGATTCATTCAATACGGTGGCATTCAATGCTTCGCTGTATTTCTTACCCAGCTGAAAGATATGTCCCACTTCGATGCCGCGTTTAATTAATAACTCGCCTTTGCCGTCGGGGCTTGGATCGCCAGCAACAACGCAGCGAATATCAATAATTAAAGTGGCTGTTGCATCACGATCCCAGTTACCACCGGTAAGATGCTGGCCATCTTGATTAGCACCACAAACAAAGTTGCTAACCGCAGCGGCTGCATGATCAACAATAATCGGCATAGCGAGTTTAATAGGCCCAATAGACCCTGGTGTGCAATCGGTCGCAGCAAGAATGTCGGCTTCGCTTGCCATGGTTAATGGCGAGGCAACATGCTCAAGTTTTTCTGCTTTAATATCGTTAAGTTGATGATCACCACGTAATACAAGCGCAACTAAGGGTGTTGGGCTGTCTTCGTTCGCATTAACTAATAATGTTTTTAAGCTTTGTTGAGAAGGAATATTAAGTTGCTCGCAAACTTCATCAATCGTTTTGGCATTCGGTGTATCAACAGTATTAAGAGATTGTTGTTCTACTGCAGCATTTGCAGTGGGTGCAATGGCTTCAGCGAGTTCAACATTCGCGGCGTAGTCGCTGCTATTACTAAAGGCAATATCATCTTCGCCCGATTCAGCCAGTACATGAAACTCATGGCTAGCACTGCCGCCAATAGAGCCTGTATCGGCTAATACAGCACGAAAGTCTAGGCCAATACGGCTGAATATTGTCGAGTAGGCGTTGTGCATGACATGATAAGTATCGTCTAGGCTGGCCTGACTAATATGAAAAGAGTAGGCATCTTTCATGGTGAACTCACGCGCGCGCATTATGCCAAAGCGAGGTCTTATTTCATCACGAAATTTTGTTTGGATTTGAAAAAGGTTAATAGGCAGCTGCTTATAGCTTTGTAATTCGTTACGCATTAAATCGGTAACGACTTCTTCGTGGGTAGGTCCTAAGCAAAAGCCGCGTTGATGACGATCTTTAACGCGCAATAATTCAGCGCCGTATTGGTCCCAGCGTCCAGATTCTTCCCAGAGCTCGGCGGGCTGAACAACCGGCATTAATATTTCTTGTGCGCCGGCGTTATTCATCTCTTCACGCACTATGGCTTCAATCTTTCGCAATATACGCAAACCCATGGGTAGCCAGGTATAAAGGCCTGATGCTAGTTTGCGAATCATTCCTGCGCGTAACATTAGCTGGTGACTAATCACCTCTGCATCGGCTGGGGTTTCTTTTAAGGTGGCTATTAAGATTTGGCTGGCGCGCATAATATCGTTTATCTAGTTATTTAATGTGCATGATATTGCTAGTGGTTAGCAATGTCGGCATTGTGATTTATAGGAGTTAGAAACTAAAAACCGGGGCTGGAAAATCCATACCCCGGTTAACGACGAGTTCATTATATTGCGTGAACAGGTCTATCTTTCATCGTTCAATGACGTTTGAGTAATTACTCAGCCATTTCTTTCAGTTTCTTCAAAGGACGTACTTTAACTGCGATGCTTGCTGGTTTTGCTTTAAATACAGTTTCTTCACCAGTGAATGGGTTAATACCTTTGCGTGCTTTACGCGCTGGTTTTTTAACTGTAGTCACTTTAAGCAGGCCAGGTAAAACGAATTCACCACAAGCACGTTTCTTGATGTGACGCTCAATCAATGATGTAAGCTCTTCAATAACCGCACCGACTTGCTTACGGCTAAGATCAGTTGTTTCTGCAATTTCAGTCAAAATTTGAGTTTTGCTATAGCGAGCGCTAATAGCTTTGCCAGCAGCTGGTTTAGCAGCAACTTTAGCAACGGCTTTTTTAGCAGGCGCTTTTTTCTTAGCAGGTGCTTTTTTAGCGGCTGGTTTCTTGGCAGGTGCTTTTTTCTTTGCAGCAACTTTTTTAACAACTTTCTTAGCAGCTGGTTTTTTCTTAGCAGCAGTTTTTTTAGCAGCCATGGGTTATCCTCAGATTAGTCAGTTAAAGCTATTATAAATCCAGCACACGCTGGGTTAATTTACGTTTTTCTTTGATGCTTTGTTTTAAGGTAAAAGGCAAAAAAAGCTATAAAATAGGGCTTAATTTGCCGTTATTCAAAACGCTGTTTCAAAGTTTAAAAACGACGGACGTATATATATCGAAAACAAGATACGCTGGCAATCAAAAAAAGCCTTATTTTTAGGGTTTTTTTGGCATTTCTGTAAAATTCATTAAAACTGTTTTTTAACGCATGATGAAAAAATGCGTTAATTCACCCCTCTATTTAAGGTGTTAGATGGCAATGATGACGTGATTATTTTGATGCTCTGTTGATGTTTGATGAAATGAAAATAGATCCACTTAAATATTCGTATTATGCGCTGTGATGTATCAATAAATAGCTCTGAAAGTGATCGCTAACCGCTAAAGGCACTGAAATGGGCTTTTTACGTGTTCTATAATGTTATTCTGTGTTTAACCGTAAGCAAAACATAGAGTATAATGCCGCGCGCTCAAGGTGGGTATTGGTGATATTTATGCCAATACAGGCCGATAATTGGGTGGTTTTAGTTAAGCATTTTCAATGCACAAAGCAGTCAAAAGAGCAGCGGAGATACAAACGGTTATGCCGATTTACGAATATCAATGTGAGGCATGCCATCATAAGATGGAAGCGTTACAAAGAATGGCCGATGCGCCGTTAACACAATGTCCTTCTTGTGAGCAGGCATCATTAAAGAAGTTGATTTCTGCAGCGGCCTTTAAATTAAAAGGCAGTGGCTGGTATGAGACAGATTTTAAGAATAATAATAAGCCGGCTGCCAGCGCTAATAAAACCAGCGCCGATAAACCCGCCAGCGACTAATAGCAATTATTTTTAGGCAGTGGTTGTATCAATGCAGCGGCTGTTAACTCTTATGGTCAAGCTGGGTAAAATGGTTTTGCTCAGCAAGTACAAACAATGATAACGAGGTTTTCTTGACAGATTCAGTGAGTAAGTCCGGCGCTAGCAGCCGCAGAAGTGACTATTGTGGCAAAGTTGGCTTGGCACACGTCGATACAGAAGTGTCGCTTTACGGTTGGGTTGATCGCCGTCGTGACCATGGTGGGGTAATTTTTATTGATTTACGTGACCGAGATGGCATTGTGCAGGTCGTATTTGATCCTGACACCGGTGATAACTTTACGCTGGCAGATAAAGTGCGTAGCGAATACGTAATACACGTTAAAGGTGTTGTGCGAGCGCGTTCTGAGGCTACAGTTAACGCCGATATGGCTACGGGTGCCATTGAAGTCTATGCAAAATCGTTAGAGATTTTGAATCAGGCTGAAACACCGCCTTTTCAATTAGATGAATTTACCGATGTCGGTGAAGATGTTCGTCTTAAATACCGTTATTTAGATTTACGTCGCAACGATATGCAGCAAAAGCTTCGTTTGCGCTCAAAGGTGTCTTCTAATATTCGTAGTTTTCTTGATCGTGAAGGCTTTTTGGATATTGAAACGCCGATTCTTACCCGCGCTACGCCAGAAGGTGCACGTGACTATTTAGTGCCTAGCCGTACGCATGAAGGTAAGTTCTTTGCCTTGCCGCAATCGCCACAGCTGTTTAAGCAGTTGCTTATGGTGTCGGGTTTTGATCGTTATTATCAAATTGCTAAATGTTTCCGCGATGAAGATTTGCGCGCAGACAGACAGCCTGAGTTTACTCAAATCGATATTGAAACCACGTTTATGTCTGAATCCGAAATTATGGATATGACAGAAAAATTGATTTCGGAGCTGTTTGCCGAAGTTATGGACGTGAAATTCGATCGTTTTCCTAAAATGCCTTATGCCGAGGCGATGAAAGATTACGGTAGCGATAAGCCTGATTTACGTATTCCATTAAAACTTGTCGACGTGAATGATTTAATGTCGACAGTTGAATTTAAAGTGTTTAACGGTCCTGCTAATGATCCCGAAGGCCGTGTTGCTGCATTAAAAGTGCCTGGCGGCAGTAAATTAAGCCGTAAAGAGATTGATGGTTACACGAAGTTTGTCAGCATTTATGGTGCTAAAGGCTTAGCTTGGGTCAAAGTGAATGATCGTGCTGCAGGCCTTGAAGGGTTGCAATCGCCTATTTTGAAATTTATGCCTGATGATACTGTGTTGGCATTAATGGACCGATTAGAAGTAGAAGATGGCGATATTGTCTTCTTCGGTGCCGATAAAACGAACATTGTTAATGAAGCGCTTGGCGCATTACGCTGTAAGTTGGGTGAAGATCTCAACCTATACACCTGTAAATGGGCACCGCTTTGGGTAGTTGATTTCCCGATGTTTGAAAAGACGGATAGTGGTCAATGGACGGCATTGCATCATCCATTTACCGCACCATCATGCAGCCCTGAAGCGCTTGAGGCTGATCCTGGCACCGCATTATCACAAGCCTATGACATGGTACTTAACGGTACTGAGTTAGGTGGCGGCTCTATTCGTATTCATCGTGCTGATATGCAATCGGCGGTTTTCCGTTTATTGTCGATTAGTGAAGAAGAAGCGCAAGAGAAGTTTGGCTTCTTGTTAGATGCTTTAAAGTACGGCGCGCCACCGCACGGTGGTTTGGCTTTTGGATTGGATCGTTTAGTCATGCTAATGACCGGTTCTAGCTCTATCCGTGATGTTATTGCCTTTCCTAAAACGCAGTCGGCTGCTTGTGTAATGACTGAGGCACCGGGCAATGTTGATACTAAACAATTGCGTGAGTTAAATATTAAATTGCGACAAGTTGATAAAGAAGTCAAACCTGCTTAATGTTTGTGCTCTCTTTCTGCTGAATTAAGCAGAAAGAGAGCGTCTTCTTTTTTCCTGCTTCTTTCGTCCTCTTTATCTCTATCTCTCCCTCCCTCGTTTTTCTTCTTTTTCTCACTTTAGCCTTTTTACTTTATTCTTTGTTGATACTTTTAAATGGTCCTTTTTTTCGTTATCTCACTCAGTAAATAAGTTAGACCAAGCGTTTTTTTATGTGTGCCAACCGAAGTATAAGAATGCTTGGTGCAAATCCTTAATAGCTGGGTATAATCACATGTGTTTTATTCAGTAAGCGGGTGCCTCTTTTAGTGATGAGTATGATCTTTTGACGATTATTTTAGGTATCGATCCGGGTTCGCGAGTCACGGGTTATGGCGTTATTGTTGCCGATAAAGGTCAGCCAAAATACCTTGCTAGTGGTTGTATTCGCATGCCAACTGGTGAAATGTCTGCACGTTTATTAACCATCCATCAAAGTGTGACTGAATTAATAAGCCAGTACGCGCCAGACCAAGCAGCAATAGAACAAGTGTTTGTAGGTAAAAGCGCGAGTTCGGCGCTTAAGTTGGGGCATGCACGCGGTGCTGCAATGTTGGCCATTGCCGCAGCAAATATTCCCTTAGGTGAGTATGCGCCACGATCAATTAAACAAGCGGTTGCTGGAACGGGTGCGGCCGATAAAATACAAGTACAGGATATGGTGGTTAAATTGCTGCGGCTCAGCAAGTCTCCACCTTCTGATGCGGCAGATGCACTTGCTGTAGCGCTATGCCACACTTACAGCGATAATCCTTATGCGCAACTTCGCTAAAGCTTTAAAGTGTGTAGTGTTAGACGCGGTGGTTGCTTCAGTTGCTAATACAATTGCGAATAGAATGAGAATGCAATTGTTTGCTTCGCGATTTATAGGTTTACGATTTATAGCTTTATGAATAATCGATTTTTCGATACGTTTTTTTCGCCCCTTAATATGATGATAGTAATGCATGATTAGTTTTTTATCTGGCACTTTAATTGAAAAAGCCGCGCCGTTTTTAACCATTGATGTTAATGGTGTGGGCTATGAAGTGCAGGCCTCCTTAAATACCTTTTCTGTTCTTCCTAAAAAGGGTGAAGCCATTCGTCTGCTCACCCATTTTGTGGTGCGAGAAGATGCCCAGTTACTTTATGGCTTTGCCGATTCCGCCGAGCGACAATTATTCCGTACCCTAATTAAGGTTAACGGTGTGGGTCCAAAGTTGGCCTTAGCGATATTGTCAGGAATGGATGCCGCTTCTTTTAGTCGCTGCGTGTTGGCCGGTGATGTAGTGGCCTTAACCCGTTTGCCCGGTGTCGGTAAAAAAACGGCTGAGCGTTTAATTGTCGAAATGAAAGATCGCTTACGAGAGTGGCATTTAGAAACAGCCAGCTTGTTAGACGGTGATATTGATGGTCAGGATGCAGGTATAAGCCAGTCAGTGATGTTGGCTGAAGCCGAGAATGCCCTGATTGCCTTAGGTTATAAACCGGTTGAGGCGAGCAAAGCATTGGCTAAGTTAGATTTATCGGCCATTGATAGTAGCGAAAGTGCTATTCGCGCCGCCTTAAAAACCATGCTTCAGCGTTAGTCTAGGAATACACCATGATAGAAGCAGATCGAATTGTTGCGGGTGATGTTGCCGATGAAGAGTTTCAACATGATCGCGCGCTACGCCCCAAAATGTTGGCCGACTATGTTGGTCAGCCGGCAGTGTGTGAGCAAATGGAAGTGTTTATCGGCGCTGCTCGTAATCGCGGTGAAGCGCTGGACCATACTTTAATATTTGGCCCCCCCGGTTTAGGTAAAACTACGTTGGCACATATTATTGCCAATGAATTAAAAGTTGAGCTGCATACCACTTCTGGTCCTGTTTTAGAAAGACCGGGTGATTTAGCCGCTATGCTCACTAACCTCAGTAAAGATGATGTGTTATTTATTGATGAAATTCACCGTCTAAGCCCCGTGGTTGAAGAAGTCTTGTATCCAGCAATGGAAGATTATCAGCTGGATATTATGATAGGCGAGGGCCCATCAGCTCGGTCAATAAAATTAGATTTACCCCCGTTTACTTTGGTAGGTGCTACTACCAGAGCAGGCTCTCTAACGTCTCCGCTTAGAGATCGATTTGGTATTGTTCAGCGCTTAGAATTTTATGGTATGGATGACCTTAGCCATATTGTGATTAGAGCGGCTTCATTACTGGGTGTCGAGATTGAAAAAAACGGTGCGCGTGAAATCGCTCGTCGTTCACGCGGCACACCGCGTATAGCTAACCGTTTATTGCGACGAGTGCGTGATTTTGCTGATGTAAAACATGATGGCGTCGTGACCGAAGCCGTTGCTGATAGCGCATTGAATGTATTGAATATTGATCCGCAAGGTTTTGATCATATGGATCGACGACTATTATTGTCGATTATTGAAAAGTTTGATGGTGGGCCGGTGGGTGTTGATAATTTAGCAGCAGCTATTAGCGAAGAGCGCGGCACCATAGAAGATGTGTTAGAGCCATTTTTGATTCAGCAAGGTTTTATTCAACGTACACCGCGAGGTCGTATTGCTACTCGTCGCGCGTATGAGCATTTTGGATTACCGGCACCTCAGCGTGATGAATAGTGACAAAAGTATTAGCAAAAACAGTCGAGTGGTAAGCCAAGTAAAAAACCAAGTAAAAAATCAAGTGAAAAGTCGAGTGAGGTTTGTGGGTGTCATCTAACGTATCGACAGCAACAGTAGAGATTGTTATACCTGTACGTGTTTATATTGAAGACACGGATGCTGGCGGCATTGTTTATTACGTCAATTATCTTAAATTTATGGAGCGCGCTCGCACAGAGTTAATGCGTAGCTTAGGTTATGGTAAAGCGGCTATTTTTGCGGATGATTTAATGTTTGTCGTGCATTCATTAAATGCGAACTATCACGCATCAGCAACATTAGATGATGAGCTACAAGTAACAGCTAAAGTGACAAAAGTTGGCAAAGTCGCAGTCGTGTTTGAACAAACCATTAGCTGTGGTGACCAAGTGCTTTGCAGCGGTGAAGTGAAAGTGGCTTGTGTTCGACGAAGTAATCAAAAGCCTGCCAGTATGCCGACTCATTTACTTGAGCAATTGCAGTAATAGGTGAGCTTGTAGTTATCGATAAAGATCCAGATTCAGTACTAGCATAGAGTTCAGGGCTAGTTTTTTGAAAATTTTTTAATAAGGTAGGAGTTACAACGTGGGTGAACCACTATCAGTTTGGAGTTTAGTACTCGAGGCGAGTTTGTTAGTGCAGCTTGTTATGTTGTCACTGATGTTGGCATCGATTTTTTCGTGGTCGATGATACTGCAACGCGTCGGCGTTTTCCGCCGTGCGCATCGCGATTTACTCGCGTTCGAAGATGAATTTTGGTCGGGTGTCGATTTAGGGCAGTTGTACCGTGCGGGAACGAGCCGCGGAGAAACGGAAACGATTGATGGTGTAGAGGCTATTTTTAGAGCCGGCTTTAAAGAGTTCTCTCGTTTACGCCAGCAAGGCAATATCGATTCAGATGCCATTATGGCGGGTGCTGAACGTGCCATGCGTGTTGCTCTGGCGCGTGAAGAAGAATACCTTGAACGTCACTTACCGTTTTTAGCGAATGTAGGATCTGCTAGTCCTTATGTGGGTTTGTTTGGCACCGTCTGGGGAGTTATGGGCGCCTTTCGTGGTTTAGCCAATACGCATCAGGCAACCTTGGCCTCTGTTGCGCCAGGTATTTCGGAAGCATTAATAGCAACAGCCATGGGCTTGTTTGCGGCGATTCCTGCTGTTATTGCCTATAACCGATTCTCTGCTCGTGTCGATATGCTTAGCAATCGCTATGAAAATTTCGCAGATGAATTTACGGGTATCTTGCATCGTCAGGTTCACTCAATGGCTAAAGTAGAGAAGTAGAAAGTAGCAAAGTGAATTTACCCAGCCCTATTTATAAAGTCATGTTTATAAAGTGATGCCCATACAATGACACGTAGAAAAAACAAGCGTAAGTTAATTGCCGAAATTAATGTTGTGCCTTATGTAGATGTGACCTTAGTGTTGCTGATTGTTTTTATGGTGACAGCACCTTTGCTTATGCAAGGGGTTGATGTTGAATTGCCACAGGCACCATCGGCTCCAATTGATGAGCGACTTGAAGAGCCCTTAATTGTTTCTATTAAAGCGGATGGCAGTTTATATATTAATTTAGGCGGCAAGCCTGATAAAGCCGTAGCCATGAATGCCGTGGTTGATCGCGTAAAAAAAATTCTGCAACAAAAACCTAAAACACCTGTATTGGTTTGGGGAGATAAAAAAATCCCTTATGGTGAAGTGGTCTTGCTTATGACTGCTTTGCAGGGTGCTGGTGCATCGTCGGTTGGTTTGGTTACCGAAACACCATGATTAAATGTTTGGTGCTATTTAAATGTAGGGTGCTTTGACTCGTGGCTAATTCTCGAGGCTATTGGCTGCCGGTATTGATTACTGTCTCAATGCATTTGGGCCTGTTTATTGTTTTGGCAAATGATTGGACGCCACGTGCCAATCCACATCCCGTTATTAAGCCTATAAAAGCGGTACAGGCAACACTGGTCACTCTAAAGAAAGAAAAACCTAAACCTAAAGCAGTAAAACCCAAGCTTAAACCAAAGCCGAAACCGAAAGCTAAGCAAAAACCTGTCGCTAAGCCGAAAGTAGTTAAACCGAAAATTAAAGAAGCACCAAAGCCTGACCTAGAAAAGCTTAAGCGTGAAGAAGAGGCGCGAGAAAAAGCGATAGAAAAAGTTGAGAAAGAACAGCAGCGCATAGCTGATGAGCAAGCCCTCGCGGCGATGCTTGACGGTGAGGACGCCGAGATGCAAGCGGATGATGACGCTAATATTATTGCGCAATACACGGCGATGATCTCTCAGCAAATGCATCAACGCTGGAAACTGCCTCCTAGTGCTAGGCGCAATATGGTTGCTTTAGTTAAAATTCGAATGGTGCCGACCGGTGAATTAGTGACGGTAACGGTTGCGCAGAGCAGTGGAAATGAAGCGTTTGATCAATCCGCTATTTTGGCTGTAAAAAAAGCAGGCCGCTTTGCCTTTATGCAAGGCATGCCGAGCCGTTTATTTGAAACGCATTTTCGTGAATTTACTTTTCGATTTTCACCAGAGGATTTAAGGTTGTGATGGGATTTTTTAAAACGGTTGCGGTTGTTAGTGCTGTAATGTTTAGCCAGTTAGTGGCCGCAGATTTAGTGATTGAGGTAACCGATTGGGTTAAGGATCCGACTAAAATTGCGATTGTTCCTTTTCGACATGAAGGTGTGGCTATCGATCAAGATATGGCGGCAGTGGTTGCCGCCGACTTAACCCGCAGTGGTCAGTTTGAGGCTTTGCCACGTGATGCTATGTACAGTTCACCCAGCGCCGCCGATGAAGTCCACTACCGTGATTGGCGTGCATTGGGTGTTGATTATTTATTAATTGGCCGCTCACAAGCTACCAATAAAAGCGTGACCTTAGAGTACGAATTATTTGATGTGCATCGTCAAAAAAGTTTAATTAAGAGTCGTGTCGGTAATCGTAAAGGCGCAGAGAGGGCAGTTGCACATAAAGTCAGTGATTCTGTATATGAGCGGTTAACCGGTATTGCCGGCGCTTTTTCAACGCGAATGCTTTATGTGTCGGTTAAAACTTTTCCGGCTAAAAATCAAAATACACCTAAGCAAATGTATCAGTTAATTCTTGCCGATGCCGATGGTGCTCGTGCTCGTGAAATATTAAAAGGCAGCGAACCGATTCTCTCACCTTCTTGGTCGCCCGATGGAAAGCAAATTGCTTATGTTTCATTTGAAAGTTCACGCCCGGCTATTTACCGACAAGTTATTGCGACGGGTGAGCGAGAAAAGCTAACTAATTTTCGTGGTTTAAACAGTGCGCCTTCGTGGTCGCCCGATGGTAAGCGTTTGGCCATGGTGCTCTCGAAAGACGGAAATCCTGAGTTATACGTAATGGAAGTAGCTACACGCAAGCTTCAACGTATTACTAAAAATTCGGCCATTGATACGGAGCCGAGTTGGATGCCCGATGGCAAATCACTGATTTTTACTTCTGACCGTGGTGGCCGACCGCAAATTTACCGTGTTGATTTAAGCAGCGGCGCAACCAAGCGTATTACTTATACGGGGGCGTACAATGCCAAAGCCAGCTTAATGGCCGATGGTAAAAGTATGGTGATGGTCCATCGCGATGACAGTGGCTACCATATCGCTTGGCAAGAGCTTGCCACTGGGCGCTTAATTATTTTAACGGATTCTTCGTTAGATGAATCACCGAGTCTTTCGCCCAATGGCAGTATGCTGCTTTATGCGACAAAATATAAAGGCCGCGGTGTATTGGCGGCAGTATCACTCGACGGAGGAGTTAGATTTCGATTGCCTTCGCCATCGAGTGATGTGCGCGAGCCAGCTTGGTCGCCTAACTAAATAACGATATGGCTTATTCGATTCATTGCTGGTTGTTATTTGGCTTGGTTTCGGCAAATTAGCTTTTGTGTTCAATATTCAATGTTCAATGTTGGGCATTTGTTAATGGATAATGAGTCTATTAGAGGCATATTGTAAAAAAATGTCTCATAGGTCGCATTTTTAGCGCCGTTTAAAAAAATGTTTGTAATACATACCCTCAAGAGCATTGCATGCCGTGATAATCGCTTTACAATGCATGCCTTAATCCTTTTTATGCCGTTATCCATTCACACAACAGTGAGTACAATCGTGATGAAAAATAAGCTAATGTCTGTTTCTACCTCTATCGTTAAAAAAAGTCT
>Ga0115007_10001290_pt1 | contig 16232 bp, 14 predicted proteins | sample ArcOceMetagenome_2_FD_87166 | JGI IMG/M metagenome (GOLD analysis project Ga0115007, IMG submission 87166) | Marine eukaryotic phytoplankton communities from Arctic Ocean - Arctic Ocean ARC135M Metagenome | ecosystem: Environmental > Aquatic > Marine > Oceanic | place: Arctic Ocean | collected... | reverse complement strand
CGCAGAAAAAAAGAAAAAAATAGGATTAAGTTCCATAAATAAAAGTATGTCTTCATTAATAAAAAAATTAGAAAAGGCGGATAACAATAACGCGATGGTAACGCCGGAATCGAGCGACACCGACGATGATAGTTCCAATGAACTGTCGCCAAAAAGCCATATAACAATAGATATTCCTGTCACAATAGAAGAGGAAAATGAAGTAATTATTAGCGATAATGACCCCGATGAAATAAGAGACGTAGACTTCTCAAATAATTCCTTGTGAATTTAAAACTTTAACAATAAAATTTTTCCCTGGATTTTTATCATTATCACATTTATGATTACATTTTGGACAAGCGAATACGACTTGATTTTTTTCATGTTCATCAAACACCGTATTGTGAAATGTATAAAGTAACGGGTTCAATAATTCAAACCAACTTGCTCTTTCGTCGTATGGCAATGATGCCAATTCTTGTAATTTGCGATAAATTTCATTCGGAATTTGTTCTAACCCTTTAGTTTTAATCATATCACCCCTTGTTCTACCAACATGAACTCTATGTAATTTTGAAACCATATTATCACCATCGTGCAAAGGACAAACACAATAAAATTTTAAATGTTTTTTTTCTTCGGGTAAACCTTGAATAATATGATTCGATATTTTTAATTTTTCTGGTATTTTATTAGATGCTAATGTCGCTTTTTGGAGTGATTCTGTAGCGGCCATTTTAGCTACGTTCTTTTCTTTACAGCGACTATGTGATTTGGCTTTTTCCAAATCACAAATAGCTTCTGCAGGAAACAGTAATACGTCGTAAGGGCTCATTTCATTCATATTTATGATTTTTTATAATTTTACATTATTTTATTATTTAATAAGTTCAATTTAATATTTTTCATAAAAAATCAACTCAAACATATTTTTATTCGCCATATTTTTTCAACAATTTTCATCGTTTCATTGGTATCATCGAAAATCGTTTCCGTTTTACTACCATATATGCTCTTCAACACTTGATATAGATTTACGCTAGACGCTTGTCCCTGTCCAACACCGCTCAAATCACTGTTTCCATAAACACCTGTATATCCCATGTGTTCGTTAAGATTTATGCTACAATTCATTCTAACAAAAAGCGATATGTAATCACCAGGACAAAATGGAAAATTATATTCCGTATCTTCTGCTTCATTGAAAAATCTATCGGGCGAATCATCCACAAATTGAATCATTACGCTTTTACACACTTCATTACTATTATATGTACTGGTTGTTAAATTTTCTCTTAATACTGTTGATAATTGTAAATGCAAATTACTATTGACAACCGTAGAAATAATTTCACTTTCGTTTGCTATAAATGCTTGTGCAAAAGGATGACCCATAAGAGTATCAGAAATATAACGAACAAACATTCTACCTATTGACGCTTCGCCCGGATTAATTCCCGTATTAAATGAACTGTCGTAGATTGTAACAGGGGTGTTTTCAATATCACTCTTTAAAGCTTGTTCAAATAATATTTTATAACTTTCATTAAATTTAAAAGTATAATCATTTGCATTTTTTTTATATTTTAAAAATAATCGTAAAAATTCAGCGGTTGTATAGTTCGCATTCATAATAAAATTAAAGGATGCGTCCAATGTATTAGCTGCATTTTGCGAAGAATCTATAACAACTGTATTATTATCTAGATAAACTGGTAAAAAAATATGTTGGTTTGTGGGAGTAAAAGTAGGGCAATCACTACTATGAATGCTGCCACTTGGGTCTGTGTCATAATTATATAAAGAATAAATTTCGTCATTTGTTAAAGCATCGTCATATAATAAAGTAGATGTAATATAACCAGTAAAGTTGTTATTGGTTGCTCTATTTGTTCCAATTTTATAAAAATCAAATAAGTAATTAAGGTCTGTTGGTAATGTTGTAGATGTTGTGCTTGTTATTGTTTCTTTTAATTCTCCATTGAAATATAATTTTAAAAACCGATTTTCATATGTATCTTCATAATGCCAAGAAATCGCAATATGTTGCCAATTGTTTAAAGAAATATCAGCAAAATTATAAATTGCGTTTCCACTTGTATGTTTTGAACGAATAGTCCATCTCCCATTTCCATTAGAATCTATTTGAAAAGAGTTGATAACACTTGGGTTATCGGAAGATGCAAAAATACCACGATATAAATCCATGGTTTCTGTAGGTTTTACCCACATGGAAAGAGTAAAAGAACCAGACCAATTGTCGGAAACATCGTGTTTAAAATAATCACCACCGTTAAGTTGGTAACTATTTGGAGAATTTAAAAAAGCATTTGAACTACTGTCAAATGGTGTTTCTGAAGACCAATTTCCACTCCCGTCCGTTGTTAGAGTTGCATCATTATTATATAATGAATAGTCGCTTAACGTAGTTCCTGTATTATCTTTGAAATGATATTGAAATTTTACTGAACCCGGCATATTATAATAATAAAACTATTAAAAATTTGTATGATAAAACTAATTTTAATAAAACTAATTTTAATAAAACTTTCATAAGTTTTTATTAAAATTATAGTATAATTGTAATACCTTTTTCATGTTCATTAATAGAACTTCTTAATTCTATAATTGTTGAAATTATTTCATTCTGTTTTTCTTCATCGATTGTGTCACACATATTTTCCAAATCTTTCATATATAGATTATTCATTTGTTTATTGTATTTTATACCATGTTTTATATAAAGTTTAAATATATCATCTAAATGACTTTTCTCTTCTTCTGTTAAGTTATTTTTATCTATATTGGAAATTTGCCTTAATTCATTATATAATCTGTTATTTTTTATTGTTTGCCAACATCTTTCTTTCTCCATAACTTGTATTTCTGAACGAAGTTTATCTAATTTTGTGGATAATCTTCTTTTTTTTATATTATCAATTTTTCCATTTAATATTTCCAATTTGCTTTGTTTTTCTTTAAAATAATTTGAAAATATTTTTTTCTCGATATCATTCTTTAAATTAATACCATAGTCATTTGGTTGCGCTTTTTCAGCCCATTCAAACAATTCATCTATTTGTTTTTCACTAAAACATTTCATAAAACAGGGCAACTCTTCTTTGTCTACCTTTTCGTTTAAATATTCATGGACATGCGTTCTAAATGTTTTATAAGCCAATGTACAAAAATATATAAAAAAATATAATGTAATCCCGCCATTGCATGATATCAATAATACAATCAAAACGTCTTCGAAAGTACCAAGTTGATAACCTGAATCTATAGTCCCAAAAAATAATCCAGTGCTTAAAGTCATAACCAGTGATAATAAACTAATACTCTCTAATTTATTACAAATTAAACCATAGCTAGTAATTACGTCATATGGTCGCAAAAACACATGTAAGAAAAACGAAATTTGCACCATTAAGCTGGCGGCAATTATTTGATATCTTGGATAATTTCTTAAAAAAACAGAGATAATTATTAACGATGCCTTTTTCCCCATAATAATGAATTCGTAATACCAACGTTTTTCTCTATATCCCAAAAATAAAAATGATAAAGGTGAAGACCCATCATATCTATTTTGCATATCGAATAATCTAAATCTATAATCGTATAATAATTTAAATCCTAAAAGAGGTATACCAATACCATAAAATCCAAGTGAAATATATGAAACTGTAAGGTAATTATAATGTGTTTTAGTATAACATTCTATTGAAACATCTTTAACCAAATAATATTTATTTCCAATTTGTTGACAATTCATTACTTCTAATGTCTTTTCTAAAATAGTAGGCCAACTTAAAAATGTTCCTACGACAATTGCTGTTTTTTCCCAAGCAACGAAAAATTTAAAGCATGTTGGTGTAGTTTTTAAAAAATCTTCTCTTTCAATGACACTTTCAAGTCTACGCAATTTCTTCTTTTTCTTTTTACAAAAACAGCAAGAAATAATAGAAATGAAAAATGTTACTAATACAATATATAACAACGGTAGTGTTAAATAAACTAATAATTTATCATAATAAGTCCAACCAATAACACAGTCAGACGAATAAAAACTAACGCGTGGTGATGAAAATTCTTTTGCCCTCTCAAATAAATATCTTATTAAAGAAGGCCAGTTAATTTGAAAAGAACTTGCTAGTGAAAATACTTGCGCATAATTCATAAATATTTTCACAACACCGTTAACTTCTTCTTTTTTATTTTCAGCAGGGTTTGCAGTTTTAATTAAAAATATTATAATTATTGTAGAAATTACAGGTATAACAATTGTTAAACTTATAGAGCGACCCTGATTTTCGGGACATTTTAAACAAACACCGTCATCTTTAGCCCAGCCCTTATAACAAACATCGCATAATGGACCATAATGACCCGCCTCGCATAAATCATTTGTTGAATTTATTATTTTGCCACCCTTGCACGCAAATATATTTTTACATTTATAAGTTTTAACCGTTGTATGATTGCTTCTCCATAAATTTTTATTAATAATTATTGTACGGACATTAGAATTAATAGGGCATTCAAAATTTTCTGGACAGGGTTCGCATTTTAGTTTTGTTGAATTTATTTTATATGTACCTTTTGAACATACGCATTTTGTCTTATAATAATTTTGTTCAGACCCGATGGGACAATCTTTACAAATAATACTATTGTTATTTAAAGCATATCTTCCTATTTCACAATCCTCGCACTTTATAGATTTTACAAACGATGTATATTTTCCGGGTTCACAGCTAATACATCGTATACTACCTTTTTGTGAATACATGCCTGTATTACAATCTTTACAATCACTTGCCGAATTAGCACCATAATTGTCATTAAATTTTCCGGGACTGCAACTTTTACATTCATCTTTTGAAGTTGCAGCAATTGTTTCGCTATATAAACCGTGTAAGCAATTAATGCATGCATCGTTAGTAATAGAACCTTTGTTATCATTCCATTTTCCAGCCAAACATTTTATACAACTTGAAATTTCATGTTTACCTTCTAATTTATTATATCGCCCTTTTGGACAAATGTCGCATTCGATAAAAAGTTCTCTATCCACATTTGTATATTTCCCGGGTTTGCACGATAAACAATGACTGGCACCATAATTAGAATATTTTCCATTGTCGCAATTTAAACATTCAATACCCGGGTTTTGGTTTAAATTTTTATATTTGCCAGAATCACAGTTTTTACATTCGTTTTCTTGTTTTAATCCTAGATTTATATTATATTTCCCTTCGCTGCATGATATACAATTGTCCCTCGTTATAGATGCCGTAATGTTTGAAAATTTTCCTCTTTCGCAAATTTTACAATTATCTAAACTAGAAATACTTTCTATATCATTATATCTACCCAATGGACAGTTATTACAAAAATTTTTATAATAGTTAGAATATTTTCCTTTTGGACATATGATACATTCGCTTTTTTTTTCTAATGACACCCACCCATCACGACAAGTTTCACATTCTTCTAAATTTTTTTTATATTTTCCCGATTCGCATATAATACACGATTTATTTGATTTTGCACCTTCTATATTACCTATTGTCCCATCATAACATTCTATACAATCATTACTGTTTATTAATGCAGTTCCTTCGGAAAATTTTCCTATAGGACATAATTCACACTCCGTGTCTGAAATAATATTAATTGAAGAACTATATTTACCGTGTGAACAATCGACACATTGTATTTTGTTTTTTGCCCATTGCCCCATGGAACACTGTATACAATTATTACTTTTTATTTCCGAAACCCATCCGGTTGGACAAATTTCACATAATTTATGTGATTTTTTATATTTTCCGGATTCACAAATAATACAGAATTCGTTTGAATCTGCTCCTTTTATTTTATTAATTGTACCATCTTCACAGTTTACGCAATCATTTACATTAGTAATTCCAGCAATTTCTGAATATTTCCCAGAAGGACACAATTCACAAGAGTCTTCTGAAATGATATTTAAAATGGAACTATATTTTCCTTCTTTACAATCGATACATTGTATTTTGTTTTTTGCCCATTTCCCCATATCGCAATTTTCACAAGTTGTTTTACCTTCTTCGCTTATTTTACCATTTTGACAATCTAAACAATTTTGTATATTATCGGAACCAGAAATAATTGAGTATTTCCCTTTAAAACATGCTTTACACGAATTTGAACCTGTTATTGTTGAAAAAAACCCAGTGGGACAATCAATGCATTCTATGGTATGAACCCCTTTCGTATATTTTCCTGATTTACATTTTTCACATTTTTGAGTTTCAACTATATTACTAGAAAATCCGGGGCTGCAATTATTACAAATACCGCCAATTTCATCTGAAAATTTACCAGTTTCGCATACCTTACACTTATTAGATTCTATACCAATTCCTACGTTACAACCATTTAATTCTATAATTATATATTTTTTTGTATACATCATTTCATTTTGGAAAATATATAATTTACCATTTTTTTCATCATATGATGTTATATTAAAATTCATATAACTATTATAATAAGAATATGACTTCTCTTGATATATATTATAATATGTTTCACCGAATTTATTAAATGAGTTTATATCTAATGATAAATCTTTTGTGTTTATTCTTACAATTCCGGAATTTAGATGCTTTGTTGATGGAATTGCATAAATAAATCCTGCATTTGAATCTAACACTATATTTGTAATAACCCCCCAATCAGTTGGAAATTTTAAAAAATCAATAGCGCAAGTATCACTTAAAGATAATTTGTTGAAATTAAAATCAAATTGATATAATTCACTAGTTAAAGAACCAGATACGATGAAAATTTTTTTTCTTTTATAATCAATCTTTATATCACTAATATAATTCAAACCATTTAACTTTATAATTTTTGTGTTATTTGGATGATTTATTGGAATACTTGTATTTATTTCTAACAAACGTGCGTCTCTATAAGAGGTATCTTCCAAAAAATATAATAATTTTGTATCTTTATTTATAAAACTTCTTTTAATTTCTTTAATATAATCTGTATAATAAGAATTTTCCTCCGTAGAAGACATCATATTATCTTGCATTTCTTGATAAGATTTTTGAAATTGCTCTATTAATAATACACTTGGAGAAGATATATTTAATCTCCATACCCCGGTATACGTTGTTCCAAATCCTATCCAAACAGTACCATCATTTAAAGGTATTGATGTTGTGGGCGTATTGATATATTTGTAGTTGTAATACGAATAAGGTGAAAAGGTTTCTTTATTATTAAATGATGAAAATTTAGTCCTATCTATAAATGATAACGTTTTCAAATTAACTCTTACAATAGAAGTATCGTAATTATAAATAGTATTACAATTATATTTATTTGATGCTATATAGTATAAAATAGAGTTGTTTTTATCAATACCACATGAAACAACGTTGTCGCTGCCTAAATCCCCTTCCGCACTAGGATATTCGCTATTTTGTTGTCCTATAATTAAATTATCCTCAAATAAACCTGTATCGAAGTTTTGTTTCATTATTTCAACATATTTTGTAGTTTTATCGCATTTATAATTATTATTTGATGTTTTCCATGGATTATATGTTGAAGTTATTAAATAATTATTATTGTTATTAATAACACTACAACCAAATCCTATATAAGGATATTGATGCGTTTCTTTTATTATTCCGTTTGTTGGGATAGATATATAAGTATTTGAAAAATTTGTATTATTTAAATACTTTATAGGGTAGCAATTTATACTATTAAATAGCAATAGTAATAATAATAAAATCATACGTTATATAATATTTTTAATAATATATTTTTAATAATATATTTTATATATTATTAAAAATATTAAACTGATAAATTAAACTGATAAATTAAACCGATAAATAAACGAAAAAAGTATATCCAATAATAATACAATAGATGCTATATTTTTGTTACTTTTTATTAGATAACCAGCTGATGAAATAAAAAGAACACCATGTATATATCTAGTTTCATGCCAAAAAACTTTACTTATTTGGTATTCTTTATTTGAACCTACCAAACCTTTATAAATAAAACCAATACCGATAAATAATAAAACGCTTGCTAAATAATAATTATATTTTTTATTAATGTTCTTAACAATAATAATAATACAAAATCGAACAAGTAAACATAAAAACCATAAAGGGTGTATTTTATTCATTATATATAAATTTTAATATTTTAATATTTTATATATGAAAAAGTGTGATATTACTTGTACAATTTTTTACATTCTATTTTTAACATATTTATTTATGTTTGGATTAACTATCATTTATAGTGCTGATTTAAAAAAATTAGATGATATATTAGATGAAAAACAGAGAATCATTCATGATAAAATTAAAAAAGAAAGGTTGCATCATTTTTATTCTGGTTTAGGTGTAGGTTCTGTATTCGGACTATTTATACTTTTATCAGATATTAAGATGACTTCAAAGTTTTGTTTAGCAGGTCTTATCCTAATTTTAACTACTTCTATTGTCTATTATATATTACCAAAAAGCGATTATATGATAAACCATTTAGATACAAAAGAAAAAAGAGAAGTTTGGATGAATGTAAGTAGAAATTTTATGAAAAAAAAAATGATTGGATTTGCTTTGTCCATAATTGTTTACTTTTCTATTCCAATGTTTTTATAAAAATATATAATATATAAATGAATTATATTGTTGGGTTAACAATTATTGGTATTATTAGTGGATTATTTGCCGGAATCATTGGAGGTGGAGCTGAAATTTTAATTGTTCCTTTACTTACATTATTTGGTTTATTAGGAAGTCTCAAAAGCAGAATAGGTACTTCTTTATTTATGATATTACCACCTATTGGATTATTCGCTGCGCTGAAATTTTATAAAAAAGGACACGTTGATGTTTTTGCTGCATTATATATGGGTATTATATTTACTATTTTTGCTTCTTTTACATCATTTTATACTATAAATTTGGATGAAAAAGTTCTAAAAAAAATATTTGGTATATTTACAATTGTTTCAGGAGTTTATATTTATTTTAAATAATTTATATTAAATGTTTTAAATTTAATATAAATTCATTGATTCTTTAAAACGATTATAATACCGCTTAATGTTAACATTATACCAATCAAAACCACCGGTTTAAAAACTGTTCCAAACACCAAAATAGAAAATAAATAAAGTAAAATTATTTTAGTTGGTTCCATTAAAACATCAACGTATGACATATTGGGAGATATTTCGTATGCTTTAGTTTTAATTATTATTGCTATAGCAACACTCAATGATGCTATAAATGTAACAAAAACAATAGTCTTACCATTTTTTTTATCCTTGAATAAATTGTCTTTTTCTTTATTATACAAATAAATCAAAACTAATATATAAAAAAGTATTAAAAATAATAAATAAAAAAATAAAACATCATTAAAATTACATTTTAAATTAAATAAATATTTTCTTGTTATTACAGAAATTGTTAGAAAAAACAATGAAATAATTGTATATAATTCCCAAGATTTTTTATTTAATGACATTTATATTATATATATATTAAATCACGAATATGATGTAGTAGTACTCCTTTTATTCCCAACCCTTTTAGTTGTAGTAGTTTTATTACCAGCTCTTCTAGTTGTGGTTGAACTTCCTACACCAGCAGTATCAGATATAATTATAATTAGAAAGACAAATAACATAATTATTCCAATAATTAATATACATAGGCCACAATATAAAGCCCAGCATTGAATAAATCCTAAACCTTCTTCTTTACATTTCATACCCATATACATAGTAAGCATACTCCCGCCACCTTTTTGTATTTTCATATAGTATTTATTCAGATTTTAAAAAGTGTTTATTCATATAACGTTGAATATTAAAATATGTTAAAGGGTCCTCGTTTTGAGAAACTTCTAATAATGTCTGCAATTTATTGTTTGGTTTAATTATTTTTGCATTTTTTGGGTCTTCTAGTTTATTATCTTTTATATATTTTATAATATATTTCGTTACCACGGTTCTAGCTCTTTCCGACCCATCCGGCAAATCCATGAATTTGCATAATTTTTTCGAAATTTTTGTTGGATTTGCAAATCCAGATGGTTGTTTATTACCCTTATTCTTATTTTTCTTATTTTTTCTATCCAGTTGATTGATTTTCTTTTTTGCTATTCTTTCCACGCTTTTTATTTGATTTTGTAATCCTGTCAATTGAATTTTTAAACTAGATATCGTTGTTAACAAAGAACTAAAAGAATCATTAATGTCTTCCATTATTTCATTATCCTTTTTTTTATTCTCTTTTTTTGAAACCTTCTTTTTTTGAACTTTTTTTTCCATTTATAATCTACATTTTCTAGTATCTTTTTAAATCAATTTTTCTTTTATTTTAAATTTTAGTATTTAAATTTTAGTTTTTTATAAAATTTTATAAAATTTTATAAAAATATATTAATAAAAATGTATATTATTATTCAGACACTTCTCTGTTGTGCTTGTTTCCCTCATCCAATACCCATTTAGACTTACTCCTTCTATTGTCGTCTCGTGGTTCTCTAGACCCTCTATCGCGAGGACCGCTCCCGCGCTGTCTTACTCTACCCACATCTTCTCGAGGTTCTCTATCTGTACGCTCCTGTTTATTTAAAAAACGGGTTTCGCACATAAGATGTCCTCGTTGAATACCTGTAACGTCGATTGCCTGCCACTCGTGGTCATTATTATCACTTTTAGAAAGATTAAATTCAACATATTCTCCCTGCACCAAATATTTATATTGCTCTCTGTTCACAGAGACACCTGAGTGGTGAACGAAAACATCTTTGCTTTCATCACCTAGTGTTGTAACAAATCCAAACCCAGCTTTATTGTTGAACCATTTAACAATTCCCAGCTGTCGGGAAGCACCACTCGCGGGTGTAACATTAGAATCATTCTGTGTTTTTTTACTCATTATAATTACATTTACTAATATCTTTTTAAGTAGATTAGCTATATTAATATTTTTTAAATCATTTATCTTCAGGGTCTGCCGCTTCTTCGTGTAAGTCTGCCGCTTCTTCTGATTCTTCTGCTTCTTCTTCTGCTTCTTCTTCTGCTTCTTCTACCGCCGCCTCTACTGCCTCTGTTTCTGCCTCTGCCTCTGTCTCTGTTTCTGCCTCTGCCTCTGCTGCCTCTGCTGCCTCTGTTGCTTCTGCCTCTGCCTCTGTTTCTGCCTCTGCCTCTGCCTCTGTTGCTTCTGCTTCTGCCTCTGCTTCTGCCTCTGCTTCTGCCTCTGCTGCCTCTGCTGTCTCTGCTTCTGCTGCCTCTGCTGTCTCTGCTTCTGCTACTGCTTCTGCTTCTTTTTTCTCTGCTTCTACTTCTAGTTCTGCTTCTAGTTCTGCTTTGTACATCCATTTGAGTCATTAACTCATCGAAAATTCCGGGATGTTTGCGTTTATGATTCTTTGTTAAATTATTAAAAATCCCAGTGATTTTTTTATCAGAATTTGGCAACAAATTATAGTCTGGTGAAATCCCATTATTATAAATGGTATCCATAAAACTACGCAATAAATATTTTATAGCATCTTTTGGCGAGACTACACTTCCATCAGGGAAAGTAAATACTTTCTTTTGTTTTGTCCAAACATCCAAATGTGTAAAAAATGAATGAAATTGTATATATATATCTTTTCTTTCATCGTTTTCAGCTATTAATAATTCTTCGCCTAGGTCCGGGTGTTGTAAATTATTTATATTGTTTGCATTTGCTATGTTTTCTTTTGCTTTTGCTTTTCCTTCAAAAAATAATTTTACCCTATAATAAAAATACTTTAACTTTCTAAACCAATAATTCGGGTCATTGCTAGAATTATCCTGGTATCTTGTAAGTTTATTACGTTCATTTCTTACAACTCTCATATTTCTATCTTGTGTTTGTAATGGTGAGCAACTTCCAAAAATAAAACGCGTTTTCCCTGTAATATTTTCAGATTTTTGTATATTATTTAAAACGGCTATTAACTCTCGTATTGAATAATCTTTTGGGTCAGATGAATTACCATTATTAAATATTAAATTAGATAAATCCACGTATTTATTTTTGAAAAATAAATCATTTAAAGAATTATTATCAAAAATACAATCCCATTCGTCCTCGCCATCACAAAATCGCCATATACCAAAATCAGACGAATTTTCATGGCGTAACATTTCATTATAATAACGCTGGTTTATTCCAAATGATTGTAAGGTTTCAGCCAATATCGGCATTTGGTTCATCGCGGTTGTTCCTATTTTTGTTTCACTTAGTGCAGCTTTTTGGGTATATCTACCTTCTCTATTCCTACTAAATTGCGTTTTCCACATATTCCAAAAATCTTCATCAGTGACATTGTTTTTTAATAAGTTCCTAATTCCATTATTAACCATATCATTAGACATCATAACCCACGACGGTGGAACAAACCTTATTATCTCATTATTTGTTTCAATTTTTGGAAAAATGAGATTGAAATCTGTATCAACACCAGTATCAACACTATACCCTTCCCCATGTTGGACTATATAATATATACAATCTGTTTCTGTCTCTGTCTTTTTTGTTGACATCGCGTATATAATAACTTAATATAAAAACATTATAAATCATTATAAATTCATTTAAAGTAATACAAAGATATTTAATAAGATGAAATTTCAATCAAAGAAATACGAGGGTGATTCTAAATATTTTTCTAAATGGGATTTCGAATTATCAGATTTCCAAAAATGGGCCATAAATGGTATTGTCGAAAACAAAAATGTCCTTATAACCGCACACACTGGTAGTGGGAAAACATTACCCGCCGAATTCGCCATAGATTATTTTCCAAAGAAAAACAAAAAGGTTATTTATACCACCCCAATTAAAGCCTTGAGCAACGAAAAATTCAAAGATTTACAACAAAAATTTCCCGAATTATCTTTCGGTATCCTAACGGGTGACATTAAATTCAATCCAGAAGCAGACGTTATTATCATGACAACCGAGATTCTTTATAACACTCTTTTCCAAAAAAAAATGATTCAAGAAAACACCATCAATAAAGAACAAATTTCTCTCCATTTTGATATCGACATCGAAACAGAACTAGGATGTGTCGTTTTCGACGAAATTCACTACATTAATGACAAAGACCGCGGTAGAATCTGGGAAGAAACCATTATGCTTTTACCAAACCATATCCAAATATTAGGCTTATCAGCCACCATCGACAAACCAGATAAATTCTGCCAATGGATTGAAACGGTTAAAGGTAAAGAAACATGGTTATGCTCGCACGATAAAAGAATTGTTCCATTAACACATTACTCTTTTATTACATACCCCGATTCTTATTACAAAAAATTTCCATTAGAGATTAAAAATTTAATTGACAATAATAATTTTTCAAATAAACCCATTGTTCTAAAAGAACAAAACAAACTTTTTAGAGAGAAAAATTACTCTAAAATTCTAAAATTACTCAAATATTTTAACAACAATAAAGTTAGAGTTAATCAATTCTTTGTAATGAACAAACTAGTCGAATATTTAAACAATAATAATATGTTGCCGGCACTTTGTTTTGTATTTTCAAGGAAAAAAACAAAAGAATTTGCACAAAAAATAACCGTTCCACTCTTTCCCCAAGATTCTATAATCCCAAGCACAATCAAAAAAGAATGCAAACAAATCTTAATGAAATTGCCCAATTATCGCGAATATCTATTATTGCCAGAATATGATTGGTTAACAAAATTATTGGAAAAAGGCATCGCGGTTCATCATAGTGGAATCACACCAGTATTCCGTGAAATGATTGAAATCCTATTTGGAAAAGGATACATAAAACTTCTTTTTGCCACTGAAACATTTGCGGTAGGTATTAACATGCCGACTAAAACTGTAATATTTTCCTCTATGACAAAATATGATGGAAAAGGGTTTAGGCTTTTGAAGTCGCATGAATATACGCAAATGGCTGGTAGAGCTGGGAGAAGAGGTCTGGATACTGTTGGAAATGTAATTCAACTGCAAAATCTTTATAGAGACCACGCTTCTAATAATGAATTATCTAGTATTTTTGAAGGGAAACCTGAAACATTATCCTCGAAATTTAAAATTAATTTTAATATGCTGCTTAAAATGATGGCGGCTAATAATACTAAATTTAAAGAATTTGTAGAAAATAGCATGGTAAATAGCGATATTGAAAAACAAAAAAAATATGTAAAATTCGAATATGAAACTTTAAAAACAAAAATACAAAATTTTTGTTATAATTTTCAAACCAATTTTAGAACAAAAAAAAATGAGATGGACAAATATTTAAAAATGAAGAATACTGTAAATAGTTTAAGTTCTAAAAAAAGAAAGAAAGTGAAAAAAGAAATGCAACTAATGGAAACAGATAATAAATTCTTTTTAGATGATATTAAAAAATATGAATTGCATTTGAAAGATGTTGATGATGTTAAGAATTTGGAGAGAAAAATGAATAATATTGAAAATTATATTGAAAATGAAGTCGATGTACATTTAGATATCTTGCGAAAAGAAGGCTTTGTTGAAGATAATAAACTAACAAATAAAGGTATTATGGCTACAAGTATTAATGAAATCCATAGTTTGGCTTTTGTTGATGTTTTGATAAATAAAACTCTTAATAATTTAACGGTTGAACAATTGGTAGCAGTATTAAGTATATTTTGTGATGTTCGATTAAGTGATGAACATAAAATTTTTAATGAAAAATATGCCATTGATGACGAAGAAGTAACAGCATCAATTAGGGAAATCAAAAAACAATATAATAAATATTATGATATCGAAACGGAAAATCAAACCGCTTTTATGTTTAATTATGAATTGCAATATGATTTGGTTGAAATTGTTTATAAATGGTCGAAGGTAGAAAATGAAAATGAATCTTTAAAAATATTAAGTGAATTGAAAAAATGGGATATTCATATAGGGAATTTTAGCAAAGCTATTCTTAAAATTTGTAACATTGCGATGGAATTGGAAAACATTTGTTTATTGGAAAATAATTTAGAACTTTTGAAAAAATTAAAGCAAGTTCCTGAAAAAATAAAAAAATTTGTTATTACGAATCAATCATTATACTTATAAAATTTTATAATTTAAATATAATAATAAATTATATTTAAATGTTATTGTATTTATTAATAATTTTAACAATCATTTTTTTGACATTTTATTTTTATAATTATCAGAATAAAGCGAATAAACATATAAAAAAAACAGATGATAATATGATTGAAGAAGTGTATAAAAAAGTTTAAAGATTAATTATAATATTATATAAAAATGCCAATATATTTTGAAGAATTAGAGATAATAATACAAAAATGGTTTAAATTGTGTAAGTTAGAGGTACCAATAAAATCGCCAGCATCATGGGTATCTTATAAAAGTTTTATGAAGTCAACAAAAGAAGATATGTTGAGGCAAATTATAAAAATATTTGAAAACATTGATATTAAAAATGTAATTATGATACCCGATTTAGATAAAAATGGCAGATTTTACATAAAAATAACGACGCCAGTTAAATCAAAATTATGATTTTTTATTTTTTTTTTGTTAAAAAAAAAAATAAAAAATAGGAAATAAAAGAGAATAGTGTAGAGGTGTATAACATGAATAAGAGGTATATTGGCAGGATAACCCGAGTAGTAGAGAGGTATGATATAGAATAGCAGTATAATTCTATATCATAAAAATAATAAAAAGAGAATATAAAAAGGGTATATGAAAAATAGAATATAATAATAAAAAGAGAATATGAAAATATAAAAGATAGGGTATATGAAAAATAGAATAAAGTAAAAAAAATGGAGAGAATTATGCGACATTAAGTACCTGATAATAATTCCTATTGTAGATTGCCGGGTATCCTTGGGTAGATTGCCATGGAATCCCAGTGTAGATGGGAGCGTAGATGGGAGCGTAGATGGGGGCGTAGATGGGAGCGTAGATGGGAGTGTATTCTTGCGTAGATGGGAGCGTAGATGGGAGTGTAGATGGGAGTGTAGATTGCAGCGTAGATGGGAGCGTAGATGGGAGCGTAGATGGGAGCGTAGATGGGAGCGTAGATGGGAGCGTAGATAGCACAGTATCCTTGCGTAGATGGAGTGTATATGGGAGCGTAGATGGAGTGTATATGGGAGCGTAGATGGGAGT
>Ga0115007_10001289_pt1 | contig 16234 bp, 11 predicted proteins | sample ArcOceMetagenome_2_FD_87166 | JGI IMG/M metagenome (GOLD analysis project Ga0115007, IMG submission 87166) | Marine eukaryotic phytoplankton communities from Arctic Ocean - Arctic Ocean ARC135M Metagenome | ecosystem: Environmental > Aquatic > Marine > Oceanic | place: Arctic Ocean | collected... | reverse complement strand
TTTATAATACTTATTTTTTATTAATAATTCTCTCCAAAATGTATTCACTAACTCATTTTATAAATAAAAAAATAAAAAAAAAATATTCAACAATTTCTAAACAGGTTTCTAGTTTAGAATTGGAACACTGTGTTTCAATTGCAAAGTCACATAATTTAGTATATAATTCAAGTAAAGATTTTAATGATTTTGAAAGTATATCGTATATTACAACTGATATACATATACATGACGTCTTTGTTCACGATACTAATTTTGATTTTTGTTTTGCAAATTATTATGAAGATGACCAATTTCTAACACTCGAGTTATTTGAAAAAATAGTAGAAGATGTTTCTAATAGTAAAGCAATATTTTTGAATGTCGACTTAAGTGGTTACGGGTACAATGAAAACGAAGATGCTAATTTTTATAGACACGGCATTTCAATTATTTTTCAACCCGACAGGGATTGTTATAAAGGTATAATTATAAATTCTCATGGGAATTCAACAAGTCACGAGGTTGAAACGATATTGTCTAGAAGACGAATTAAAAAAGAAATATATAAAGAGGGTATTGATGTAGCTTTAATGAGGAAACTAGTAAAATTTCTTAATAAACATTTGATGGATAATTCTCTCAAAACTATTCAATATATTGGAGATGAAACAGATACATATTTGGGTGCAAATCTACAATCCAGTGATTGGCGTGGTTTTTGTTATATGTACCCGTTTATAATATTTCATTATTATGGCGAGTATTATAGTAGTGAAAGGAAACTTGGTGATATTTTGAAAATAGAATCAAGTAGCAAATTATTGAAAAATGGAAATGTCACGGGGTTTGTCCATAGTATTTTTGCAGAATTTAATAAGGGATTTAAAGAAAAAATACTTGAAATTAAAAATAGTCAAGATAAAAAGTATTTTAATATTTTGGACAATGTAATAATAAGTCAAGATTATCGTTTTATAAAAGATATAATTTCGCCATATTTATCTTTCTTAAATCAAAAATGTTTAAATGATAATCGTTATTTAGATTATAATGAAAACAGAAAAACAGAAAAAGAAAATTGTGTATAGAACGAAAAAAGAAAGACAGGGTGAAGTAAAGGTGATTTTAAATCAATTAAGTAAATTTGATTTAAATATAAAATACGAACCAATAAAAAAATTGTATAAACTTTTTAAAGAATATATTAACGAGGATAGGCGACTAGAGGTAAATATACCGTTTCCTGAAATTAATAGGAGAATCAAAGGATTATTGGCAATATCAGTTCGAGAAAATACTTGGGTAAATTTGAAACATGAAAAGTTTTAATTTTGAACTTTTTTTATAAAAATATTATAAATTGATATTAAATTTAACTTATAAATCATACATAAATCATCATAAATCATCATAAATCATCATAAATTTGTTTCTTCCTTCTTTTTCTTTTAGTTTTTTTCTTTCTTCTTTTCCTTTTTCCACGTTTTGTTTTTCCACGTTTCTTTGTTTTTTTACCACCCATTTTTAATTTGTTAAACGCTTCGGGATCAAAATGAGGAGATGATTTCTTTAATATATTTATATATGTTTCATTTAATTCAAAATAAGAACGATTAAGTTTAATAAATTCACCTTTACTAATTTTATTGTTGGGTGACGATATTATTTTTATCAGGTCTTTCTTTTTTTTCTTAAGTGCGCCTGCATAAATTTTCATTAGTTTTAGATGTTTTGCAGCTGCTTGCATTTGCTTTGCACTTCCGGTAGGTCTTCTGCTGTTGGTGCTGTTGGTGCTGCTTCTGGTATTGTTTTTTTTTCCGGTATTGCTTTTTTTTACGGTATTGCTTTTTTTTCTAGTATTTCTTCTGGTAGGGCTTTTGGAATTTCTTCTGGTAGGGCTTCTGGAATTTCTTCTGGTAGGGCTTTTGGAATTTCTTTTTGAACGCATAGGTAAACACAGCAAATATATCTAATGGATATTATTTATTTAAAAAGATATTTTTTGGTGAAATAATTTCTTTAAACTTATTGGCTTGAATGTTGTTATTTTCACACCATTTGATACAACGCTGTATATTATTACTTTTGAATTTTGAAATTTTTTCAGTATATTTATCCTTATTTTTAATCATTTTTATAGTAAAAAGAATATTTTCTATTTGTCTTTGACCTAAAATTATATTAATTTCTTCAATATTATTCATAAAATATAAGTTTTGTTTAATGTCTAATATTGAAGAAATATTATATTTTTTGAAATCAATACTTTTTAAAATTTTTAATATACCCCAAAATTTTATTTTTAATTTTTGTGTTAAAGGTTTGATATAATTAATACAAACCACGTATTTTTCAGAATTTGCATATCTACTGGTATATGGTTTTACAATATACACTTTTTCATAGTAAAGGGACAGTAGATATATAGCATCAATGGAACATTTATTAAAAATATCAAACATTTTTAATACAAAAGTACCTCCAATTTTTTGCATAGATAATGCATAAAATATTTGTGTTATGATTAAACGCGATGCTAGATTTTCCTGATCATTATAATCATCAGAAAAATCGATTCCTCCGTCGCCCGTTATAATATCAATAGTGTTTTCATATTTTTGACTACAATGTTTAAAGTTTTCTTCATTAAATAAGTCGCCTGTTTTATCTGCACCACCTTCTAAAGAAATGTTTGGAAATTTTTCTAAAAATGATTTACTTTTTTTCCAACCGGGGACGCTGTTATTTTTTTCTATTAACGTCATTCCATAATAATTATCTTTTTCGTTATTTCTTAAAAAAAGGGTTGCTTCTATAAAACCACCTGGTCCTTCGGCCAAATGAAATGAATTAATAGGTCTATCGTAATCTAAAATATTAAATAAATTGTAAATTTCAAGTAATTTAAAAAAAGCTCTAGAAATGGGTTTATAATTGCTTACAGAATTTTGATGATTGGGAACAGTTGTATGTATAAATTCATAAGGGTTTGTATATATTTTCATAGTATCCCAGAAATAAGAAACGGTATCTATTTTTTTTTTAGTTTCTATTAAATATTTTAATAAACTAAAACTACAAACTTGGTTTGAAACATTTTTTAAGTTTAATTTTAGTTTTAAATTATTGTCAGTTATATTTCTATTTGTATTTATTGGTATTCTAAAATAAGTCATGTAAGGGTAATAATATAAATAGTACAACAATTTTTAAACTATTTTATATTTATACTTTTTAAAATGTTCAAAATTTTAAAAGGTATAAAAGCTAATTTTTTATAGGTAATGTAAATTTCTTTTTAAATTTTTTAATAAATACTTTTTGAATTCGTTCAGCCATTATTTTTTTTATCATTTCTCTACTTTTCATTTCAAGGGGTATATTTTCAACATTCATTGTTTTTGAAATTTCGACGTTAAAAACGTTGGGAACGTTAACATCCCTTATTTTCTTAAATACAAAATAATTATTAAGAAAACTAATATCTTTTTCTTCTTCTGTCATATCTGCCGCTCCTCCAATCTCCGTTTTTTTTAATCTTCTACTTTTAATTTCTTGATTCATTAATCCATATAATTCTGAAAAACTACCTATTGAAGATGGCAATCCTACTTTTATTGCTTCTTCTTTACTCAATAATACAAAACCGTAATTAATCATCAATGTTGTAAAATAATCAAAATTAACCAAATATTCAACAAAACTTTTATTAATTGATTCTTGATAAACGTCGATTTTATAACCAAGACTACTTTCATCTGGATTGAATTCTTCGTTATCATATAATTTGGTAATTGACCACATTTTTTTTTCGTTTCTTAAATGAAAAATTGACCCACCCTTTTCTTTTTTTTTTAATCTATTGAATATTTTTTGTCCGTCATAACAAGTACCTATTGCATAACCGCCAATTTTGCAATTTTCAGAACAATTTCTAACAAATTCATTCACTGATAGATTATCTTTAAAGAAATAATGAATCGAAAACTGATTTGAAACAATATCAAAGCCTTCTTTTACTTTCCCAAAATGTTTATAAACCCCTTTTCCCAATTTAGATTCGTCTTTTGTACCAACCCCCGTAATAGCATTTATAATCATTTTGCTTTTTGAGTCAAAAGCCGCACTGGTATTTCTTATATTCATACTTGAATTTCCATTAATAAATAAAGCATCAAACATATTTCTTTTTTTTCTTCTAATTTTAATATACCTTGCGCAAGCACCATCCATTTTATTTTCAATATTATCCTTTGAATAATCTATACCAAAAACGAAACTAAGTCTTGCGTCAATCCATTTTTGGATGTCCCCCGCTTTCCCAACACTCATATCAATTAAGTTTGAACCACTTGATGCAACACTTAAGATTAATTTTTTTTTAACGAATCTATTATGAAAATCCCTCAAACTTCTAGTATTCGTTTCCTTTGATTTTCTATTATAATAAACATTTGAGTCGTAATTAGACGTGTCAATATTATTCCCAGTTGTTATAATTTCTTCAGTTATTGGAAAATTAATCGAACGCCAAACACTTTGAGCAACATGATAAGCATTTCCAAAATTTCTACCACTGCTTCTAAAATCTGCGGTCTTATCATATCTTACTCGAATAGGCTTCCACTGCCAATGTTCTTCTGCATCTTTATCAAACCTAAATTCAACAATCATCTTATCTTTAATTTCTTGCAATCCATCTTCTGTAAGCATTTTTAAGTCTTGGCTTTTTTTTTTCAACATAATATTACACAGGTGAATGGGATAATTTGGCGTAGGTTCTGTTGGGTAAAAAGGAACGGGTTTATAATTATTTTTATCTGTTTTTTTTTCAAAAATATTATCATCAATGATATCGTTCAATGGGTTTAAAAATCCATGTTTTTTTTCATCAAACCCTACATTTAAAACCATGGTTTTAAATGATGAAATTTGTTCTGATGTTTTTGTTGAAGCTCCTTCATTGAAAATGTTACCCACAAATTCTCTACCAGTGGTTGTTTTTTTTGTTGTTACGAGGAAATCAATAGTATTATATTCAGGGGGTTTCCATTTAAAACTTAATTTCCATGTTTTATTATTTTGAAGAATACCGTTTTTGGTTGAACCGACACTTTTATTAATTGGTGTAAAAATTAAACCATCTGTTTCATAGTCAAACATTCCATCATTTATTTTATCAATGATAGTTTTACACTGTTGAAATATTGGAACATTTATATTACTATAAAATTCTTTCGATTCGATTTTTAATGCAATGGATTTATTTGTAATTGGTTTATGGTCCATTTTTGAGAGTGTTTTCATCATCTCGGTATATCTAAAAATTTCTTTTGATATTTTCGCGTCATATTTCATATTTTCCATTTTAATAAAGGGAAAAACGCGGACATCTTCGTCACCAGTCCAATAAATGTCAAAGCAAAGATATTTATTTATATATTTTCCATTTTTATCGTACATAACGTGTTCCCCATCAATAATAGTATTAACGTAATCTTTATTATTACAAACCAACCCTGTGAATTCGAATTCCAAATTAATATCAATTAAATATATTCTTTGATTTGGTGCAATGTACAATAATTTTCTTATACCGTCAGCTTTTTCCGTTACTGTATACGGGAAATTTATGTTTTCTTTCGTTGCATTTTCACTTTTTAAAGGTACGATATTATTCATTTCTAAACTAATAGAACCGGGACCTATGAAAAATCTTCTAGATTTTCTTTTCTTTAAATTATAATGAGTATCTTCTTTAATTTCATCATATTTTTCTTTGGTTTGTGTTAATTTCAAATAATTTTTAAGTATATTATTTAACTCTGAATATGCTACTGGAAAATTAGAATATTGTATACCACTAATAACGTGTTGAATACCTTTTTTTAATAATTCTTCTAAAATAATTGGGGTATATTTATAAGCCTCTTTATTAATTAATTCCAATTCAATTTCATAATGCTCCATATTTTTAAATAAATTAGATTCCTCTACTGTATATGTTGGTATTAATATAGAAGTTCCTCTTTTATTTCTAGAAGTTTTAATTATACTACAATCAATTTGATATGGTAGGTCTGGATGTTTCAAGGTTGTTCTTTTAATTAATCTAAAAGTTTTTTTAGAATCATTCCAACCATTTAGAATATTTGTTAATAATGGTTGATTTGTTTTCAAAAATTTTTCCTCTTTATAATTCAAACGAAACTCAAAATCATCATAATCTATAGGATAATATTTATCTTTCCCCTTAAAATATTTTGATTTATAAAACTTTTGCATAAATGTAATATAACTAGGTACAACATCCATATTAAAAGTATTTGTTTTGCAATATTTTTGTATATTAAATAAGCCTTTTATTGTTGTTCTAATATTTGAAATTTTTTTTCTACTTGAAGGTACATCGAAGAATTCTGTTTGAATATTTAAATGATATTCATTACTTGAAATAATTTCAAATCCAGAATTTCGTAATTTTTCTATAGTTTTATCAAATTTTATTTTGGTTAAAGGATTATAATGTTTAGTTGCAAATCTTATTTCTAATTCATCTTTTTTATTTTTAGTTTCTAAATATACATCTAAATAATCCTGTAATGTATTTTTATTTAATGATTTTTTCATTCTATATAATTTAAAATGATATTATTTTAAATTATATTGAATCAATTTAAATATAAAGATATTTACGAAATTTTTTGAATCACTTTTTCATATAATTCTTTTTTTGAAAAAGTTTTTTTTGCATTTTTCATAATATTTATATTTAATTTTTCACACATTACCTTCAAATCTTTTACTTTATAATAAGATACTCCTTTTATAGGTTTTTTTAAATTATCTACAGACAATCTTGATTTTTTTAATGACTCAAAATATCCAGAAGTAAGGGCTTTATCTTCATTAATATATATATTATTTAATTTATCATGCTTTAAAATAAATGTTTTGTTATTTACACTACCTTCCCATTGATAAATTAAATTTTCAGTAAAATATAAAAAATTTATATTTTTTAGAGTAAGAAGTATAAAAAAGGTGCTCACACTAATTTGTTTACTATATAATAAATCTGCTTCAACATCCGTTATTTTAATTTTAAAATGTTTTAATTCCTTTTTCTTTTCTTTAATATTTTTTATTAATTTGGTTTTTTCTTTCATTTCAAAAGAATATTTGTTTTTCCCTAACATTATATAATTACTATAATCATTTTCAAAAATATACAACATCCAAAACAGTTTATCTTTTTCTTTTATAAAAAAATCGCTTTCGGTTTTGTTAACTGCTTTATTAACTGCTTTATTAACTGATTTATTAACATCATTTTTTAAATTATTAGCTTTATTATATGATTCATATTTATTGCATATTTCTTTGTGATTTTTAAAAATATTTTCTTTAAAAATTAAAGAAATATTTTTTTTATTTAAACAAAAATCTTTTATATCAAAAATTCCAGATTCAGTCATCATACTAATAATAATTATGAATTTTCTTTTATATTATATTTAAAAATAATTTTAATTATCAACTGTTACAATCTCATTATTATCAATGATTTCATTACCTATTTCATTAACAACATTATCCACTTTATCTTTTGTTTTTATATTTGAAAAAAAATCTTTTTTGAATTCCTTTTTTATTTTTTCAACATCCGAAAAATTTTTTTCTTGTTTTTTAATATATTCCAAATACTCATAAATTTTCTCTATACAAGTTTTAGATAAATTATTCATATTAATGAATATACCGTTTTTGTTTTCACTATATAACATTTCATTTTCTTTTATTAAATCAAAAATTTTATCATGATATAAAGGATTTAAATTATCAATAACATTTCTTAAATTTTTTAATTCTTCTATAGAAACCATTTACTTAAACTCATGCAAATAATTTTAAGTAAAAAAATATTAAATAATAAAAGTTATTTGTATTTATTTGTATTTGTATTTATTTGTATTTATTTGTATTTATATTTATTTGTATTTATTTTTTGTGTTTTTATTTTTCTTATTTTGAGTTTTTAAAAGTTCAGCGATAATGTAAATGAAATTATCATTTAATTCATATCTAGTACCTATAACTTTAATAATAATAATATCATCCTCTTTTATTTTAGTGAATGTAGAATTATTATAATAATGGTCCCTAGCGATAAAAACCATAATAGGAGATTCAATATTATTAAAATAAGATGCTCTAATTCCCGCCTTCGTGACATTATCTACTTTGCATTTAATTTTCATTCCTTCGATTGGTCTACAAATAAGACATTCAAAAGAAACTGTAAATAACACATAATTTGTATCAAGAAGTCCAGAAGAGTAATTTATAACAACAATACTATTATTTTTAATATATCCCTCTTTTAAACATTTACCTTCATATTTAGAAGCCAAAATTTCTTTAATAATTGAAGTTAGATTGCTTCCAATATCGGATATATTAATCTTTAAATCTTTTTGAAGAATATTTTTAAAGTAAATAGATTGTTTCTTTGATGACATCAATATATAAATAATATAATATATTTTTATATTATTTAATAAATTTTCAATTTATTATTTTTGTTGAAATATTATTAAGAACTGGTAAATCTCTAATTCCGTATATTATTTCAAATATGGAAAAGAAAAACCATTTTTTTTCTTTTAATTTTATATAATTATAATACTGTAACAATAGTTCTACTTCTATGCAAATCTGTTCAGGTTTCAAATTAATATGACCCTGTTTAAATAACGGATGTTTTTTTAATACACCCTCCTCCAATCCATAAATATTTTTTATTTTTTTTTCATTCATAAAAAATTTTTCATTACCATTCATACTATGGAAAATATTTGCTAGTTTTATTAATTTTGGTTTATTACCTCTACAAACTACTCCAGTGTTATTTTTTTTATTATTTTTTAAACTAAATTCTTTCGTTTTAAAAACATAAGATGAATTATATTTACCAATAAATCCAAAGTTTGAATTAATTTCACCAATGGAAATTTTAAATTTTTTTTCCAATAATCTAAATAAGGCAGTTTTTACTTGTAAAACCGTAATATCTTCATTTTTTATTGAAATTATTGAAAATTTATATTTATTAATTTTTTCATTTCTTAAAATATAATGTTTTTCATCTTCATAAAAAAACGCAAACTGTTCAAAATAATTAGATATATATCCAAATAATGTATTATTTAAAGTTTTATTATTTTTTGTTTCTAAATGGTTTCTAGTTATTATTTTCAATATTTCAATTTTTTCATTATATAATAAAGTGTCAATAATATGATATATGCAAAATTCCGTTAATAATCCTTTATCAATATTATTATAATTTACCAAACTAAAAATTGCAATAGAAGCGTTATATTCCCAATTGTATAGTTTTTCTAAATTTTTATTTTCTGGTTCTTGATTTAAAATAAAGAAACTTTTGTTTAATTTGTCTATTAATGTTGACTTGTTAATTTGGGTTTTTTTCCTATAAATGGTATTATTTAAACTAAAAGTTAATTTATCAGGTTTATATTGAATTGGGTTTCGTAATTTATAATTTGTTAATTTCGCACTTTCATTCAACTCTATTGGGTGGAATAAATAAATATTATTAATATTTTTTAAAAATCCGTTCCTACCAATCATATCAACCAAATTTTCATTTTTATTATCAATTAAATATTCTAAAGCTGCATTTATTTGTTCTAAAGGAAATTCTTTTGAATAATTAATAAATTTAATCAATTCATCTTTTGTGTAAACATACTTTTGTGTAAATAATTCTTTTATTTTTTTAATTATTATTTCACTATTTACTAATAAAAATCGATTATTATAAGTTGTCGAATTAATTTTATCATTTTCATTAATTTTGCTATTACAACCATATTTACATTCCATGAAATCACACATAACACTGTATTCTCTGTCTCCTATTTTATATTCTATTTGCTCCCCCGTAGATAATTTTTGTAAAACTGTTTTATTTAATAAACTTTGATACATCTGCGTTTGCTGATAATTCAATAAACAATCTATTGCATTTTCTTTCAATAATCTAGCTATTTTACCTATTTTAATACCTTTCTTTTCTGCTAATCTATACATATACAGGTCAATTGCTTCATATCTATTTTCTTTTAATTCTGTACCATATAAGAAAATTTGAGCATTTCTTTCTATATAAGGTAATGCACAATGACTTAAATTTCTTATAGCTCGTCCTATGGTTTGAGATGTTCTCATAAAATTAAACCATGGTTCCAGGATATGAACTTGTCTAATATTTTTAAAATCTAACCCTTCACTTCCAGCTTTCGATATTATAATAACCTTGATTACTTCACCATTAATGTTCTGCGAATCAGTACAAGCTTTTAATTCTTGCTTATTTCTAGGTGATAAATACGGGTCACCCGTAATCATAGCATATTTCGCAGGATAAAATTTGGTGGATTCTTTTGTTTCACCCTTATTCTTTGGTTTTAAATTTATAGCATCTATGTCATCAACCGGCTTATTTTTAAATAAGGATAATTTTTTGTCAAATCTTGTTATTCCTATTTCTTCGAGTGCTAGAGCAAGAGGAACACAACCACCATCTATAAATTGTGAGTAAATTAAAACAATTCCTTTTGAATTTTGTATCGTAGAAATTATTTTAGCCATTTTACTACTGTATTTTCCTATCTCCGATGGTGAAAAAATACGTCCATATTTTTCTATGATTTCCGATTTATACTTAAAATTTTTTTTACTTTTTGAGAATTTTTCACTTGATATTCTTTCCAATCCACCTTTACCATAAAGAGATTTATAATTTAATTTATTTTTTTCACCATAATTAAAATCTGGATGCGGGTAAGCAAAATTTAATATTTGAAGCGGTGGGTCAATTATAGTATATTGCAATCCTTCATTTTCTTTTTCTAAATTCTTATTCTTATTTTTTAATCTTTCAATTACATAATCATACATTTCACCTTGTTCATCACCGATAGGTGTTATTAAAATATCTAAAAAATTTATAGGGTCCTTTATTTCCAAATCATTCATTTGTAAAGAGGGATAAGACCATTGTGACGTTTCCATTAATGATTTAATTGAAAACGCTTCCCCATAGTGGTAAGGATATATTGCATTGGGAAATGTAAAAGGATTTTCACCTCTAACATAAGAAACATAACCTCGCATTTTTCTAATTAATAGTTCTTTTCCGATCATTTCTCCATTATTACCCAATAACAGTTGACCATTTTTATCAAACACATCAGATACACTAATAGGTATACGATTATCATTTATATTCATTAAATTTAATAACCAAACAATTTCTTCAGGATTATTGTACATCGGAGTTGCAGTCAAAAGCAATAATTTTAAATTATCGGTATATTTTACAAGTTCTAAAAAATTATTAGAAGATTTTTTTATCTTTTTTGTATTTCTTATATTTTGAACCTCGTCTATAACAATCATTCTATTTGAAAACTCATTTTTTATAAGTTTTTTTTTTCTTTTTTTTTTTTCTTCATTATCATCATCGCTAATCCTATATTTATTTATCATCTTATTTATAAAATTTGAAAATTGATTATAACCCATAAAAATATACCATTTTTTTATTATTTTATTAATTTGAGATACTAATTTTTCTCTCGATATTTTTGAATTTATTGGATTAATTTCTTTTATAAAAATATTTCCAGTACAAGATTTAATATTCCAAATTCCTCCAACCTTTTGCAACTTTCTCTCATCAAACAATTGCATTTTATAATTTTCTTGAACCACGGGACTAGCAACTATTATAATTTTTTTTTCTATATTCATTTGTTTTAAATATTGTCGCATTTCCTCCGTTACAGTTATACTAGAACACGTTTTACCTGTTCCAAGACCATGAAATAATAAAAGACTATTATATGGCGTATTAAAAGATAAATAGTTTCTTACAAACATTTGATGAGGAGATAACTGGAATTCCGTAGGTTTGCATAATTCATTTACCTTTTCTTCAATGTTTTCAATGTCTTCTATTTTAACATCATCGTATTTTGTTTCATTAAATTCCTTTTTTAAAAATATTTTTTTATTAAAATCCACATCATCTAGGTGTGGATATAATGCGGGTATTTCATTATTTTTTAGTCTTTTTTTATTAATTTCTTCAATACATGATTTATATTTGTTATATTCTTTACTATCAATATCTAAATTTTTATCTTTTACTGATTCTAATATTTCTTCACATTTACCGTCATTTTTAAATTCCTTTGCTTTAAATTCGTTTCTTTCGACGTCTTTAATTTTTAAATTTACTTTTTTTTCTTTACTCCCCTCTTTACCCGAAATTTCTTTATTTTCATTATTAGAGTTTGAACTATCGTTCGTGTTATCTTTTGAGTTATCGTTTGAGTTCTTTCTTTCATTAAAATGTGTTTCTCTTTCTAATTTTAATATTATTGGATTTAAATGTTTTTCTTTAAAATTTAAAAAAGCTTCTTCATTGTTACGCCAATTTTCAGGTTTATATAAAAATTTTTTTATTCTATCTTTTTCTTTAATAATTACAATTCTTAATAATTTTTTATTAACTAAAGATTTATATTTATTCAAAACCGATACTCTTGGTGCATAATATTTTGTTTTATCTAAATTCTTTAATTTTAATTTTGATATTTCTATAAACTCTTCTAAACTCACGCCTGATATAAGTTTTTGAATTGCTTCCTCTTCATTAAATACTTTGTCATCTTCAGTAATCTCATATGGTAGTTTTTGAGTTTTTTGAATATTATTTGATAAATTTAAATTAATTTTTGGCAATTTAATTGTTCCTATTTCTTCCACGGGTGTTTCTTCTAAAAATATACCCATTGGATTAACTTCTTTCGATTCATCTTCTTTTTTCGATTCATCTTCTTTTTTCGATTCATCTTCTTTTTTCGATTCTTCTTCTTTTTTCGATTCGTCTTCTTTTTTCGATTCGTCTTCTTTTTTCGATTCATCTTCTTTTTTCGATTCGTCTTCTTTTTTCGATTCATCTTCTTTTTTCGATTCATCTTCTTTTTTCAATTCTTCTTCCGCTTCAGCTAAAACTACATCGTTATGAATTTTACTATCAGATATTAAAATACCTTCTACTACATTGTTTTCATTATTAATTGAATTATCTTGATTAATAATTTCACCTTCCACTACATCATTATCAATTGAATTTTTCTTTGTTTCATTGGATAGATTTGAAAAACTAGGTACGGATGGTTGTCTTCCCAAATTTTTTTTTAAACTAATTTCTCTTCGTTGCCTTATAAATTTTGTATTGAGAATACCATTGTTAAATTCTTCAATAAAAACCTTCAAATTTTTGAAAGACCATTTTTTCACAGCTTTTAAAAAAATACTATTTGGTGTTTTTATAAATCTTAATCGTTTTTGAGATAAAGACAACACATAATTTTTACCATCGGTTGTTAAAGAAACATTTTTCGAGTTCCACGGTTTTCCTTTATGTATTTTTTCTTTTGGGAAATTATGTTTTTTTCCAATGGCTGGCAACCATTCTTGATATTTAAATTCTTCTTTAGTTTCAGTATCATTATCTAATTCATAGTATAAAAATTGTAATAATGATTTAGTTTTAGGAATTTTACTACCTTCAAATAATATTTTTTTCAAATCATTTAAATCATATAAAACAGAGTCATCGTCCTCTTTATTTATATTTTCAGGAATGTCTATTTTATTTGAATTATTTATAATTAAAGTATAATCACATTGACCCTGTTTAAAAAATTTTCCATTGTATTCAATTATACCATTATTATGTAAAATAAGATAAATTTTATTAGAAGATTTTCTTTTTTTTTTAAAATATAATTTGTCAGAAGATGGTTTAAATATATTATTTTTTATATAAATATTTAAATCAACCTCATTTTTTAACCCGCCTTTTTGCATTAATATATAAAATAGTTATATTTATTTAAAGTTATATAAATTAAATTTGTTTAATGTTTTATCAACCTTATTTATAATATTCAACTTTTCTAAACTATATGGTCTAATTGAGTTTTTCATTTCTTCGAATGTAAACCATTTAATTTTACTTACCTCGCTTTTTTGATAATAATTGTTATTAATATTATTATTTTCAATATATGCTAAATAATACTTATGTTTGTAAGATTTAAAGTTGGAACCTGTAAAAATTTCTTCGTATGGTAATATATTTTCAATTATTTTAAAATTATTTCTTTGATGTCCAGTTTCTTCTATATATTCTCTAATTGCGCAGCTAATATCATTTTCTAAATTATTCCTTCTACCTTTCGGAAATCCCCATTCAGGGTCAACCCATTTTGTTTTTGATTTTAATAAAAGGTCTTTTAGTGATAATTCTGTTGAAAATCCTTCTTTTAATTTCATAAATTTTTCTTTTGATATTTTCTCTTCACCTCGGTATTGATTTCCAACAAAGTTTCCCCACAAATAGTTCCATAATTCATCAAAACTCTTTGTTAATAATAATTCTTTTTCATTAATTGTCATTTCATCTATTAAATTTAAAACATGAGTAAGATTATTTAAATTATACTTACCTCTAACAAAATCTACAAATCCTAAACTATCCTTACGACAAATTAATAAATATTTTAGTTCATTGTTAAAGTAACTAAAAGAAATTATACCTGAACTCGTGATTGGTTTTTTACAATTTTGAAAAATATGTCCTTTTTTCCCACAATTATTACAAAAATTATACGTTTTCATTATTATATGTTTAATGTGATATCTTTTAATATTTTTATCTATATAATGAAATTAAAACACGATGTATGGCTTCCAAAACTTAAATTTACTTTACAAACAATAGCATTTAATTACCCAGAAACACCAAACGAGGTTACTGTTCGAAAATATTATAATTTAATACAAAATTTACCAGTTTTCTTTCCAGAGGAACCTATTGGAAAATTTATGGAAAAACTTTTAGACGATTTTCCAGTAACGCCGTATTTAAGTTCGAAGACATCATTCACTAAATGGATTCATTTTTTATTTAATAAAATAAACAAAAAATTAGGATTAACAACAGAAACATTTTATGAAAGTTTAGAAGAATATTATAAACATTACAAACCAAAAGAAATAATTAATAAAGAAGCAATTAAAGGTAAAAAAAAAGTTATTTATGGCGGAATTATATCTGTTTTAGTAACCATATCTATTTATTATTATAATAATTGATACCCAAGATGCTTGTCATAAATTTTTTTTTCGAGCATTTTATAAACAATATCATAAATATAAGTAGTGTTTGTATTAATTTCTTCCAATAAACAAGACAATCTTGAACCGGGATTCCAATTATTTCTACATAAAATAGTACTACAACATAAACATTTTTTTCCGGGGTCGTTAGACTCTTTCTTTTCAATATAATAATGTTGTGATATTCTGGGTAATAATCTTTTATAATCACACTCACTCAATAAGTTTAACATTTTACATTCTGGTGGTTTAAATGGATATTCTTTGTCAAGAATTATTTGAAAATTAATTGTATATTTATGTTTAAATAATAAATTAAAAGTTATTTTATTTTCATCATTAATAAGAAAATCTATAAATATAGGTTCTATATTTATAAATGTTAGTCCCTTTTTATCCGTTTTAATATCATAATCTATACATTTTTGAATTGATATTAATTCATGTTTAATTCTTTTATTTGTATAATAAGAATTTTTTAATAAATGCATATTTGGTATTTTTTTTAAATAATAGTTGTCTTCTTCTGTCCATGGCATATTTTATATTTATCTAATTATATTTTTATATTTTATTAATTTAATATATATGTCAAAAAAAACCAAAAAAAAAAAGATGGGTCTTACAAAAAAAATAGGTGAATTAACAAGAGATATCAAAAAGTTAAAAAAAGAATGTATTTCACTTAAAAAGTTTTGTAATTTAAATAACCATTTTTCAACTAATATAAATTATAGAGTATCAAACAATAGCAACATTATTGAAATCAATAGTGGTATTCTTAATAGATTTGAAAAATTTTTTTTAAATAGAACTGACAATTTAGGTGAAGATTATAAAAAATGGATTAAAGAATATTCCCAAAGAAGAAGTATTAATACCAGTCAAGGAACCAGTCAAGGAACTAGTAGAAGTAGCAGAGGAACCAGTCAGGGAACTAGAAGTAGCAGAGGAACCAGTCAGG
>Ga0115007_10001288_pt1 | contig 16239 bp, 12 predicted proteins | sample ArcOceMetagenome_2_FD_87166 | JGI IMG/M metagenome (GOLD analysis project Ga0115007, IMG submission 87166) | Marine eukaryotic phytoplankton communities from Arctic Ocean - Arctic Ocean ARC135M Metagenome | ecosystem: Environmental > Aquatic > Marine > Oceanic | place: Arctic Ocean | collected... | reverse complement strand
CTTGAAATTATTTATACATATCATATACATCCAAATTTTCATCGTGAAGATGCACTCCATTCCAACCACCAAATGATACAAGATGTACAGTATCATCGTATCCTTCAGAATCTAATTTATTTATCATCTGTTTGGCACAATCACGATCAAAATGTGATATACATTTAGCATTAGCATTAGCAGCTATTGTGCCTGTGGTTTGTTCTTCTGTTTCTGTTACTGTATCGTTATCGTTATTATCCACTGCTATTATCTCCACAAACGACCAAATAACAACGTTCACGCCACCTCGCACAGCTTGTTCTACCTTTTCTGTACAATGTGTAGCATATCCGACTATAATCTTTTCAGGAAGATCACGTTTTTTTGGAGGTAGTGGTGTTGCATGTTGTGCTGTCATGATATTAGTATTATCAATTCCAAAGGCAACAACAACTACTACTGCGCTTGGCGGTAAACGTAATAAATTTATGACAATAATTACAACGACGAAGAATGTTGCTATACTGCTGCTGCTGCTGCTGCTGCTGCTGGAATAAGATGAATGGATTTTACTGCATCGACGACGACAAGCCATTTTCGTATTGTACTTCTTCTGATCTTCGGCGGCAGTATGGTGCGAGCGAGATGTGTATTGTGTTGATGATTTGATACTGTAGATGGATTTGATTGTCGATTGGATAACTTTAAATTTATCTAAAAAAAGCAAATGTAATACGAATACTCCATTCGGGGGAGGAGATTTCAATTAAGGGGGAAGTATTTAGAAAAAAGAACTATAATAACTCTATATATACAGTACAGTATATATATATATATAATACTATTTGTTGTTGTAGTACGCGTACTAATATTTAGCTAGCCTGTTGTTGTTCATTTAATTTAATTTTTGTTTCCTTCCATTGGTATATATAAATAGTAAAATTACCATAATAACGATCTCGAGATATGATATCATTTTCTAATGTTATAGGGATCGGTGGTAGAAATGAATTATCGAATAAATCGATACTACGAATTTCATTAAAATTTCCTCCCTTTGTCATTAATGTACGAAATTCTGATATACCTGAACGTCCATTTTTCATTGCTATTATTAATCGACTATCTCTAGAACGAAATAACATCCGACTAATAGTATCAACTAATGGTTGTACTAATGCAATACCATAAATAACATCAGCTGCTAATATTATATCTGATTGATTCAGATCATATTCATCAATGAGTATATTTTGACCATTAATATCTTCCCAATCAATCTTATATGTTTCTATCATTGGTGGTGGTGGTGGTCGTACATCATTATTATTATTATTATTATTATTATTTGTACTAGTAGTACACGGATTCATTGTTACATGGTACTGTACTTGATCTAATGTTAATGAATGAAAATCTGTAGCAATAACTCTTTTCGCACCTAAATAACATGATGAAAGTAATGATGGAACTGCAGATCCACCACAACCTAATTCCATAACGGTCTTGCCTTGAAATTGAATATTATCCATATCTATATCCCAATTCTTATTATTGTTATTGATTCGATTTCGATTTTGATCCGTAGAATCGTGATAATAATCATTCGCCATAATAATATATTTTGATAATACGACGGATGATCCCCACAGTGCGGATGCCGTGTCATCATTACCACTGGATATCGAACAATAAAATGAACTGTCTGATTTTAAAAGATTTAACGAAATATAATCGTGATCTTCTTCTTCTTCTTCTTCTTCTTCTGCTGCTGCTGTTCGTTTGCTGTTGTTACTTGGAAAGACTAGACGATATTGTGTCATCCCAATCGGATTGAATACCGGTACATTATGGAATGATGCTGTTTTTACAGCATGCTCAGCATGCTCATCATCGTTATTATCAACGTCGTCGATGTCCACAGCAATATCTATCTTTGATTGCATGGATACTACAGTGGTGGCAATAATAAAGACGATAAGAAGCAAATAGTTGTACATTGTAGTAGCTCCGTATCATCGCCATCGTCATACCAATAATGTTGTTTGATTTTATTTTTTATGATAGTGTGTATGCAGGTGTCAACAATTCTATCTTAGCGTATTATTTTATATATTAGTCACGTATAACGTTATTACGTTATTACAGAAGATACGTAACAGTCGTTCGCGAAAAATAAAAATTGAGCATTTATTTAGATTTTCCCATCGTCCCCCAAAAATTCGTACCTTAAACATTAATGATAATATAAATCGACTCTCGTCTGATCAATAAATGCACCTACAATAACAATAACAACAACACAATACACATTTCTTGAAAAAAAATCTAAGTGACAGTACAATCCAACCAAGTTATATTATTATCGACTGCTGTCATTATGAGAACGTTCCTTATTATCTCTCTAATAATCGGTCTTGTGTGCCGTAGTAGCAGAGCTTTTGATGTTGGCGCGAGAAAAGCAAGTCCTCATCGGCAACAAGAAATAAGATCGTCAACATCACTGTTATCAACAACGGCAATAAGGCAACGAGGGGTGCAAGTTGTACGACGAAGTAGTAATTTACTACTAGCCAAGAGGATCGATGACGAAGATGATGGAACTAGTCAGACGAAGAATAAGAATTTTGTATTTACTGCACTTGCTACATCTAATGATAGTCGTAAACCCAATCAAGGAAATTTCTTTTACAATGATGAGGTTATTAGTCATTTGTACGGATACGTATATTTGGTTGGATTTTTTCTTGTTCAGGATGGATTATTTATGGGAATTTTTTTTGGTCTTTCATCATTATCATTCTTGGCAACACAATCATCATTACTTCCACCTAATCCACGTGTACCAGCATTAGTGGCAGTTTTGACATTATCTATCACATTATTTTTACGTTATATAATCGGATTTGAACCACCCCTAGAAATGATCTTAGGTGAATCATATCAAGGACCAACAGAATCATCTACGATGTTTGAATTTATTATATGTCTTATGAATTTTATTTGGGGTTTCTTTGGTACATGGCAGACTAAAGAAAAAATCAATGGAGCTACGTATGGGTTCTAAAGCGATAACATAAAAGCATACGTTCAAAATTATTCAATGTATTTATTGTTACTGTGTATCAAGTACAGCATGTCATTTTCCAAAATATTAATATTACTATTATGATGAAAATCCTTTAACGAATGAGAAGTGCTGGTACTAACTGAGTACTAGAATAGAAGTGACTAGTAGAAAATTCAGGAGTTTGATTATGTTCGTACACTAGCTAGCCTTTACTGTAGGTTATATATGTTGGCGTTAGTAGAATTAACCGTCTAAGGACCTATTCAATATTCTGAATCCAAGTACTAGCTACGTTGCTCGGATGAAAAACTAATACTACTCAGTTATACTGCAGTATCGAAGACTTCCATTATAACTTGGTTGGCTCTTCCTAATAAGCGAGTAAGCTAATATTCGTAACAATAGCAGGAAAAATACAATTTTCTATATATTACAATTTAGACTAAAAAAGTTGATCGAGATCGAAAGAATCTTGAAGGGGAAATACAATGAATTCCTTGATGAAACTAGAATACATGGAAATAGTGCTGTATAGTGTATCGAATCAAATCTAATCGAATCACGTATTTCGATAAGTATTATCAACCGTTGGGCGTTTTTTTTTTGGCTATTGCATTGCTGACTAGTATCTTTATAGCGGGAATGCAGTTAGCTGGGTGTTATTGTTTTTGCTTCATGCCGATAAGACCCATGTTGGAGTTGCCGTTTCACCGTCGTTTGAGCAAGTCTCTCTATTGTTTTCGTCCATAGTATCCAATGTATTCGACTTGTTCAAATCGTATATTGTACTTGTATGAGCAACCTTCTCAACGTCGATCGTAGATTGGCGTACAAAATCAATGATCGCTTGATCTTTCATTGCCGTCTGTCTCTTTTCATTACATCGATATAAAATTGTATCTACCAAAACAAGAAAGGCAGCAACAAATGCACAACCTGCAGAACTCAAGAGAACTTTTGTATTTGCATAGGACTTGGCAGTTACATGAAATTCAACATTATCATCGAGATAGTTTTGCATGTACTCGACCCAATATAAACTTTGTTCAACCAATGCACCTGTACTAATCCCAGCTTGAACCAGTATAATAATAAGATAAAGTCCCATCCCCGCTACTGCCGACATACTGAAGGGACCTTTCTTGTAACGGGCAAGTATATCCATGATGACAAAAAATAAACATGCAAAGATGGAACATGCGGAACAAATGAAGGGGGCACCAATAAGCCAAGCCAGACTGTGACAACCACTATCTGATGAAATCATGAAGGTAGATCCATTATTCTCAATACTTGGTGGAGCGCAAAGAAGTAAAGGAACATACACTATCCCTTTATCGGAATCGTAATTATAACCATCTGACGTTGCTAAATCACGAGCTTCCAGTAATGTAAAAGCTGCTAGGATAGCATAACCAATAATCACTATTCTTGTGAAGATTGTACAAATTCTAGTGAAAATATTACAGTCAATTATCATCTTGGAAAGTTTTTTCTTCGGTTGATTGTATGGTATATATATGTCGTATGTAACAATGTATTATGGTTGTTGAAATGCCTCTCGTATTAGCTATATTCGTATTTGAAGAAAATATACAGATGTTAAATTTTCGAATTTGTGAAGAAGAAAGTGTGAAAAGTTGTTTCATTTTCTAATTTTCAAATTTTCCGTTGTCAAGACCAAGTTTTCAAAAGCACGCTCAACAACGTACCAACATTTCAAACGTGCTTAGAGCAGGGTGGAGCAAATTTCGGTCACATTATCTGCTTGTCAAAATAAAGCTTTAAAAAAAAAAAATGTATTTCTAAAGAATCATAAACACGAATACAATATCTACAGTAGGAAGTAGTATAGTTATTTGTGTCTTGCTTGTAATTTTGTAGTAGTTTTCTTTCTGTAGCAATGGTTTAGTAGTACTACAATCTATAAAATATTTCTTAGTCAGTGTATTTACTTGTACCCATCCCCCCCTTCGCATTTACTTTCTGGCAAGAATCTAATGATGCTGTTCCCCCAATTTTTATTCAGTTTTTGCAGCCGCAAGGTGTAGCATTTTGTCAATCTCAAACGCTTTCAACACTTCTTGGATAGCCGTATCTCGATCAATTTCTTGTAGATTCTCATCATCAGATTCCCAATTATGACTCAACAGAATTTGGACCGCGGTATGATTCTCTCCTAAATCTGGATCAGTCTCCAATAGTCGTACGTACAGTTTCTCTGCAGCGAGGCTACGAATCCGGGGAAACTGATGTACAAGAAAATCACATACAAACGCTACGATTTCTTTACTTTCAACGATAGATATAATAAGACCTGTAGCAACATTGAGAATGGCTACTAATCGTTGCATATCCGTGCAACGTTTTGATTCCTCTCGAAGCTTTCCAAGTAGGGATAGAGAGTATGATTTTTTTCTTATCAGTTGCTCTATACATCTTCGATTCATCAGTATATCAATTGTTTTCAAAAGAGGAAGAATAACTCTCCCTTCGTATTTGTGTTTCTCAAAAATTTCAAAGAAAACTAGGATTGATATATTAATTCATTGTACATGTCGAGAGAGACGAAACGAGAAGGCGAATAGTTTTAGATGTGAATATTATTCCGGGAGTGATCGATTTTGACTCGAACTTGTTGATTAACTTACTAGTTCCTAGACGATCGAGTTTGACTTCGTCAGCACTTCGAACCCATTGTATTAGCACCAACGAAGAATTTTGTGTGACACTTTTTGTCAAACCACCCGTGCTAAGTATCAAGCCTGAGATGACATAGCCGAAATATTCATCAATTTCAGCAGCCTTCATCACCATTGGATATGTAATTGATGCCTCTGCCCAATTTGATGATTGATATGTAAGGCGACCAATAAATTGTGGAGGCGTCAGGGCATCAAGTAAAATTTGTCGATTTGTTATGTACGCTTTGGCTGGACTCTTCTCATCGAGGAGAGTCAAAAGACATCTAGCTGCTTCGGATCGTACAAAATCAAGCTTTTCTGAAAATTGCTTTAGTAGTAGTCCTATGATTCGAACGCACAATTCCGTCGAAAACAAATTCAAACCAGATCCTTCGATGTGCTTCTGGTCGGTCGTTATGGTAGCCAAACTAACAAGGCCGTTCATAGCTGCTAGACGACATTTGGACCCAACATCGCCTCGTTGATCAGTATTGTAGTCATCCATCGAACGCATATAAGTATCAAATACTTGTTTCAACTGCACATTAGAAAATCCAACAATACAATCGCATTTTTCTCGTGAAGGATTCAGTCCCACAGTTTCAAGTATTCGAGAAAGGGAGACAAGTGCATTCCTCCGTGTCTCTGCGTCCTTATCATTCCCAACCTTTGCGTTAGGGTGTGAAATTCGACATAGACATGACAAGGAAATGTCGAGAATATCCAAAGAAGGGGCAAGTAGCTTAGAAGGGAGACACCCCAGCGCCAATGAATTACCTCTTGTGGCAGCTGGGTTGATACTTGTACGAGCTTCCTTTGCATATTTGTCTACGACTCTTTTTTGAAGTCGATCAGAAGGCCCTTTTTCACCGCCAGGAAAGTAGGAGCGTGTAAGAGCAAATAAGGCACGACCTGCTTGCTCTTGTATCATTTCAGTAGGGTGAGGGAGGCATGTATCTACAGAATCCAACAGTCTGACTTGCTGAGGGACTGTCAAAGGGATATGCGACATCGATATACACGCAATCAAGCGACAGACGGCAGCTCGCATTTGTTCTCCACCTTTGCCTCTATACAGCCGTTTCTTCTCAATGGTAGCAGAAGTTTCTGCTATTAATTTATGTAACTGCGGACTCAAATATTTATTATTTGCGTCGATCCCTCCAAAGGCAAGCACAACCTCTGCTAATCCCAGAGTTGCCCCGTGACGCATATGTACGTTCTTTTCGTCTAAACAATGTTCGAGTAAATACGGTAATACTTCGTCTACCATAAAATCAGGATTCAACGCCGTTAGCTGATTGAGGGATTGAGATGCTAACAGTCGAATGTCAAGGTCCCAGTGTGTAAGCTTTACACGAAATAAATGAGTGATAATTGCCATTTGGTGTTCTTGAAATTGAGCAACGTGTAAGGCGATTGTAGTATACGCATCCTTGCGATTACCTAATGAAAAGTAGTCGGCTGTAGTCAAGATGGATATCCCATTCTTAAAATTTTGTGCTCCCTGTCGACCAACCATCTCTTGAAATGCGGCACTTGCTGCCCTACGGCAGTTTACTTCTCGATCAAACAAAAAAGCAACGACAACCGATTGTCCAAGTTGCAGTACGAATGGCTTCAGAATTTCGGGCGAATAAGCTCTAGCCAGTGCCCAATACGTATAACATGCAGCGTCACGAACATGAGCTCCAACACTTGTCTGACGACGAGGCAAATCGTAGTGAATAGCCTCGACAATTTTTGGAATCACATCCTTTAACCGATGCGGTAATAACAGTCCCCTCCGAGCAAGTTCTGCCAGCGTCAAACATGCACCATGCCAATCATTGTCGTTTTGAATGTCATCGAAGAACTCCATTATAGCATCTATGACATCTTCGGCACATATTGCAGGTAACCGACTCGTTATACGTCCTACTCCCTTCGCAGCTGACCATCTCACCACAGTGGATGAATCTTTTAGAGCAGCAAGGACCTGACCCATTGCCATTTCAACCTGATCCGGGACAAAAAAGAAATAATCAGCCCCACCTTTTTGATGTGCTACATGCGTGGTATCACTATCGGTTGTATTATCTGTATTGATTGTTGACGATTTCGTCGGCGATGATTGTTGTTGTCGCTGCAAGTTCTCTTTCAGGGACCGGCGTCCCCGTTGATATCTCCATGATGCAATTCGAGGCGGTAAATACAACACACCAAGCCTCGTCCACCATTTGACTACGTACTTACGTAACAATAAGTTTGATGGCCGATTTGTCGCGTTTGATACTTTCTTTATGAGTGACCAATATGGTTCCATAGATGCCAAGACATTTTTACGTTGGGCAGTTGAGATCTTGAGAATCGTTATCAATGTTTGCAATACTCCCATGGTAGTGTATATATCACTTTGAATCAATGTTGAACTACATGTAGTAGATATTGTTTCATTTGATTCCATTTCTCCTAAATATTTCTTTAATACACTTATAGACCATTGTTGAAAGGAATTCCGGAACGAACTATCTTCTAAATCCGGTCGAGTTAACCAACATGCCAAACAGGAAGACACAACATCCCGCGTAGGTCCTGTTTCGGATAGGTATATTGTAGCCAGTCGAAAAAGTTGTGCAACCTGTGTAGTATCAATGACTACCTCACAATCAAATGGTATCTTTCCAAGTATTCCCATCCAATTCCACATCGAGTATATTGATTCCCACAATTGTGGTCCATCAGTTGTGTCGTTGGTGTTGTTGTTGCTGTTATTATTATTGCTGGTTGATGATTGATTATTATTTTTCTGTTGTTGTTTCAAGTCATCCAACATTAGGAGAGATTTCAATACAGGTTCGACGTTCTCTACTTGATGGGGTAAGAATTTTTGTACTTTCTTTCTACCTCGTACTTTGGACAACGCGTAAATTGCTGACAAAATTCGAGGTAATGGAGAATTCCAAAATTGATCGTAGGATGAATACACATAGTCATTATTGTTTGATTCATTGTTCGTGTTTTTATTATCATCGGTATCATCATAATCGTCGTCTATATAGTGTGTTTGTGAATGTATTTGCGTCTTCGTCATTATAGAACACGCCGATTCGGTCAATTCGTTGACCATAGGTGCAATGTAACGATCTAATAGTGATGGAAGTTCAAGATATTTATCAAATATTTTTCTTAGTTGCAACAAGGCTCGGTCATTGGGTTGATAATTGTTGTCTATTCGGTCGACCGTCAGCTCTCGAATGCATTGGAAAGCCTTTTCCTCTTCTTCGAAAAGTACAGCGGCATTGGATGACGCCGATGCTGACGCTGACGCTGACGCCGTACTATTATTGTAGCCAACATGGTCGTCGTCCATTGCGGCTTCGTCGTGGCTGGCCTATTGTATCTATATGTAGCCTTCGTCGCAATGATCTAGTATCTATAGATTCATTCGATGATCGTTCTCTACAACACACCCCTTTTATGTCATGACAACAACATCAAACAACAAAAATAAAAAATATCTCTCAAATTATTATTTTTGGCGCCAGCGTCGAGTCACGAAGGGATCACTCGGGACTAAATTTTTTTTGTCTGTCCTGCGTCGTCCCGGTGACTGGATTGCGATACGTGGATGCGATTTTTGCCTGATTTTTTTGACTTTGGCTGAGTGTTTCAATCAAGATTCGATTTTTCTACGCATTCAATCGCGCTCACACAAAGAATGCAAAACTTCAACACTTCAACACCTTGCCGACACATCAAATAAATGGGCATTATTACTTACTGTATAATACACATTACAAGTCATAACATATATAATATAATAATACCGTAATAAAATAAAATAAAATAATAACAGCAGACAAGCACGATGATGTTCAAATCTATCACCTCGGTTGTTGTCCTTCTTTGTGTGTCGGGTACTTCGGCCTTTGTCGCCGGTCCCGCACCTAAGACGACGACCTCGTCGTCATCATCGTCTCTTCAAATGAACAACATGGGTATGAAGAAGGCTGCCGCCGCGTTTGTTGCCGCTACATTTGTTCTCGGTAATATCGATGTTGCTCCCGCCTTCGCAATGGATGATTCCGATTTTGGTTTTGGTAGCAGTACCCAAGTTATTGCCCGCGGTAGAAGTGGTGGCCGTGCAGGTGGACGATCTTCTGCTCGACGTGCACCTTCTCGGGCACCTTCTCGTGCACCTTCTCGTTCCAGTACTGTTATCAATCGTACTACTATTGTAGCCCCACCCGTTGTTTATGGCGGTGGGTATGGTGGTGGGTTTGGATATAACCCAATGGGAGGATTAGGACTTTCTATGGGTTTGAACGCCGTTGGGAATATCGGAAGAGATATGCAAGATTATCGCCAAGAGGGTGAGATCCGAGATACTCGAAGTGAATTGCAACAATCTCAAGCGCGTGAAGCTGCAATGGAAGCTAGATTAAGACAGCTCGAACAGGGACAGGGACAAATGTCGGCTGAACAACAATTCCAAATGAACCAGCAATTTTTACTACAACAACAACAGGCTGCAGCCGCATTGGCAAAATAAACATATATTTCTTTAGAGAAGAAATAATAATTGTTTAATGAGAAGACTCTTTTGGGATGTAAAATTTTTATGGTTTGATATTGTGATTATGTTTAATATATATAGGGACCTCAGTCGCTGACTCTTATTAGTACATTTTAATCAGTTCAAAAATACTATAGGACACAATACTATTATTTTTGATTTTATCACTATGTGTAATATAATTATTTGGTGTATGATTAGCGACATGGATATTTCTCGTGGACTGTAATGTTAATAGTTTATTATATATATTAATCATAATTGATTCTGGATGCTTGCTAGGTAAAGATCATGAAACTTCTGTTCGTTATGCATTCCCACTACAATACTTATACTTTTGTTGCGGTAGTGATCCACATCTTGTGTTCATGCGTACTGGTAGATACATGTAGCTAGAGAAGAATATTTGGGTCCCTCTCCTCCAGAATATTTCTGACGCACAAAATGCTGATTCGGATGCTTTCGTATATCTATGCAGAAAACCAATCCTGAAGCATTTCTGAGCTAAGACTGCTAGTATTATCATCATCATTGAAGAAATATTATCAGTATTCGTACTGTAGTTAACAAATACTTGATTATGAGACGCATTCAACGCCCCACGAGAAGGACCATTGATCAATCGAATTGAGTTGAAAATAAATATCTCAATTGAAATTGAATATTCATAGTAGTTATGTATATATATATATTATTTTTTTTAATACCTATTTTTTCTATTATTATTATCGTATATATTTTCGTTTTTCTTTCCCTATCGGACACAAACAACATAATACTACTATATTTCCGATAGCTTTTTTTCACACAATCACAGACAAAAAATACCAATCAACCGACCAATCAACAAAAAGGGATACGATGGGTGGGCCTCGTCGTTGCCGAAAAAAAAAGAGAAGGAAATATGTTGCTTTGTCCGAACAAAAGCTGCTTGTATATAAAATACCCAATCGATCCAACATGATTTTATTTACTTCCTTCTGTTTATTCTTCGCCATATGCTTCATCATCAAAGTCACCTGAAATATCTTCCTCATCAGCGGTTGCATCCTGGTACTGTTGGTATTCGGAAACAAGATCGTTCAAGTTAGATTCAGCCTCTGTGAATTCCATTTCGTCCATACCCTCACCAGTATACCAATGAAGGAAGGCCTTACGACGGAACATGACAGTAAATTGATCAGCAACACGTTTCCATGCCTCTTGGATTGCAGTGGAGTTACCGATGAATACACTGGACATCTTCAATCCCTTGGGGGGGATGTCACAGATGGATGCCTTCAGGTTGTTTGGGATCCATTCAACAAAGTACGAAGAATGTTTGTTGACCATTTGAAGCATTTCATTGTCGACCTCTTCACTTGACATAGCACCACGGAACATCATTGCGCAAGTAAGGTATCGTCCGTGACGAGGATCAGCGGCGCACATCATGTTCTTAGCATCGAATGCATGTTGAGTTAATTCAGGTACCGTCAAGACACGGAAACCTTGTGAACTGAAGGCAGTGAGGGGTGCGAAACCAACCAGGAAGAAATGTAGACGAGGGAAAGGAACCATATTGACGGCAAGCTTTCGAAGATCACAATTCAACTGTCCAGGGAAACGGAGCGAACACGTAGTTCCAGTGATAGCATTGGCAATCAAGTGATTCAAATCACTGTATGTTGGATTAGCAAGCTTAAGGGTTTTGAAGCAAATGTCGTATAGTGCTTCGTTATCAAGAGCGTAACATTGATCGGCGTTCTCAACAAGTTGATGAATGGAAAGGGTGGCGTTGTATGGTTCGACTACAGTATCTGAGACCTTTGGGGATGGGATGACACTGTACGTACTAATGATACGATCGGGGTATTCCTCCTTGATTTTCGAGACAAGTAGAGTACCCATACCAGATCCGGTTCCTCCTCCCATGGAGTGAGTAGCTTGGAATCCCTGGAGCATATCACATCCTTCTGCCTCCTTACGTACACATTCCATGATGCTGTCGACGAGTTCAGCACCTTCCGTGTAGTGACCCTTCGCCCAGTTATTACCAGCTCCACTCTGTCCGAAGATGAAGTTATCAGGACGGAAAAGAGATCCGTATACTCCAGAACGAATAGAGTCCATTGTTCCGGGCTCTAAATCGGTAAGAATAGCCCTCGGAACATATCTATTAAGTTAAGTAAAGCAAAACAATAAATGGATCGATGAAAGCACCGAAGTTATTATTAGAAATGCATGAGAGAGAGAGAGAGAAAATCGATATACATATATATATATATATATATATATGCAGGACATATGAGATACGTAATCAAATTAAATTAAATTCAACACACACAACACAAAAGACATGGAAATAACGATTGATTAGGTAAAGATAAAAATATATATCTTATAACTTACCTTCCTTCTTGACCTTCGTTGAAGTAAACGTTAATTCGCTGTAATTGAAGCTCATTGTCACCAATGTAATCACCGGTTGGAGAGATACCGTGTTCCGCCGCCATCACCTAAAACATTATAAAAAGAAAAGAAAAAAACGTTTTGTATCAAAAAAGTCATCGTTATTAGTCCATTTCAACTTGATGGTACAACAGATTCTCTACATCTAGCTAGCATATAATGACGCAGTTCACATGAAGGATCAACATTTTCCAAGAATTCAATTCGACTCGTGCGTCGCACGGTAAATTTAAAAAAAAAATATCCGTAACGTGTGAAATAATATTCAAACTACAACAACAACAATGACACCGCTACTAGCTAGCATTTGAGACATGAGACGTAACGTACCTCCCAGAACTTGGCACCAATTTGGTTACCACATTGACCTGCTTGTACATGAACAATTTCTCTCATCTTTGATTTACTAAATTACTTCTACAATGATCAATTATAATATTGATTACGACAGACTGTTAGTTTTTAAAGAGTAGCAACAAACAGCAACAGAGTTAGTTGAATCCATTTAGATATCGATGCCAATAAGCGTCAACACCATGAAAAGTGAGTGCGCGTTAATACGCGGAGGCATTGTTTTCCTAAAAATGCGCAAGTCAAGCCACAGAGATGGAAATTGCGACATTTAAAAAGTTGGCGCATGCATGGTGCGTGATTAAATCACAACGTGACTGGAAAGCATGATAGATGATTGAGGTCAATTTTTTAAATCTGTGTAGCTACAGTATGCACTAACGTTATGGTATTAGCTAAATTTACCAATGAATTTTCAATCACAGCTAGCCGGAGAGTCAATCAATGTAGTGTGTAACTGCAATTTTTCACTGTTTCACAAGTTTTGCACACACAATAATTATTACGAACTACCTAGTGTATTTTTTCCATCATTCTTCACAAAACCTCACAAAAAAAAGAACACAAACTACTCGACACAACAAGATACAATACAACATACCGATTAACGTTAAACAACAACAACAAAAATAATAATAACAATGAACTAATTATCTCTGCATATATATATATAATGATTATTCTTTCTTACTTGACAATAACTTCATCCTCCGGGGTTCTGTTTTGCTGAGGTCATGCAATGCAGGATGGTTGTCAAGATGGTTGTTGAACAGTTGTCAAGATAGTGCCGTCGTCTCTTTGCAGCACAATTTGTTTCATACTGGTGTGACTGTGGATTAAACTTTTTGTTTCATAACAATCTGATTGCTACCGTAAACCAATTATGTAATGATACATACATGACTCAAATCATTATCAAGATTGTTGTCAAGATGACTCAAATCAATATCAAGATGGTTGTTAAGATTGGTACATAAATTGTTAAGATTGGTATGTAGATTGTTTACTCATTCGATGTAATAACCAAGATTGTTCAACATTTTGCTAATTTCTGCTCGAATTATCCTGGTGGAGATTGGTTCATATTTTACTATTTTGGATTCGTAGTATCTAACAAAATACCCTATTTCTCCAGTTGTTTTCATAGTCTTATCAGCAACCTCAGTTCTTTCTTTACTTCCCTGTCTCGCCATCTTGTAAGAAGCAGAATGAGTTCTGATTAAATCTTCCAAAATTACATTTCCATTCAATTCTGGATAGCTTTCCTTATTACGACGTTATAAATTGGATTGAAGAATAACATCATTCTGACTGGGAGTGTACTTCTGAACGTTTTTGTTGCCGGAGATGTCCCTGAATCTTGTGTTGGTACTCAGGATTACACGGACATACCTCCTGGTGTCGTTGAATACTGCTAATGCATAAAAATTCACGACAATGCATGCAATTTCCCATATTCACTGATTTGAAATGGTGGTTACCGTCTTTGGAAAATCTCAAACAATGTACAGCGCCATCAGCCCATCCCTGCTCCGAAATGGCCCAATAATCTATCATCAACTGACTCATGACTTGACATCGAGCTCCGGTTATGAATGGGACCACCTCCATCATGGTGTTATCATCAATACCAAGAAGAACAGATGTGATATCTTTACTAGGGTGCTTAGCTTTGTAAACACTTTGTAAACACTAGCTACAACCCTCATCGGGTCCTTTGTGTTACATCCCATCAAGTAGAATTGTGGATGACAATGAATCCACGAGGAGAAATGAATTTGTCACCACCCTTATGGAAGGATTCATTGAACAAATGTTCGAGGTTTTCTTCTTTCAATCTTGGAAGTAACTTATCAATCGCCCATACATTTGGTTTGCTTCAAAACACAACAACGGTCTTCAAGTTCAGACATTTCTTGATAAAATCAATGAGTAAGTTAGTAGAATATTAATAGAAGTCATGAACAGCTACTAGAGATACAAATGGATTGAACATGAATTATGATACCAGCAGCTACAGTTTATTCTGATATTTATTACTTTGAATTGGCATATATTTCATAAAGATTTGGGTCCTTGGACCATACCATGCAGTAGAACAATTGCTTTTTTGCAGTTTGGTGGACTGATATATCCAGTGTGGGGTGATTATTATTATTTATAGAACCCTTCTTGATGTTCAACAGTCTCTTTGTTACCTACCCCATCAAGCCACCACATGGGGGTGTTTTTGAGTTATTGTAGTGCTATCCATACAGCCACCTTTTGACATTACTGGATAGATGTTACTCACTGCCATATTTTTATCTGATATGATATTGTTTGTCAAAAGATAAGTGAGTGAGTTAGGCTGCACATTATATTGGGACCTCTTTCTCCTAAATCAAATAATGATGAATGGAGCAGACAGAGTCAGTCTTATATTTTAAATCAGAGGTAACTTTTACCTCCATATCAGTTGCTAGATTCATTATGATGATCATGGTGTGTTCAATGGGCTGGCTAAATGTGACATAACTACTTGGTGGTTGAAATTCTCACTGACTGATAATAATATCTTTTGACAAAACAAATCGGCTATGTACCATCTCAGCACTCGATTTTAGCAATGATAATGAGGTATTTACTGCAAGAAAGAATCACCAATAAAGTGTTGGATTGGCATGGAAATCTGGTCTCTTTCATTGTGTTAATTAAATATGGCAGATGGTGATGTGATGACAATGTGGTGTATAGGCTTGTTTGCTACACTTGTGATATAGACTCAGTTGTATTAGATGGATGTTGTTTGATTACTACTGTTACAATAGACTCAACAAGTCCTTGGTGTTGGGGCTGAAAAGGTACAGTATACAGTATGATTACTAGGCAAGATAGATGCCAGAGTTGTACCTAATCACAAGCAAGTACAAACGCAAAATATTGGGGGGGGGGGGGGGGAAAAAAGGAGGGCCTTTTTTTCCCGGGGTGTTATAAAACCACAAAAAAAAAAAAATTATACCCCACCCCGGGGCCCTGTGTGGGGAATAATTTATTTTTTTTTTTAGGTATATAAAACCCCGGGAAAAAAAATAGCACCTTGTTGTCCCCCCCCCCCCCAATATTTTGCGTTTGTACTTGCTTGTGATTAGGTACAACTCTGG
>Ga0115007_10001286_pt1 | contig 16258 bp, 7 predicted proteins | sample ArcOceMetagenome_2_FD_87166 | JGI IMG/M metagenome (GOLD analysis project Ga0115007, IMG submission 87166) | Marine eukaryotic phytoplankton communities from Arctic Ocean - Arctic Ocean ARC135M Metagenome | ecosystem: Environmental > Aquatic > Marine > Oceanic | place: Arctic Ocean | collected... | reverse complement strand
CAGTAAACACCATCGGTGAACGTGCTGTTGGCGTTCGGGTCGGGTTTTTTCGAAAGTGCTAGCTGGGGGTAGGTCTCAAAGGCCCCAAACTGGCAAAGGTTTCGAATCGTCCACAGCAGAGCAGATCCAAAAGTCGCAAAGAACGCCTTGCACCCGCACAGCATGGTTGGGGGGGAGTTTGTCAAAACTTCGCCCTTCAAAACAACGGACCACGAGCTCGTAGTCGGCCATGCTGTTCTGTTCACCGCCAAAATTATTTGAATGTGACTTGCTGGCTTGCAAATTTTGGTTCTCGGTGAAACCTTTGAGACCTTGAGACCTACCCCCAGCTAGCTATTCGAAAATCACGAACGCCAACAGCACGTTCACCGATGGTGTTTACTGTCATGCACGTCGCAGAAAAGCCTTCCGTCGCCAAGCAGTTGGCGCCTCATCTGTGCACTCGTGGAACCAATCCAAGACGTAAAGCGGACTCGAGTTGGCACACGTTGGAATTCAAAGGCAATTGGCTGTCCAAAGGTGAAGTGTCCCACGTTATGACTTCGGTGCGTGGTCATTTGTTGTCCCAGGATTTTACACCCGAATACAGAGCTTGGCACGCGTGTGAACCTGTGCAATTGATGGACGAGGGCAGCCCAATCGAATCCTTTTGCCCCGAAGACATGAAAAACGTGCACGAAAATCTTCAAAAACTAGCCAAAACGTGCCATTTGTTGGTCCTGTGGACAGATTGTGATCGTGAAGGTGAACACATTGGTTATGAAATCATGCAAGTCTGCCAAGAAGCCAAAAGAAACCTTCAATGCTTGCGGGCGCAATTCTCTTGCTGTACCAAAGGTGAAGTGGCCAAAGCCGTGCGTACATTACGCCCGTTGCACATGGGTATGGTGAACGCCGTGGCCGCCCGAACCGAAATTGATTTGCGCATTGGTGCCGCTTTTACTCGGTTTCAAACCAAATTGTTGCAAAGTAAATATTCCGAATTGAGCGAAGGGGTGGTCAGTTACGGCAGTTGCCAAATTCCAACCCTGGGGTTTATTGTTGCACGCCAAAACAAAATCGAAGGGTTTGTGCCGGAAAGCTATTGGTCGATACAAATGAAATACACCGATGGAAGAGGCGGCGGCGGCGGCAACAACAGCAGCAGCAGCAGCAGCAACAACAGCAGCAACAACAACAACAACAGCAACAAACGAAACACACGCAACAAAACATCGTCCCAACCCACCACGGCAACCTTTACATGGGCGCGCAACCGATTGTTTCATCGTGTTGCCTGTTTGACCATTTTTGAAGATTGTGTGGAACGGGGTTGTGCCACCATTACAAAACAACAAAGAAAACCACGGTCAAAATGGCGCCCCGTACCTTTGTCGACCATTGAAATGACCAAAAAACTGTCACGTTGCCGACACATGTCGGCCAAGCGAATTCAAGAAACAGCTGAAAAATTATATTCCAAAGGCATCTTAAGTTATCCTCGAACAGAAACGGAAGTGTTTCGACCCGATTTTGATTTAAGAGGTTTGATTGCACCACATTCGCAATCACCCTTGTGGGGTACCTTTGCACAAAATTTATTGGGCGGGGATGGTTTTCAAACACCACGATCCGGGCAAAGCGACGACAATGCACACCCACCCATTCATCCTTTGAAATTTGTGGCGTTGCAGGACTTGGAGAATCAAGATGAAAAAACAGTCTACGAATTTGTAGTGCGGCATTTTTTAGCCTGTTGTTCCAAAGATGCGCTTGGCAGTGGTGTCAACATTGAAGCGACCATGGGTACCGAAACCTTTTCTGCCAGTGGTTTGGCCATTGAAGAAAGAAATTATTTGGACGTGTACATCTATGACAAATGGGTGGGCAACACCATTCCTGATTTAAGATTACACGATGTGTTTGTACCCACTGTCTTTAACATGACCAGTAGTCGTACCAAAGTACCTTTGTTCTTGTCCGAAGCGGATTTGATTGCGTTGATGGAAAAGAATGGGATTGGGACCGATGCGACAATGGGGCAACACATTGAAAAAATCAAAGAACGGGAATACGTCAAAGTCGTGGAACAACAAGGAGATCGTCAACCTCGATTGAGAGCTGACAAATTGGGTATTGCCTTGTGCAATGCGTATACGACATTGAACATTGCCTTTAGTAAACCACAAATACGACAACAAATGGAAAAAGATTCGAAAGAGATTGAAAACGGAACGAAAACCAAAGACCTTGTCGTCAGACAATGCTTGGAGGCCCATGTCAAGCATTTTAAAACGTTGGCAGCACAGCGACACATCTTTGCCGATGCGTGCGACAATGTGTTGGGTGAACATTATTCGTTGTTGGGTGAAAACGACGAAGTTGTACAACAACAATTTGGTTGGTGTGGTACTTGCAATGTCAGTATGTGTTTGAAAAAGAAAAAGAAAAAGAACCATGGTGGAAGAGAACAGTTCTTGTTGTGGTGCGACGATTGCGATACCTGTTTGCCCGTTGGTCCCCCTGGAAACGTGGAAGACCCACGTGAAAAATGTTCAGCCTGTGGTTTCGGTAAAGTTAAAATGTCTTCGCATCAAAATTGGACGCTGTGTGTCAAATGTAAAGCAACAAGGACACCTGCGGTGGATGTGATTGTGGCTCGGTGTTTTGCTGCTTCGTGCAATTCTAAACAAATGCACATCAAACAAAAAGATGGAAAATGGGAATTGTCTTGTAGTACCTGCGGTTATAACTTGCGAATGCCAACGTGCACGAAAAAAGTTGAATTAAGAACGGATGGTGGGCAACATCGAATGTGTGGGGAGTGCAAACGAGTACCCAAATTCAACGTGACCCTGGGAGGTCGTATGGCGCCCGGTGAAAACAATCGTGAAATTCGTTGTTTGAAATGTGATGATTATTTACGGGAGGGGTTGAGTGGTTGGCACGAAAAGAAAAATACAAGAGGTGGGAGTGGCAGCAGCAGAAGCAGCAGCAGTAGCAGCAGCAGCAGCAGCAGCAGCAGCAGCAGCAGCAGCAGTGGTAGCAGAGGTGGGCGGAATGGAAACCAGGGAAGTCGTGATAGACAGAATCGGAACAACAGTACCAACAACAACAGAAGCAACAGCACAAGCAACAGCAGTAACAATAACAGTGGCAATAACAGTAATGACAGTGGCAGAGGTCGCAAGAAAGCGACAACTTCTCGCACAACAAATCGTAGTAAAAGTGGTACCCGGGCACGTACATCGGCACGAGGAAACAACGCTGGGGCAGGGGATGGTACATGTTCGGGTTGTCAACAACCAGCTTCAACGTGTACTGTTAAAAAGGAAGGAGAGAATCAGGGAAGGCAATTTTGGAAATGTTTTTCTTGTGACAAGTGGATGGGTTGGTGTGATGAACAAGGAAAGGAGAATGGAAAACGGGGCGGAAGTGGGGGTAGTGGTGGAAGAACAAAGAGAACTCGACGTTGAATATAAAACAAAACAAAATGAAAGAAGTCGGTCGTACAGGTACCGGGTGTACCTGTGTGTACTAGCTAGTGACACACACCCACACATACATGACATGAACATTTTACATGAATGTAGTGGGTGGTAATGTCTCATGTCATGTATGTACTGTATGCAGTACAAGTGTAGTAGTAGTAGTTAGGTTTGAGGGAAATGTATGTCATGTGTAGTACACATGTACTACAGATTACCCTATACAGTAAATTTATTGAACATAAAATTATTACATGTAAAAAATACATTGACATACCTTGACATGCTACAAGAAAGTACTGGTATCTGGTATGTACAAAAAAGCAGTCACTAGTAACTGTACACTTAGTGTTGTGCTACGTTCTACTTTCGGTGTATACGTGTGTGCTACACACTACACACACACCCGGGTACCGGTACTTTTTTGCTTTTGCTTTTAAACTAACTCTTACACTTGTTACTTGTTACACTTTATAACTACAGTAGTCATTCTTGTGCAGTACCCCGGGGAGCACAACCTTAAATGTTTCAATCCATCGCATCCACATCCGTTGTCATGGTATTGGAGGCATTTCCGTTGTCAGAATCACTGTCATCTTCGTCACTGTCATCCATCATCGACGGCAATGCGTCCAGATTGACGGTGACTGGTTTAATGCGCATGACTTTGGAATTGAACACGGCGTCGTTGGTGGATGGTGGTGGTGATGTAACAGTTGTTGTGGCGGTTGGGGATGCCAAGTCCGTCGAAGATCTTTGTGGGTACGCAGGTGCGCTGCTTGACGGCGTTGCACTGGGTGACCACGGCGTGTAGGTGGATGGTGTGTAGGGTTCAGTCGCAGCAGTGGGTGCACTGGTACGTTTGGATGCGCCACGACTGCGGTACATGTCTTTGGCGGTTGGACGCACCGAGTTGGACGACGCAGAAGAACGGCCATTGCCACGAGAAGTCGATCTCTTTTCCTTTGTTTTGGCAACCACAGGTGCAACACCACCGTTTGAAGACAACAATGCAAACCGAAGACGGCAATCGTTTTTGTTAAAAGCACTGCCCATGTCCCGTGCAACTGTTTCAAAATCAAACAAATGTTGACGCGTCAATTCTTGCACTCTTTCGTCAAATGTTGTATTCCATAATCCTGTTGCTTCTTCTTCCTCCTCTGGCTCCTCCCGGGCAGCAGTGGCACGACGTGACGTCGCAGCACTTCCCATGGCTTTCATTTTTGCACGTTCATTGCGATAATTGTCTTCCTCTTCCTCGGCTTCTTGAATTCTTTCCTTCAACAATGTTTGTTGGGATGTTGTCATTGATTTGTATTCCAAGTTTAACAAATGCATAGCGTCCATTTCTCGCGATGGAGCAGCAAGACTGTGCTCAGTGGTGTCGGTCGCGTTCAAATCCATACTGGGGCCTTCTGTGTTGGCGATTTTTTTGGCTTTACTTCTTTCGCGGTAGATTGCCATGGAATCGACGACTGCTTGCCTTCTTTCTTTGTCCAAGGGGTCTTCGGGTACGGGTTCGGGTTTGGGTTGTGTTGGTGGTGCAGGAAGTGCTGCGGAAGTGGGTGCCGAGGGTGCAACCGGTGCAGCAGGTGCAGCAAGTGGCGCAGGCGCAGCAGGTGGCGCAAAAGTGCTTGGTATGACCGATGCCGATGCCGTCGCTTTGCTGCTCTGTTTCGTCTCCCCGGCAAAGATTTCTGCCGCCTCTACCTCTTCATCGATGTCCATGTACCCTTCCGCAAACGCGTGGTCTTTTTTAACAATGCCCAAATCACCTCTTGCCGCCCGTGCCATTGTGGGACCGTCATCACTTTTTCCAGGTTCAATCATGTCCCCGTTTTCATCAAATTTAGCACCACAGTCTTCTGCGAATTGGCGGCCGTAATTCTGTATGGTTGCCGTAGATTCTCCTGCCATGCCGTTGGCCGGGTCTCTCAACGCGCGTCGTTCGGCTGCGTCCAATCGTTGTTGTTCTTGTTTATCCTTCGCGAGGTCTTCTTTGGAAACGGTCGAGTACCGGACAAAGCAGCGGGGCGGTGGCAATTCACGGCCCTCTGCTTTGGCTTTGGCGATTTCATCCTGACGTTTTTGACGACGTTCGGCTTTCCACTTTTTGAAATTGACGCGTTGTTGGCGTTCCTGGTCTTTTTTCTTTTGGTTGTACGATTGGCGCGCTTCCACTTCGGCTTCACGACCACCTTCTTTCCATGCCTCGGCCGCAACGCGCTCCAATTCAAAAATAGGACGATCGTCCAAATACGCCAAACGAGAAAGACTGGTAATCATTGTTTTGCGGTAACTTTTAATCTTTCGAACCAGACCATTGCCTTTGAGGTACACACAACTGAGCTTGGGCATTTTTTGCAGGATCTCTTCCAAAATCTCCGGTTCTTCCAATTCGTTGGTCGTTAAATCCAAATTGGTGATGGTTGGGCATTCCAACAATCCCCTCAACGCCGTCGGTCCATTCAAACAATTCTTGTTTAAATTCAAGGTCTCCAACACTTTGAGGCCCGATAAATTTTCCACGACGGCAATGCGGTTTTGTGACAGATTGATGGTTTTTAAATGAGCCAACGTGGACAGTCCTTCGATTTTTGAAATACCATTCTGTTGCAGGTACAACGACCTCAAATGTACACACGTCTCCAAACCCGAAATTTCTTGTATGCCGTTGGATTCCAGGAACAATGTTTTTAAAGCAACGTACGGTGCTAAATTGTCAATGAAGCGGTACCCTTTGAAATGGAGAAACAATTTTTCATTGAGTTCCGGTGTTTCGTAGCCGTCATGTTCCATGCACGCCAATTTGAGAGCCATGGGACTCATGACCGGTAGGCCGTCTTCACCAATGGTTGCTTTGCGAAGTTTGGCCAGGGCCCGTTCTTTTAAAATGGCCGCCATCGTGTGGGATTGGGTGGTTGGGTCGTTGTCGTCTTCGGTTGTGTTTTTTTCTTTTTGTATTTTGAGGGAGGAGGCAGCCCGGGGTATGCAGTGCAGTTGTGAAAATGTTCGTGATTTATTTTCAAACCTCAAAACATCAAAACTCGAATTCAAAGAGTCTTCGTCAAGAGCGGAGCCACGATGACCCCTTTTCAGCCCGCACAGCCGACCAACTGACCAACCATATCCCTGGTATCCCCATTACATTACCATGGAGGACCAATTTCCCAATGGCACCACCGTCGTCGTCTCGGGCCTGGTCTCACAAGCACACCTGAACGGCACAACCGGTACCATCAAATCTTGGAAAAGCAAGATGTCTCGTTATTTGGTGATCCTGGCCACCGGGGAAAAGATTGCCCTGAAACACGAATCTCTGTCCGTCCCAAAATCGTCCGAGGCCACCAAACCGCAAGCAACCGAAGCACCGGCCGTCGTCAACCCAGCCACCAAACCGCAAGCAACCGAAGCACCGGCCGTCGTCAACCCAGCAGCACCCACCCCAACAGAAGTGGTACAGGCAAAAGGACCCCCTGATTATTCCACACGTGCCAAATGTTGCCTCTGCAAATCCCCGCTTCGCCTCGACAATGATTTTCAACACCCCCTGGTTTGCTGTGCCTCTCTCATGTGCAACAGTTGTTTTAACAAAGACGTCCAGAACCCCGACATGGCTTGCCCCAGTTGCAAAGGCACACGTCCAACCACCAGCTCCAAAGAATACGTGGAATTGATGCTCAAACGAGTGGACGAAGGACACGGGTGGGCGTTGGCCATCATGTCCGATGTGTACATCCACGGCCATGCCGGTTACAAGGCAACCCGAGATCTCAATGTTAGTCGGGGTTACTTGGAGCGAGCCGCTGCACTGGGCAACACCACCGCCTCGTGCAATTTAGCGCAATTCTATTTGCGTCCCAACATGGGGGTGGCACGTGACCCCAAAAAAGCGTATGCCCTGCTTCAAGCAGCGGCGGCCAAAGGCAACTTGAACGCCATTTTTTACATGGGACAAATGCATGAAAAGGGCGATGGCGTCAAGCAATCGTGGACCGATGCCAAGGATTTTTACATGATTGCAGCAAAAGAACAGCATCCCCCGGCGTGTCTTTCGTTGGGCCTGTTGTTTGTACAAGGGAAGGCAGGGTTGCCGAAAGATTTGCAGGCTGCCAAAGAATTATGGACAGTGGCTGCCAAAGCAGGTCTCAAAGATGCGATTGAAAATTTACAAAAATTAAATCAAATGATGGGGCAAAACAAAGTTCAAGTGCGGGAAACAACGACGACGACGGGTGGGATTACCTCGGTTGATAAAATCGTGGGTGTCAAAGGGGAAGATTTGATCTCCAAAGTTGATGCATGTATCAATTGCAAGAACTTGCTTGCGGTCGACAGCGCCCAATCTCAACCCAATGCCTGTTGCAATACCATCTGTTGCTTGGCGTGTTGCATGCAGTTTGCCAAAGAGAAAAGAGATAAATGTTGCCATTGCCAAGCGTCAACCCAAAACAAAGGGTCGGCCGAATATTTACAAGTGGTACAACAACGTGCGGACGACGAAAATGTGGTCTGGGCCATTGCCGCAATGGCGGAAGTACACATGTTTGGCCATCCTTCTAAATTGATTGAAAAGGACAACGACAAAGCTCGGAACTATTTGGAACGAGCCGTCGAGGCGGGCCATACTGTATCCATGGTCAATTTAGCTGCGTTTTACATGGATGGCAGCAAAGGTGTTGAACGTGATTACGCAAAAGCGCACGGCTTGTACGTCAAAGCAGCTTGTCTTGGTAACATTTCCGCGGTGTACAACATGGGACAAATGCATGAACGAGGTGACGGTGTGCAACAATCTTGGAAAGAAACCATCACTTTGTTCAACATGGCTGCCGCTCGTGGTTACCCACCGGCACAATTTGCATTGGGGTTAATTTTTGCCAAAGGTGAAGTAGTGGCCCAAAATTTTACCATGTCCAAACAGTTATGGACCCATGCAGCACAACAAGGATTTCCAGCGGCGATACAAGCATTGGAACAGTTGGTCAATGTTGAAGCAGCGGCCCAAAGAGTTGAAGCGGCCAAAAAAGCAAAAGCGGACGTGATGAACAATGTTGGGGGAAACGACACCGAATTGAGTGCAGCGATGGAAGAATTGGAAACCATGGATTAAAAAAAAATGAATTATTCTGGATTGACCGGTACCCTGGGTACCGGGTATTTTAGATTTTAGATTTTATTATTAGAAAAACCACGAGATAGATAGAAAAAGAAACAGGCAAATACGGAATACATGTACGGTCGAGAGATGTCGAAGGATGTCGGGCAGGGATGTCTTACATGTTGATAAATTTTGATATACCAGAAAGTACATCAGTTCCGTAGATATGTAACATAAGAAAATAAAACAAGAGTTTTTGGTTTCTATCGTGTACCTTCGGGGGTCACACATACTAGTACATGATACAAGTATGTGTATGTGATACAGACCTTGTAGCTTGTAGTACAAGTACAAGGGTATCAATCAGGCCTCCATCTCCATCCAACGGAGCATTTGTTTCATTCCAGCTTCCAGCTTCACTCTATCTTTTATATACATGTATATAATAAATAAATTAAAAATGCATCATTATTTTACAAACATGTACTACCTTCCCCAAGTCCTCTACTTGCCAGACCCAAATTGAGACATGCCATGTATCACAATGCTTGGGTGGCAATCTCTTCGTGGTTTTGGTGGTGCTTCCGTGGGTTGAATTAATAACGCAGCACCGGTAATAATATTATGAGGTTTACATCCCACATTTTTATTGTATAAATACTGTTGCCTTGCTTTGTTAATACCTTTTTTATCACGAATGTACAACCTGTCAAATGTGCTTTCGTTGTGTGATCCTTTGACTCGACCCAAAGTTTGTGTCAATTTCATTTCCTGCCTTTGCAATGGTGCTTGACCTTGGCTACGATGATCTCTGATAAAATCAAATCCTCTTCGGCTTTGTGTGTTTTCAATCGCCATTAGTTCTTTGGTTCTTTGCCTGCGTATTCGTTGTGTGCGTTTGGCGTGGTGCCTTCGTTTCTTTTGTGCGTCTAAAAAGGTTTTGCTGGGTTTAAAATCTCCATAATTGTCCCCTTCTAATAAATATTTGTGCTTGACTTCCATCAACTGCGTGCGTCTTGATTTTTGCCCGTCCGCTTTTTTCATCATTGTTTCCGCCAATTTAATGGATTTGTTTAAAAACAGTTCGTTTCGTCGTTCTTCGCAGGTTGACAATCGACCCAATTGGTCCGTGGGTAGTGGTACGGAACGTGGTGTTAATATTTCGGCCCGTTGACGACTGCAAAAACCAAACATGAATTTGGAATCTTTGAAGATGGCTTGCGTTTTCAAGTCACCGGTGGAACGTGCCAACCGCAGGGTCCGATTGGCAAAATTCGAACCCACTTGTTCGTCGGTCTCTGGTATTCGTTGAATGGCTTCGGGCCTGGTGTCGGGGAGGGAGGGGATTTCTGTTGTTGTGGCGGCCATGGTGGAGAGGGGTGCGTAGGTAGCGTTTAGGTCACGACCCGATTCCGTCAAAGAATTTCCACCATTCAATGTAATACCCCCCCCACTTTGTGACATGAGAGAGATGGAGTTTTCAAGGGCGGAACGTGGTCGATCTAAATCCAACGACGCGTACGGGCTGACCGTGGCTTGGTGGTATTGGTTGCCGCTGCCCAGCATGCCTCCTCTGTTGTTGTTGTTGTTGCTGCCGACGCCGTAACTTGCCTTTGCCCAGTCCTGGTCAAAAAAACGTGCCAAGCGAGTGGGGTCCATCGCACCAGTGGTACCGCCACGAGACGAAGACGACAAACTGCCGGAATTGTTGCCAAAACCGGTGGAACCACCGTATGATCGCGAGCGATGCATAATATGAGAGCGGTTGAGGTCGAGTCACGAAAATTTCGAAGAACCGTATTATAAATTATTTCCTGGAACGCCTCTTCCTCCTTCGTTTGTACCCCTGTACCCTACCTACCGCACCTCTTTCAAGGAGTTTCGGCCTCTGGTCACGATCTCTCTACGAATCGGTATTCTTGACACCGACTCCCGGTGTATAAAGTGGCTTTTCTTGGCTGGGAGAATGCCCCCTGAACAGTAGTGCTACATTTTTTGTCCGTGAAATACTTGACGGGATTGCTGCAAAGCTTGGCGGTGACTACATCCACAGTGTTTGTAGGCACTGCCAAGCTTTGCAACAATCCCGTGTAAAATATCATGTTGCTCCGTGCTGGGGTGCCTCTGGTCCAGACCCTTGTTGATTTAGGAATTTTTTCATCCAGGAATCTGAGATCCAAGTTTGAGAATTAATCTATATAATCAATAACACATCACGTCCGAAGAAACAGACTGTTCACAGTCTTGTACGCCACCTGTTGTGTCTCTTCTGTGTCCTTGTTTCCCTCCTCCATCGAATGGTGGTGCAATAAAAAGGCCGAGGCCACCGTCAGGGGCACGTCTTTGACAGTCATGCATTGGTCCAGTTCTTCGTCGTTTTGCAGTATGAACAACGCACAATCAATGTCCACGTTCAGTATTTCCACCTCGTGGGTTGGTACTTTCTTCACCTCCACGCTGGCGTTGGTCCTGTTTTTTCGGCCTCTGTTTCCTGTTTTTGTTTTCTTTGCGTGCGGTACTGGAAATGGATGTTGTTTGAATTTGAGTTGTACACGGCGCAAAGCACACGCACTCGCAATGTGTACCAACCAATACGAGTAGTTCGAAGTCAACACGGCCAGCCGTTCTTTGCCGGCAAATGTAAAACCCGTGATCGGTGCGGGCAACGGTTTTTGTGAATGTATTGATACTCGGTCGACAGTTCTGGGAGGGATGAGGCATGTGGTCAAATCGATATTGGGATCGTGGTGTGGGTGGAGTGCCGCTTTTTGTTTAAAGTCCACGTATTCTTTTTTAGGACGCTTGTTTTTGGCAGTGGTGGGTTTTCTCTTTCTTTTTCTCTTCTTCTTTTTGGTCGAGCTGGTCGTGGCCGTGGTGCGGGTGCTGGTGCTGGTGGTGGGCACGGCCTTGTAAAATTCCGGCGGCGTTCGTTTCCTTTTCACGGCCGGTGATAAAACGGCATCGGCAAAGGCGGACAGCATGGTAGAACTGGTTTGACTGGTTTAATTGGTTTAACCGGTGTATAACTGGTCTGTTTTGAATCTGTTTACACCGAGGTTCGGGAGGAGGTCAAAGATCGAGTGATCACTTTCGGTGGTTTAAGAGGCTCTGTCTCCTCTAAAGAGCCAGGCCAGATTGGCAAGATCCATGATTTATTTTTTTCCTTCTTCATCTTGTCTTGTTTGAATTCTACAACGTACAGGGGTTTCATTCCGTGGTATCATTCCCCCATTGGTCGACCCCACCACCTTGTGTCCTCGTTGAATCAAACCAAACATCCACATCATCTCATTTCCGACGCAATCATTTGACTGCTCACTTGCCAACAACAATCATCAACCAAGTCGGGCAAAAAAACAACGACAATACACCTTTAAAAAAAGATGTTTGAAGACGCCAATCTTTTCATTGGTTTGGACGATGCCTCTCCCAAGACTCGATTGGAAACCGTCGAAAAGTTGCGTGCCTCTGTGCGTTCCTCCGGATCTGAATTACCTGTTCATAATCTGACACAGCTGTTTCAACTCATGTCTGATCGACTGAAGGACGACGACAACCGAGTGGCGTTGATGTCCGCCGAACTCTTGTGTGACTTATTAAACCGGGATCTTTTAACCACTGACATTTACTTTCCTATCGTGTTGCCCGCCATGTTTCAAAATCTTGCCAATGAAAGGAGGCGAGATTCATCGGTGTATGTCTTAACCACCTATGTGGAAGCCATGGGCGGTGCGGATTGTATTCTTGAAGGCATGGTTCAACACGGTCTGATGCATGACAAGGCCAAAGTCAGAGAACAGACGTTAATGACCTTGCCCACCATTGTCAAAGGGTATTTGGTGCCCAGTGCATCGGCGGGTCGAGAAGATTACATGAAATTGTTGGATGAACTCTGTTTACGGTTGGACGACAACGATCCCCAAGTGGTCGACGCAGCCGGAAGTGCCATGCGTTTTGCACAAAGTGAAGATAAAAACTTTTTAAAACATGTCGCAACATTGGGGCAACCAATGTTGGATCGGGTGACGGCCGTCGTTTCTTCCTCCATGGACACCAAGAAAAACAGTCCACGGACCACCTCTACCGACACTGCCCTGCACGTGGACGAAACCAAACAAAATCATGCCTCTGACTTTGACACCAAAGACACTTTGTTGATGTTGAAAGAACAAGAAAAAAGTGCATTGGCCGCGGTAGCACAATTGGATCATCTGGTGGAACAATCACAATCACAACCACAACCACACGTGAGTCGGGTGGGTTCCAATACGGCCATGCGGGGCGAAGAACATGAACACGGTGGCGATGCCAAAAATGAATATTTTCAAAAAGAAAGGGCAGAAGAGGATGATGAAATCACTTTGTTTACTCGTGATCAAAAGAACGAAATTGATCGAATCAGAGCAGGAAACGAAGCACGTGTGGCCAGTACCAACGGCAACAACAGTGCGGTTGGTCGCGGTGTAGGCGAGACGACTGTGGCGGACAGAAGGAATCCAGACACTACGTACAACGCAGCAGAAACAAATATCAACTCAACTGGATCGAGATCACTCATAGATGAAAATCAAAATCGACAGGCCAAAGAGGAAGATACCAAGACCACAGATGCACCCATGGCATCGACCACCACTACTACTACCACCACATCCCTGGACGACACGACTACTTTCACGACCTCCACTGCTGCAACCACGGCCCATGCCGATCCTGGTCATACGCATGCTCTTTCACTTTCTGCCTCGTCGTCACCTGTGGCGTCACCGGTGAGGGAAAGTCAACGCATTGACATTGCATCCAATACAACAGACCGAGTCAATAGTATTCAAAAGGGAAGAGATGCATACAGTGAACGACATGGGGAGGAAAGAAATGTTCCCATTGCGGGTGGTGTGGTCAATTTAGTGTATGGTCTTATATACGAACCAACCATGGACAATTTACGCAATCAAAGTTCATGGAAATTAAGAGCTTCTGCTATTGAAGAAGTATTGGCCAACGTGACGGAAATGTCGGACACGGATGTTCGTTTGGTGCGACCTCATATCCCAGAATTGTTCAAAGTACGTGTTTTGTATGGGTGGCTGGTGTGTTTGTGCCGGTGTTAAGGTGTAAGGTGCCGGTGTAAACAACACATACTCATCCTTGTTTGTCTTTTTTCTTTTTTTTGGATTTGTTTTGACTCTTACAGTTCTTGGCATCACTGTTGGGTGATTCCAATTTTAAAATATCCATTACGACCTTGCACATTCTCGAAGTATTGGTACAAAAATTAGGTCCACTTGCCAGAGGAGTGCATGCTTCCTCGTTGGTGCGTGATTTAGTGGACCAATTGGGCAACAACAAAGCGGTTGTTCGGCAAGCTGCTCTTCAAGTGTTTACTTCTTTGCTGCAAGTCATTGGTGCTGGACCCATCTTGAAAGAATTACTCGTCATGTTGGACAATTTAAATTGGCACGTGCGTGAGGCCATTTTGCGTATTGTCATGCAAGCCCTGTTGACCCGACCTTTGGATGAGATTGATTTGCCGCAACTGGTGGTGGGTCTGATTCATGTGCTTCATGACAACAAGCCCATGGTTGCCTTTGCAGCAACCGAAGCTTTGGCCATTTTACATTCGGTCGCGGGCAAAGAAGTTGATGTGCTGGCGCTTGTGGAAGGTTTAGATCGAAGTGCCAATGCTTCCGATTCGTTGTCCGTCCTTCGCAAACGTTTTGACATGCCTTCCCATACGTTGCCCAGTGTCAGTGTCGATGGCGTAGTGGAATATTTCGTCAGTGATCACTTTGGTCCACCCACGGCCGCGGCGGGTACACCCACACGATCGGGATCCAGAAGTGGCAGTCGCAGTGGCAGTCGTGGGACTCGTGGTTTGTCACCGGGTCGACAGGGCGGTTCAGTGGCGGGTGCGGGTGATCCTGTCGCAATTGCCAGAGCAAGTCGAAGTCGTAGTGGTGTTCGAAGTGCAAATTCAAATCAAATGTTAAAAAGAAACACGAGTGCTGGTCGACAAAACAAAAAAATTCCATTTGCCACCCGAATTGGCAGTGGTCGAAGAAGTGCCAGTTCCAGGGGGTCCACGGCCGACAATTTATCCAAATCAATGCCAGCACAACCTAAAAAAATACCCGACCACAAAGCGAGCAGTGGTGACCTGAATCAATCCATGGACGATGAAAGGTCTTGGCGGCAAGGTTCAAGTGGGGTTGACGATAGAGTGCGTAAAGCATTGGAGGTGGACACTGATTTTCCACTTCAATTAAGAATTGACGACAGTGATGCATTGGATTTCGACACTTATAAAAATTCCTTGTTTGAAGATCCATTTGATTTTCATTCAAGTACATTGCCACCTTCGAGTCCGGGAAGTACGACCGATGCCAGTTCAAACATGACGACAGGCAGGCGGAGTGTTGATTTGAGTGACAGTGATTGGGGGGGCGGGGGTGACGAGGGCAGAGAAAGTGTTGATCCACGGCCAACAAATGGTCAAGGTCGAAGAAGAAGAGGCAGAACTGAAATGAGAGGAAACGATGATCGAAGGAGGAATGGCAATGGTGGTGGTGGTACTGGTAACGGCGGCGGTGGCAATGGTGGTGGCAACGGCAACGGAGGTTCAACGAGTGGTGCAAGTTCACCCACTAACCGATCACGAAGAGGACCCCGAAGGAGTAATGTCTTTCCATTTGCGGCGTCGCCTGAACCTCGTGGCAGGAAAGGCCGTGCGGCACGGGGTGGGAGGAGGAGAGACAACGACAAGCGAAATGGTGGTAATGAAAAGTCGAATTTTCACAATGCCTCTGGTGGGAATGGTGGGAATGGTGGGAATGGTGGGAATGGTGGGGGAGACGTGTCGTCCTCTGGCACTGATCTTTCTGGTGTGATTTCGGGTATCAAGAACGGTACCATTATGAAAGACGCCAAAATTTCATTGTGGTTGCCGGGCAACGAACCACCCCGAAACGGGGTGAATAGAGGCCAAGGTAGCTCTCGGCGCAACTCTGCGCGTGGTGACCGAGTGAGTGCCCGTGGTGATCGCAGTGATCGATCCAATCGTGGTCGAGCTGGAACCAACACAGACGTCGATTTGGGTGTGGTTGGCAGTGGTATGTCTGTGGGCGGGAGCAACAGTCGTCGTGGGAGCAATAATGCTGGTGGGGGAGGGGACCGGCGTGATGCCGGCTATGTCCCGAGCGAACATTCCAGGAGCGACCGTCGTCCTGTATCGTTGCGTTCTGGCAGTGCGAACGACGATGCAGAGGGTGGGTCTTCTTCGGTGGTGGGCATACGTGGAAGTCGAAGCAACACCAATTCGAAAAACGAATACTGGCCCACCAAAGAACGGCAGCAGCAGCAGCAACAGCAAGAGGGCAACAGGAGGAATGCTGGCAACGATGTCAGTGCCAGTGCCGACAATATTCGTGCCAAATTACAAACTTTAAAGCGTGGGCAAAACCATGGACCTCGTCGTGGTGGACCTCGTGTCTCTCGTCGTGCTGCTTCTGCCTCACAACGTCAAACATTGCCACCTGAAATGATAGATACCAAAATGTTGGAAGCTGCGGCACAAGCCGAACAACCCTCCACACCAGGACCCGGTGACAAGTCATCGAGTCGATACAATCGGGGCCCACGTGATCGGGGCAGAAGTCATCTGGGTGGTGGTGGTGGTGGTGGTGGTGGTGGCGGT
>Ga0115007_10001285_pt1 | contig 16270 bp, 10 predicted proteins | sample ArcOceMetagenome_2_FD_87166 | JGI IMG/M metagenome (GOLD analysis project Ga0115007, IMG submission 87166) | Marine eukaryotic phytoplankton communities from Arctic Ocean - Arctic Ocean ARC135M Metagenome | ecosystem: Environmental > Aquatic > Marine > Oceanic | place: Arctic Ocean | collected... | reverse complement strand
TGGCGAAGAAGGCCTGCTAGTTACTGGTGCGGAGGGTGCGTTCACACTATTCTTCTCATTCTCTTCGTTTTCACCCTTCAGCTCTTGTTGCAGTAACCGACATAAATGATTCACTAAAGTTTTGCACGACGCCGAATCTGAAGTAGCGTTACCAGAGGCAGCAGCTGTATTGTCTACGCTAGAGGTCCCACTGCTTGGCAAATATGTACTAGCTGCTCCTGGGAAAAATTTCTTTCTTGGTTGATGACTTCCTCCGCCTATCTGATCTTGTGGTTTCGGAGCTTTCAATGCATCCCAACCCAAGCACCTGTATCTACGAAGAAACTCATCATGTGAATAGTGATTTGAATAACCAGCTCTAGCTACACGAACAGCTTCGAGGATACCTCCACATCTCAATTGTTCCGCTACAGCTGCTCTATCGTAGTGATCAGCTACGAGTTCATCGTTTGGCTTCAGACATCTGACGTAGTGCGGTGACATTATGTCGATTTTCTCACGCAAAAGTTTCAGCTGACGACGGAATTGTCCCCCAACGGTAGCTCTGCCAAACGACGCTGAATTTGAGTTTGAATTGCGTTCAGCAGATGAATTTTTCATGATGGTGGACAGCAGGCGGATAAAAGGATTAAAACTATTTTGAAGGAGCTCAGTTGCCTCTTTCGGTAGCTCATCTCGATTTTTCTCCACAAAGCCACTCGTGGTGTATTCAACAGGACCAGCATAGTGATTAACACAAAACTGAAGTACCGCAGTCTGTTTTCGGTTGGCACTAAATCGAGTTTGATTTTTACACTTGTTATAAACATCAAGTGCAAAAGATCTATCAGATGTTCCAGGAGCTCGGCACTGATCATCAAGAATGCACAAAATACCCGACCCACGTTTATCGATCAAATCAATGACATCCTGGTTCTCAGGGAACTCAATAAAGCTCCACTCAATGCCTTCACGCTCATATTCGGCCTGTTCATTCTTGAGGACAAAAGCATTGAATTGTTGCTGCAATGCTTCGTTACAGTAATTAATGCAAAGTTGTTCGAAAGAATTTGTTTTGAAGGATTCAAATCCGAAGATATCCAAAACTCCAATGGAAGCACTCGGCGCATCCTTTGAGTGAGAGCGTTCGCCATTCTCATCCAACGACTCATTCTGATCAGGGGAATAACATATGGAATCATTTATCCTTGTTACCAAATAGGTAAACAATGCTCCGTAGGTCGCCTTAAGCAAAGCCTCTAATCCCTTTTCTGCCTTGTCAATTTCTAAGTTTTGTTGTACTTGCGTATCGTTTCCAGCATTTATTGAAAAATGACAAAGAGCTTGATTTAAATCCTCTGCAGTTACCCCGAGCAAATGACACACGGGTTCTAAGTGGACATTATGAGCATCTAGGGAACAGTATTCCTCTAGGTCACAAAATGTAAGATTCGACGAGTGCAATATGGCAGCCACTGCTGCAAAGACGTCACTCTGCTCCTCAGTAGAGAACTTCATGGTCTTCATGGCAGCTTTCAGTGCCCGGCAAGTATCTTTATCAGAAACACCATCCCGGCGATCGTAAGTGCCACTGGCGGTCATCTTAAAGTCATCTGGAGATGCAGTCGAGGCAATGAAATAGTTTCGTAACTCCTCCGCTCCCATACTTCCAGAAAGCATCTCGTAAAATATGTGATAGTTTCGTTCTCCTATAGACTGTGTGACTAATCTAACCTTTTCGAGAAGGTACGTATCAATCTGGGCTCCAACTAAGCGACCGGTCCGAGTGAATTGAATTTCAATGAACTTACCGAATCGACTAGAGTTGTCGTTTCGCATTGTACGAGCGTTTCCGAAACTTTCCAAGATTGGATTGCTCTGAAGGACTTGAGCTTCTATTGAATCCGGGGCGCTGCTCCCGATCAGACTAGTCACATTGGATAAACCGTCGTTGCTCTTACCAACAATACTATTATTATTACTGCTTCCAGCATCCGAACGTTTCGATCGTGAGACCCAACTGGGTGTCGAAGACGATTTCGATGACGTTACACTTGGTAGATAAGATGGAGTAAGAGCAGTACCAGTACTACTACTACCACCACTGCGTCTTTTTTGTTCATCAGCAACCTTTTCGTAGGCACGTTTTTCTTTCGTTTGACTTCCGGCTCGTTGAGAAAGAGCAGCTAGGTACTTCATAACAAATTTCGTTGTTACCGTTTTACCAGAACCAGATTCACCACTGACTAGAATACTTTGATCACACGATGTTTCATCTGCACTTCCCAATGATTGTTCCAAACTTCGCATCATACTTCGAAATGCCTCATCAGCGATGGCATATACATGCGGTGGTAAAGTTTCCTTGGATTGACTTTCTGACTTTTCCCAGTACCGTTTCATGGTTGATTCTCCGTACAAGCCACGAATGTTTTGGAATGGATTGAGCGCTAATAGAACGGGCCCAGTGGCGGTATAAATTTGATCATCTTCGTACCGATTTTGTAAACATTCCACTACTGCCGGTTCGTGCAAATGCGACAATGAAATTAAATCATCGGGACAAATTGGATTCCCATTATTAGACAGTTCATAATCGTTAGCCATGACGATATCTCCATCACTCAAGGCCGATGCAGGCAGTACTACGTTTTGGTCGTTGCTGTTGATATTGTTGCTGATACCAGCAGAAGAAGATGAAGTATCCGATGATGATGAATTCACAGGAATCTCGTCGAGTTGCAGGGTAATGTTCCCATCCGAGGAATCGACCATACACGCCGAAGTCCATCCCCATTCACCTGATCGATTAGCGTTCTGTAAGAAGGGAGCTATCCCGATCGAACCAATATCACTATCACTATCTCCGAAAATATCTCGTTGTGATGAAAATGACGTAACAGATCCATTGCAGCCAGCAGTGAAGGATGCCTGTCTACTAAAGTTCATGGATCCGCCGCCGTTGAATGAAGAGGTAGTCATGGAAGGTTTTCGCGTCATCTTCTCCTTGAAAGAAAGAAGGGGATTACGAACTGCATCGACAGCTGTCTTCTTGACCCAAACCCTCGTTCCGTTGCCATCGTTGTTGTTGTTGTTGTCGGGTCTCATCGTACTTGTAGAGTTGTTATTATTAGTCTTGACATTTGTCGGAAAAGGCGACAAATGAGACGACGACTTTTCATCCATCGATTTAGTATTGACTGTGAAGTTATTATTCTGGTTGTGTATGATCATGCCAACAGTACTTTCGTCTACAATAATGGACGGAGACGGAGACGAAGGTGGAGACGGAATCGTCGAATAAGGGGTAGGAGAAGCGCGTGTTGTCGAGGAGTAAGAGGAAGATGATGCACTGGTAGATAATGTACCGATTGATAAGCTACCACCCGGAGAAGACGGTGGTGATGAGGATGATATTTCCACAGAACAAGAAGGTGGTTCGAAGGAGGTGCGAGTAGCCTCTTTAGTAGTCGTCGTCGTAGAGGGCGAGGAAGACTTCGCTATTTCTGCTTTGTAAGGAAAATCAGTGATTGACGTCGTCGTTAAAATCTCATTCAGCATTTTCCTGCCTACCGACCGCACTTTAAAAATGCACATAGTAGTCGCCGAAAGAGAAAAAAGGTATGAGAAAACGGTTTTTTGTGTGTTTTTGAGCACGGCATCCGCGGCTAGTCTTCGCTACAAGATTGTTATTCCGACTCGCGGGTTTTCGCGCGCCAGTATTTTAGGGAGGGGACGACACATCACAATACAAATATGCCCCCGTTTTTGAGGTTTTCCTGTAAACACTCCCGAATCAGCATAGCTCTGTATGATTGTAAAATTGTCATACAATCATACTTGCACAAGTACAGCTCGTACAGATACAGTGTATCATCTCTAATATGTGGTCTCGGTCTACCGTACGGAAAGCTGCTTATATACACAACATGATATCTTGCTATCTGATCTTAAAATGAGCAGTCGTAACCACGCACGATCCACTTCGTTCGGTCGTTTTACTCCAGATGATAAAAATACAAGACGCTGCGTTTTCCTTTTCGGTAACTTTTTTTTTCCAATTGTACGTACCTTTTCTTTATATCCAGTACAGGACGATGTATTTCAGTATTATCGAATGCAGCTGACTAGTATCTTGGAGATATTTTCGTTAGCTAAGCAATTTATATCGTTGTAACAAAAAATCTCGAGCGAAGACGATGGACACAACCACAGCTTGTTAATGAAATATGATTGATATCTATAATTTTATATGATCGATGATGTAATGTAACTCAGAAAAGAAAACAGAACTTTTGAAATTCGAGATGGCGAGATGAAGTAAAGCGTATCGAATCAATCAATATAAAGTATGCGAGATTATTATCTATGGATGATATAGAATGAGTTTCGAACAAAAGGAGTTAAGGATTTTTTTAAACGTTGTTTGTTATATATATATATATGTAATCACATATCACATATATCGTATATCGTCCTCATCTCCATTTCGCGGAAACGGAACCGCAGAACCACGACTCCTTATTCCGTTTGCGCACGACTGAATTGTTTTACGAATTTTTCAACGTCGTTCCTCCTCCCCCTTTTCTACGCTGACTCGAAAAAGTACGGAATTGTAAATGAAAGATGATTTGATGATTTCTCTTATTCAAACATTGACATGAACATCATTAAACATAGTGTATGACTGTATCAGTTCAGAAGGAGAAGAGCGAGATAGAGAGAGAAAAATAAACGAATATAATATCAAATAATTCAACAGCACACGAACGAACAGCAAGAACATGTCCAGTTCTTGGAAAAATCTGATGGTCTTGCAGAGGCATCAGGCGAGACGACAGGTGACGAAACTTTCAAACACGATCTTGTCCCGCCCATCATCACGTCGTTCATATTTTCATAATCATCATATCTACTCAACAATATCAGCAACAACAACAACGGCAACGGCAACGGCAACGATACCGGGCGCTTATAATACATGTAATGGTACGAGAAGTTTTTCCTTGAAATCTTCGCCGTCATCTTTCTCTACAACCGACACAACGATATGGAAGGCTTGGAGTACACGGATCGAGGATATCCTTTCCAATCCTATGTGGCTTATTCCAAGAAAGGGGACAGGTTTTGATAATTTTTTGAAAAAAGATAAGAAAAATGTGGACAAGGATGAAGACAAAAATTCGAACGTGGATGAGGGCAAGATAAGTGAAGACGGTAATTCCGGTAGTGAAGATGCACCCAAAAAGGATAACGACGACGACGACAGTAAAACAAAAAAATCTGATGATGAAGGAGTTTTTGGATCCTTTCGATCCCAATATTCGAACAATAATACACGAAACAACAGTGAAGGTGGCAATGGAGGTAATGACGCACCACCGAATTTCTCTGCTCCTACCTCTCTGATAGCTGCGCTTATGTTGATGGGATTTACATATATGATGATTAGAAATGATGACGACAGTAGCGTAGCACCATCTGATTTTTCAAGAGAAATTACATGGAATGATTTCTGTAACTACCTATTAGAGACTGGCCAAGTGGAGAAAATCGTTGTGACGAACAATCATACAATTGCTAAAGTATTTCTTAAGCCCGGTTCTCAGGGATTACCGCAACACCAGAATCGACAATATCGTTACTCGGATAGGCGGCAGCAGCAACATGAATCAAACTCCAACCCAATGTTCGATGACTCAACGCAGATTCAAGATGGATTCTCTTCTGGTTCGAATGACGAGTTCAGTATGTCGAACCAACTCAACAATAATGGAACAAGCCAACCTAATCAACCTCAAATTGTTTACCGGTTTGCCATTGGTAGTGTGGATTCCTTCGAAAAAAAACTAGAAGAGGCACAAAAGGTCGTTGGGATCGATCCGTATCACGAAATTCCTGTGCAATATACGAACGAAACTACCACCAGGTCAGAGATATTAAGTGTGTTACCCTCATTATTCTTGATGGGTGCCGCCTTATACTTTATGCGCTTTGCCGCGGGATCAATGGGAGGAAGTGCAGGTGGAGGTGGTGGGATGGGAGGTAAGATATATTTTCTTTTTTTTACTGGATTGGATCGGATTTACACAGGGCACTCGAATCTATATCTTTTTTTGTATTCTTAAGCTCACCGATGTTAATTCTTTTATTGCTGGCTCCTGTATTATAGGCATGTTTCAAGGTAAGGATCTGTTTATGTTTTCGTTTAGACCCGTAGAGTCAGCACGGGAATTCCTTGTTGTGTTACGACATAATGAAACTTGAAATAAATTGCCATAAGAATTAGTTTTTCGATCGTCACTCACGTCACATCCGATCTTAACTCTTTTTTTTCTTAAATCTAAAAGTTGGCAAATCAACCCACAAAAAAATTAAACCCGAAGACGTCAAGGTGAACTTCTCAAACGTTGCAGGTTGTGATGAAGCAAAAAAGGAGATTGTCGAGTTTGTTGATTTCTTGCAGTCTCCTGAGGTACGTCTCTTTCATTATGTTGATGCTTCTTTCTTGATACTTATACGCCGGTCGGGTCGGTCCTTCCCTTCATATTCTTCTCACTTTATTTATCTATTGATCGTTCCTTTTGTAGCAATTCACCAAACTAGGGGCAAAACTTCCAAAGGGAGCACTGCTTTGTGGGCCTCCTGGTACGGGTAAGACACTTTTGGCTAAGGCCGTTGCTGGTGAGGCAGGGGTGCCATTCTTTTCCATAAGTGGGTCGGATTTCATAGAAATGTTCGTTGGTGTGGGGCCATCACGAGTTCGTGATCTTTTTAAGGAAGCACGTGCAAACTCACCCTGTATTGTTTTCATTGACGAGATCGATGCTGTTGGCCGTCAGCGTGGTCGTGGTGGAGCTGGAGGAAATGATGAACGCGAAAATACTCTTAACCAGTTGCTAGTAGAGATGGACGGTTTTGATACTACAACAGGAGTTGTTGTTTTAGCTGGAACCAATCGGGTCGATATTTTAGATCAAGCCTTGACACGTCCTGGCCGATTTGATCGTCAGATTACAATTGATAAACCTGACGTTAGAGGTAGAAGGGATATTTTCAAGGTTCACTTGGAGGGCATTACTCTTCAAGATTCTATTGACGATGTTGCTGGAAGACTTGCCGGTCTAACACCTGGTTTTGCAGGAGCGGACATAGCAAATATTTGTAACGAGGCTGCAATTGTCGCAGCTCGTCGTAAGGCTGATACAGTAAGTATGGATGATTTCGAAAAAGCAACGGATAGAATTATCGGCGGACTTGAATCGAACAAGATCATGAGTAAAGAAGAAAGATCGATTGTGGCATACCACGAAGCCGGACATGCGGTTGCTGGATGGTTTCTCGAGCACGCAGATCCACTTCTAAAGGTCACAATCATTCCCAGAACTAGCGGTGCTCTTGGATTTGCGCAGTATCTTCCGAAAGAAGTATCTTTGCGTACTCAAGAAGAAATCATGGATATCGTTTGTATGGCGTTAGCTGGTAGGGCGGCAGAAGAGATATTTTTTGGAGGAGTGACCACAGGAGCTTCGGATGATTTACGACGAGTTACAGATCTTGTTTACAGTACCATCCAAGTATATGGAATGAATCCACGGCTCGGTCAGTTGGCATACCCAAAGAACCCAAATGCGCAGTTCGATGAGCGACAATACTCGGAAAAAACAGCCAGAGCTATGGACGAAGAAGCAAAGAGAATAGTAGACGAGGCTTATCAGCGAACACTAGACCTTCTCAGAGAGAGAAAGGAGGAGGTTAAAATGGTGGCCGAACTGCTCCTGGAGAAGGAAACTATTGTCCATGATGATGTGCATGACTTGGTTGGTCCTCGACCATTCAAAGGCGATCCTCAGTATGATGACTTCGTCAGTCGACGGAAGGAACGAAAAGGAAGCAAGGACAGCAATAATGAACCAAGTGGTTCTCTACCAGATGGAGATTTCCCAGAACCTGGGTTGGCATTTCGAAGCTACGGGTAGATGGTAAAATATAATAGTCCAAATATTATGTATTATTAGCATACGCATACTGGATTTCACTCAATGTAGAACTAGATTGTCTCACCACGTGTTTGAAGTAGGTTACACAAAAACAAACAACAAGTCTCATCAATCACTGCATATGACAAACGAGAGATACTTGCAAATTACTGTAATAAAAATATGCGAGATTTATTCAAAGTGTTACCGGTATGTCAGAACCTTTCCACCTCCAATTTAACGATTTTCAACTTGTTCCTTGTTCTGGTTTTGATTTTACCAATGTAACACAAATATCAGCAACATTAGTACCTGTAGGACCAGTTTTAATTAGAGGTGGCCATTCGGTTGTGCCTTTCAAACTATCTAGGTAGGGATATGCATTGTGATTTGCTAGTGCCTCGAGTGCCTGAGGTCGCGTGCCTGTAATCGTTGTTGCGTCCACAACTGCTCCTGCAGCATCAGTTGGTCCATCGCCACCATCTGTACCGACACTGGCAAGAACAACATTACGCAATCCTAGAGATTCCAATTTCAAGGCTGCAGATAATGCCAATTCCTGGTTTCTGCCTCCTTTGCCACTATTTGGTGTCAATGTCACAGTTGTTTCTCCTCCAGCGATTATGGCTGTCGGTAAAGATTGGGTCATTGTATGCCGAAGAGCAGGATTCGATTGTTGCTCCTGTGTGGTGTTGTTTTTGGTCGTTTTCTTTGACAATGAATTTTGCAGATATGAGGCCACGGCAGTGTAGACATTGGCAATTTCCTTAGCTTCACCTTCTATTTCTGTTCCTAACACGATAGGGTTGTATCCAAGAGATCGGGCAGTGTTAGAAGCCGCCTCCACTGCAAGTGCATTATTCCCAACTAGAATATTTTTCGTGTTTTCAAAAACAGGATGGTCTGCTGAAGGAGAATCTTCTATTCGGCCATCTTTGCCATTTTGAAGCATATCTACAACGACTTTCGGCAATTTGTCTTTCAAGTTGTATTGTTGTAGGATACGCCATCCATCTTCCCATGTACTTGTATCTGGTACGGTCGGTCCACTGGCAATTAGATCTAACGGATCACCTATAACGTCTGACAAGATCAAGGCCACAACATGCGACGGAAAACACGAAGCAGCTAATCTTCCTCCCTTTCCTTGTTCTAAACGTTTACGCAAAACATTCATTTCTTGAATGTCCATACCGTTTGCTAATAATACAGAATTTACTTGTTGGAGGTCTTGAAGTGTAAGGGGTGGAGTCGGCCTGCAAAATAGGGAAGAGCCACCACCACTAATACTGCATATGACAAGGGTTCTAGGAGAAGCACGTGATGAAACCATTTGAAGGAGTTTGTCGGCAGCATTACTGGATCGGGCGTCAGGAACGGGATGAGATGCCTCGTATGTTTCAATCCCATGTTCAGTTAACACATCTTTTTCATGCGTTGTGATATGTTCGTCTTTGCAAATTACTACACCCCTACATGGAATATTATGGCTGCTACTTGTACTATCATCATTATTTATTATTTTTGGAAATATTTGTTGAATGACAGCTGTTGCCATACTGGAACTTGCTTTCCCAAAAGCTATTATAACAATTTCATCGTAATCTTCAGATAAATTATATTCCAATTGTTGTCCCTTATTTGTTATTTTCAACGTATCATTCACTCGGACTAAATTCGATCCAATAGCTGTATATGGATTAACAGCACGAATTGCATCGTTAATGATTTGCATTGCATCTCTTGTCATATGTTCTTCCTGGTTGCTACTAGAGGAAGAAAAATGCAGTATTTTTGATGATGACGTCGTCGTCGTCACAATGACGGGATATTTTAAATTATTATCATGACCATAGTTATTGAACGATGACATCCGTCGTCCAACCTGTAGTACTTTCACCACAGGAAAATAAGAGGATACAAATAATGGTAGGAATGTGCCGAAATAGGTCGATGCTACAACTGTAGTTCGAGCAAGATGTTTATACGAAAGCATGGCCCCTTTTGAATTAAAAGCTCGTCATGTATGTGTTTCAATTGGTCCATTTGCTCTCGATAGGATTATCGGATTTCAATGTTTTGGCGTTGTTGTTATAGTACTGTATGGCCATTTGACTTAGAACATAAATTTTTCCCAATGCTCAAAATCAGATCTCGATCAACGATGACACAAAATCGAAGAAATAATTCAGAATAGTTTAATTTCTCTCTCCCTCGTAACTCTTTTATTCGTGCTATAGATTTGGAGGAGGTGATTTTCTAGTATTTTCGTGCTATAATTTTTATCCACGTATGAACGGAAGATGATCGAAACATAAGAAGATTGCTACTGTACAGTAGAGATTCACTTCAGATTCGTCGAACCAAGGAAAGAAAGGTGCAAGGTGCTGTGGGCTCCACGAAATAACAACAAAAACATCACAAGTCCCTCCCTTTCTTCAACATAACAACAAAGAAGTTTACTTACAATTTTAAATCGAAGTCATAAACTTTGTAACCAAGCAACGAACTTACTTATTTGCAACTATAATTTTATATATATTTTTTCATCATCATGGTTAAGTGTGCTGTAAATGGATTTGGCCGTATCGGTCGTTTGACTTTTCGTTATGCATGGGAAGATCCTACTCTTGATATTGTCCACGTCAACGATGTTTGCTCTGTCGAAAGTGCTGCTTATCTTATCAAGTACGACTCCGTTCATGGAACATGGAATAAAGAAGTAGAAATTAATGAGGATGGATCTGGATTCACTGTTGATGGAAAACTTGTTACCTTCAGCTCGGAAAAAGATTTTACTAATGTTGATTGGTCTGCCAAAGGCGTGGAACTAATGATGGAGTGCACTGGGAAATTTGTTAAGGTCGACTCGTTGGAACCATATTTGGAAAAGTGTGGTATCAAACAAGTTGTTGTGTCGGCCCCTGTAAAGGAAGAAGGTGCACTGAACGTTGTATTGGGTTGCAACCATGAAAAATTGAGCAGTGAAACAAAACTCGTCACGAACGCATCCTGTACGACCAATTGTTTAGCACCCGTTGTGAAGGTTATTCTTGAAAATTTTGGAATCAAACATGGTTGTATTACTACCATTCACGATGTAACTGGTACCCAGTCGATTGTCGATATGCCGAATACAAAGAAGACCGATCTTGTAAGCTATTTGTGTGTGTGTGTGTGTGTTTGTGTTTTTTTTAACGCACTTTCAGTCTTTTTATTTTATTTCTAATCTTACCAATCAAAATCGAATAATACTCGTTTTCCTCTCTACAGCGCCGGGCACGATCAGGCATGACTAATCTTTGTCGTAAGTAATTCCGTACGAAGTGAACTATGTTATGTCCCCTGCAGTTTTCTTGTTCTCAATATATCTGATTTCATTTTCATTTTTATCACCAGCAACTTCGACTGGATCGGCTACTGCGATCATCGAAATTTACCCCGAACTCAAGGACAAGTTAAATGGATTAGCGGTTCGAGTTCCTCTTCTGAATGGAAGTCTCACCGATTGTGTTTTTGAGGTAAAACGTTCTGTTACCAAAGAGGAAGTCAACGCGGCACTGAAAGCAGCCTCCGAAAGTGGACCGCTCAAAGGCATCTTAGGATATGAAACGAAACCTCTTGTGAGCTCTGATTACACGGATGATACTCGCAGCTCAATTATCGATGCTCTATCTACCCAAGTCATTGATGGAACCATGGTTAAGATCTACGCTTGGTATGACAATGAAGCTGGATACTCGAAAAGGATGGCAGAGCTTTGTAACATAACTGCAGCTATGAACATCACTGGAACTGAACCATCATTTAAATATGAATAATTCTTCTAATTGATTTTTTTCTATATTGCCTCTAAGTAACATGAACCATTTTAGATCTTTCATTATTTTAGTTAGTACAAACAATAACAAAAATAACTATTACTACATTACTACACAATATAATAAGAGACACTATTGTATTACTTTTTAGCTGTTATTGTTCATTTTATTCTCTCCTATGTACCTCCCACAATTAAACTTCTCTGTATTGTATGGAACAGGACCAAATTAATTCCCCTTCGTCCTAATAGTTATATTAACGTTAACGTTATTATCGTATTATATTTATTTATATTTTTAATTATTATGACTTATATGTACATTCTATACCTAGGACCTACTACTTGTGCATATTAACCATACGTATAGTTGGCGAATCGGAACAACTTCCTTCGTAATCTCTGCGCTACGTACCATACTACTACTGGCATTTGTACACGTAAGAAGAACGTACAAGTACGTGTAAAATTATTCGATTGATGTAGAAATCTAAAAAATAAATGAGGTGTGTTTCGATGTTTCGAATGTCATTATCAAAATACTGTATGCTTCTATGCTTCTTTCGTTTACAGCAGAACGAGTAGTGAAGTTACAGGCAGTGGTAGTATCGAAGGTTACGTACCACATCGCAAGAGCTGAAGATAAGAAGATTAGCAATCGTACAAAAAAAGTTGTACGATGTTTAAACACCGACTGACAAAAGCGCTTCGGTGCTGTCTTTCGCCAACGCCATCGCCATCACCTTCCCCGTCACATGCACGTCACGTTCGTCATGCATGTGCTGTTCGCAATACAAGTGCTCCTGTTACCCACACGACGAATACAACTAGTGACTGCAGATTTTCGACCGCCAGTCGAAATGATACAGACGCTTCAAAAACTTGTTCTTGGGAAGATTCCCTTCATTGTGAGCTTCCGTTTAACAGCAAAGAATTGGGAAGTCCCTTACCTTTTGACGAACATGCATGTTCAGTCTCTCTTCCCACTTGGTGTTCCGTAGTGGGTTATGAAGAGGGCGACCAGGAGATTGTTTCGGCCCTGACTTGTGGATATCCTCGCTTTGTGTACCATCCGTACGTTTTACAACTGATGGAAGTCTTTTTAGAGAAGTTTCCAAATGATAACGACAACGAAGAAGATTGCTTAGTACTCCCAACCAGGGAAGCTGCCCAGAGGTGTCAAGCTTTTTTACAGGAATCTTTGGAGCATAATCACATCGGCGGTGGAAGATCCTTACAATCCTCTAGTACAGACAATGCTTTGGTGGAACGGCCCGATGTTTTTTCTTCGTCGTCGTCGTCGTCACCAGGACAAGCATCTTCTTCATCGACCAGTAGAATTCGAGTAGCTTCCATAGAAGAGTTGGATGTACATGCCGTCTTGTTCCCGGCCGAAACGACAGCTGGGATCGAGGCCAAGGCGTACTGGCAACATACTGGTGAACTTGTTAGCAGTCGACGAGCTGAAAAAGCCCTGAATACAATGGGAAGACCATTTGCAAAACGAATAACTTGTTGTCCAATCGAAGGAACTCCCACTATTTTTCATCCCTCTGATCCGTCGAGTACAGCTACGTCCGAAGACATCAGCAGTAGAACATCGGCTCACGAAAAACTTAAGGAACGGATATCCGGTTGGACTAACGTAGAAACTGACCATATATTTTTGGTTCCCAGCGGTATGGCAACCATTTACAAGTCATTACGATCAGCTCGTCGATATCAACTGGCCAAGAACCCATCCTCGATTGGTGGAACATCGATTGTGTATGGATTTCCCTATTTAGATACCCTCAAAATGTGTTCTCGGAAAGAATTTTCTCCTGCGGGTGTTGAGTTTTTTGGTAAGGGTGACGAACACGACTTGGATCTATTAGAGCGAGTACTGCAAAAGAGAGAGGAGAGTAACAATCAGCGCTGGTCTGCTTTGTTTACCGAGGTTCCTTCCAATCCTTTACTGCAATGTCCGGATCTGGATGCCTTGAGAATCTTAGCGGATAAATATGATTTTGCAATTGTGGTTGATGATACTATTGGAAACTTCCTCAATGTGGATCTTATTGAATCAGGACTGGCTGATGCTGTATGTACGTCCTTAACTAAGCTTGTTTCGGGACGTGGAGATGCCATTGCTGGAAGTGTTATTACCAATCCAAATACGGAGAAGGGTAGATGGATGAAAGAGGATATGACCAAGGATACGGATGCATATGGAGGTCTTTTTGAAGCGGATGCATTGGCTATGGTCCATAATAGCAGAGACTTTCCAGAACGAAATGCTCGGATAAATGAGACCTGCGAACTGTTGGCAGACTATTTGCATGAACATCCAGATGTCGACATCGTTTGGTACCCGAAATTTGTTGCTCCATTGTTTACTAAATACCAAAAGCCGGATGGAGGGTTTGGAGGATTATTTTCCATCCATTTGGGTTCCCATATATGTCAGAGAACTTTTTATGATTTATTGGATGTGGCGAAAGGACCATCATTGGGAACAAATTTTACGTTGGTCTGTCCGTACACATTATTGGCGCATTATCATGAATTAGATTTCGCCATGAGTCACAACGTGCCACCAAATCTGATACGAGTTGCGGTTGGCCTCGAAGATTTCGACGTTCTAAAGGAAAAATTCAGTTATGCACTCGAAAAGAGTCGACTTCACCCTAAGCTTCCTAAATTTACTAGTAGCTAATGGAAAAGAAACGAAGTATGCAGAAGAAATAACTAAAATATATTTAAAAGTGAAGTATTATTTTTTCGACATCTCGCTGCTATATTATTTTGAAAAAGATAGGAAATATTTCAGTAAATACATTATTATTATGTATGCAAGTAATCTAAAATCAATTTTGATCGTGCTGATATTTAGATATGACAGAACATAAATTCAAAATATATTCTTGTACTATCTATTGTTTATCACGTAGGACCTATTATTTTCGTATATGAACATTTGAAATTGAAGAAGTAGCTAACCGCTGAGGAGTATTCAATACAAAACTTATGATGCTTTGTTACCGATAAACTCTCCATCAGCCTTGTGACTAACGCTACTGACGGTTCCTCCACTTTCCTTGAAGTCAGCCCAGCTTTGATAGTGTGATGTTGTCTTGTGATGGTCGACAGCATCCGTGTTTTCGTATACCTCATAGAACCAGAATTTAGTTGCTTTGCTTTGATCTCGTAGGACATCAAATCGAATACAACCAGGTTCTTGACGACTTTTTTTAGCATTATTTTCAATCATTTTTAGAAAATCATCCATCCGTTCTTCCTTAATTTCTGCTTCGACGATGATAGAAAATGGTTTTGATGACATATTAAGGGCGGTATTAGAGTACAATGACTTTTGAGCGAGAGAAGAAGAAGTAGAATGGAATGTACTTGCTGCTGTAGTGGCTTTGTTGCTGAACGCGAATGAAGAACGAACCAGGAGTAGACAAGACGACGAGATCAATTTCATGGCTGGTAGAGATGTGTGATATGTTTGATTGTACACTTGTTATCACGACGACAGGATAACGATGAATGCGTAAGTGCTAAAAGTTAGTACCGGTAGGTTTGAAAGAAGAGAATGCCATGCTGAACATCATCTATCAATCTTGTGTAGATCTTCTTTTAAAACAAACAAACATCATCGATGTGAATGCAGGAAAATGAGGTATGAGCCTACCGATACAATCCATTATTTGTATGTACATATTGTTTTTCGCGCGTTCTGCGTGTTCGGTCCATCCATTTTTTGCCTGAATTCTTTTTTCAAAGCAACGACGAACGACCCATCAAGATAATGAATTATCATATCAAAACACATTACATAAATCCATTTCTGACAAACATCGGCGTATCTTCCATTCATACAGTTGTATAAGCAAAAGTTTCAGAATCAAGATCAGAATCTGAAACAATATCAAGTATGGCAAGAACGAGTATCTTGTTAAGTAGGTGGGGAATACCCGCTGCTTCGCTATTGCTGTTATTGGTCTCTCTACAAAAAATAGTTCAGCTTGATGCATTCATACATTCTTCCCCACCAAACAGTAGAGCAGGAACGTGCAAAAACGAAATAACGGCGCTATTTGCTAAAGAACAAAGCAAACAGCAGCAGCAACAATATCAACAAAAACAACAGCAGCAACAGCAACATCAACAACAAGCTCCTCAACAAAAAAAAAGACGATTTGCTCAGACTAAGACTCAAGAACAATCGTTTGCGTCCGATTCAAAGCTTGGTTCACTCTACAATCAAAGGATCAAAACTGCCGGTAGGAAGGGAACGAAGAGATTTGTAGACCCATGTAAGGTATTTATTGGCAACCTCGCCTTTGAAACAGATGATAAACAACTCGGTAATTTCATCCTCGATACGATGGGCCAATCTAGAATGGTTCTACATTCGTTTAAGGTAATTCGTGAATGGAAGACCGGAAAGAGTAAGGGGTATGGTTTCGTTGAATTTACAGATCCGATTTACGCCACTGTTTGT
>Ga0115007_10001284_pt1 | contig 16271 bp, 21 predicted proteins | sample ArcOceMetagenome_2_FD_87166 | JGI IMG/M metagenome (GOLD analysis project Ga0115007, IMG submission 87166) | Marine eukaryotic phytoplankton communities from Arctic Ocean - Arctic Ocean ARC135M Metagenome | ecosystem: Environmental > Aquatic > Marine > Oceanic | place: Arctic Ocean | collected... | reverse complement strand
TATATTAATGGAGAACGCTTTAATGAAGTGCGTAACTAAAATATTATTAACAGTTCTATTAGCAATAACGCCCTTAGCGGCTACCTCGCAAATAATGGCCAATCAGAAAAACTTTAAGATGAGCGTAATGTTGCCGTGTGATACATACGAAAATGTTACAGCAATGCTAGTCAAGAAGCATAGTGAAATAGGCGTTGGCAAAGGCAAAGGAGTTGTTCAACTAATGACTGGACAGTTCTTACCAGGTAGGATGGAGATTTGGATAAACCCAGACCTAATATCGTTTACTATTATCTTTACAAATGACCAATTAGCGTGTATAGTAATAAATGGCACGGACTTTAAACCTATGCCAACTGGCCCTAGTATTTAGACTAAGAGGAATATCACGTGGCAGATTGCCTACTATTAAATGCAGACGCACAGCCTGTATCATACCTTCCGTTAAGTGCAATACAATGGAAGGACGCAATTACATATCTTTGGCTTGATAAAGTTACAGTGTTGGATTGGTATGATGATTGGGTTGTTCGTAGCGAAAGCTGGGAAACAAGAGTGCCTGCGGTAATAATGCTTAAAGATATGCAACGTCGACGGCAACGTCCTCGATTCTCTAAAGCCAACCTTTATGTCCGAGACATATACACATGTCAGTATTGCAACACTCCTTATACAAAAACTAACCTAACATTAGATCACGTTCTTCCTTTAAGCAAAGGCGGTAAGACTTCGTGGACAAACATTGTAGCAGCGTGTAGACCGTGTAATGGCCGCAAAGCAGACAAAACGCATATGAAGCCAATTAGAGCCCCTTATGCACCTGACTACTACGACTTAGTAAACAGACGCAAGCAATTGGATATGTCTATTGCACACCCCAGTTGGAAGGCTTATCTTTAAATGAAGCCATAAATAGTTAAAATGATAGAAAATTTAAAGAACATATATAATCTACAATCAATACTAGAAGATGCAATAACGAGCTATGATCGCTATGAAACCGGTGATACTAAGTTTATACAAGATCATATAGACAGCATAGTTAAGGATAGTATAACTTATAGTAATTGGGTAGCAGAGTATCAACAATATCCAGTAGTCAAAGTTGACGGTATTGAAAACTATCTGTCTATACCTTCTAGTACTATACATTTGTTTGTACACAACGAAACTAATTATAGCTTTGATTGGCACAAAGACGATGTTAATGTATGCCTTTATGTAGTAAAGGGGAAGAAGACAGTTCATTTAGAATCTAAGGTTGTTGAACTACTAGAAGGTGATAGCTTAGAGATACCAAAAGGACATATGCACAAAGTATACAGTGATAAAGGTACTTGGGCATTGAGTATACAAATTTAACTTTTGTACCAAACGTTGTTAATTTTATTAAGTGTTATGTTATGAAATAAACAAGTATCCTCATTAACAAATTTAATTTCGTCATTGAGATCAAAGTTAAATCGATTACCATATTGTTTAGGATCTAGTTTAGGATCATAATTATCATAATAAGTAAGCACACTGTAGTTTAGATTTTTTATATCTTGCTGCCATTTGTAAAACTTCTCAGGAATAACTGACTGATTGTTTAGTTTTTTTCGGGGAGTTATATTCATTGTTCTAAATTTAAAAAAGAATTTTTGAAAATTAAACTGCGATATAAATTCTTCAGTTGTGTTTATTTGCCCTGTAGCATAATCTAAAAGCATTCCTGTCGGATCTATTTGTGGAGAGTGTACATAAAACCCTTCGTGATACTCTATTGGAGAAAGATACGATGATACAATAACTTTTGCTGTTCCGGGATGAACCATATAACTGTATTTGGTTTTAATAAATTGAAACGGTGTTGCTACTTCTTTGCTTGAGTTAATATCTTTGAGTAACCAAAGAATCGTACAAAGTTTCTGTAACGAATGTGAATAATTGTCTTGATTGTTCCAGCCTTCTATGTTATACTTGCGTATGTCTAAATTTAAATCTTTAAAATTGTTATTCTGAGCAAAGTTAATATAATTACTAAACGTTATTATTGGGTCTTGTTCTAATAGCCCGTAAATTATATCAGTTGGTATTTTTATTTTATATATTGTTGAATCAGATATAGTATTAAAAAATTTATCAACGTGATGACGTACAGAAGGTCTAGTTAACGGATCATACATATAAGTGTCGAATTCCTATTTGGTCTGTTCGGTTCAAACGATAATATTATTTATAAGGATAAGTATACATATGAAGGAAATAATGATATACCTAAAAACTACAGAAACTTGCAACCTTAATTGTTTGCATTGTTTTACTAGTGGGTCAAGAGGCGCCAAGATATATTGGGATCATCATAAAATAGCAAATTGGTTAACAGACTTATCTAAACATCTTCCAACAAGACACGCTCATATAGAGTTACACGGAGGAGAGCCATTCCTAGCAACTGTTGAATCTATGCAGTATGTATATGATCAGTGCAATGATTTGTTTGACAGTCAAAGTTGGGGGATGACAACTAACCTTACTTTTAAACTTACTCAAGATAAGATAGATTTTATACAAGGACCATTAGGTAATAGAATAGGTACAAGCTGGGATCCAGACATTAGATTTGCAAATACTAAGCAATACAATTTGTGGGAATCTAATGTTAGAAAACTAATAGACTTAGGTGTAACTGTAAAACTGTTTGTAAGTGTTACAAAGGCAACTACAGAAATAGAGCCAATTAAACTACTAAGATGGGTTAAGGATTTAGGAGTTAGTGAACTTGCACTAGAACGGTTAACTATGAACGGCAGTGCTTTAATGAACCTACAAATATTTCCAACTAATCAAGAACAGGATGCTTGGTTTTTAAAGATGCATCATCAGATACAAGAATACAATACAAGAGATTGGTTTGATAATGAATTTCTAGAAAGCGTTTATTCTAAATTTGAAACAGGTTTTACAGGCGCCGGAACATTCTGTAGAGACTGTGAAGAAAAACTATTCACCGTAAACGCAGACGGCACTATAGCAGGATGTCCTAATGCTGCACCTGATGCTGCGTTTGGGCATATTGATGACGACATTAAAACGATGTTAACAGCGCCTAAGCGAGTAGAAAATATTGCTTGCGAAAGAGCAAGAGATCCCAGATGTTTTGAATGCCCGGTATTCCTGTATTGTAATAGCGACTGTCATCAGTTAGAGTGGCAAGGTGATATATGTGGAGCTCCTAAAAGTTTGATGTTAGAACTTGCAGGTCTTACGTCTAAGGAAAAATATGAGCAGCATTACTAGAGACGCACCCTACAGCTCTGCATACAATTTTTATGGCGACCCGTATAAATTAGTTGAGTTTAGGATGATGGTGTTGAATCATTGTTCTATGGATTGTAAAGGATGCTTCTACAAAAGAACTGACAATAATTTTAATGACTTTGCTAGTGCAAGAAATTTAGCAGAGGATATGATAGCAAATCAGTATAAGATGGAAACTTGCTATTTATTGCCCACTGATATGTTTGACAACCCGGACAATTACTTATTATTTGATAATGAGGATTTTAAAGAAACAGTTAATAAATTTTCATTTGTTGGTATAGCATCTACGCTTGAACTAGGATACGATCCAAAGTTCTTTGATATTATATACTCACTTAATGATACCGTTGCAGTAGAGCTACAAGTAAACCTTTCTATTAAACGACTGTTTAACGATAGATATCAAGATATCATCAAAGAAAATATACTCCGATTAAAAGAAGCATACGGAGATAGAATAATTATTAATCTTGCAATTAATGCAGGATTTAAAATAACAGACGAAGAGTACAAAAAAATTGATCAAATGACTCATATAATGTCAGAAGACGGCATTGTAGAGGTTAACTTTACATTCCTTTATAATCCAACTATTACAGAAGATAAACAGAAAGAAATGCTTAGAACAGCATTGGGTACTGTAAACTACTTTGGTTCTAGATATGAAACTCACGAGTCGTTTGAAACAAAATTTAACCACAGGACTTTTTTGAGAAAACCGTCGTTTGTGTTTATTAATGGAGATGATGATACTCCTAAAATATATGTTAACCCCATTGTTCCATTTGATGAGTACGTTTTTATCAAAAAAGACAGGTATCTATTGGAAACAGCTTCATATGATGCCTTTTTAAACTCCTATGGTGCGATGTCTGAGATAAATAATACTATAATAAAAGAGTGTGACACCTGTGAATACTTAACACACTGTATGGGCAAACACTATTTTAACATAGCGAACGAATTTGATTTAGGATGTTTCCTAAAAATAAAGGATTAGAGGAATATAATGGCAGTCATAAGTAAACAAAGTGTAATTGATTTATACGATACTCACGTTAGGGCTGTGAGGACAGCTAGGGTTGTAATCGACATAGGTTCTAATCCTGGTTCAAGCAGAATTCAAACAGATAAACTTGGTCCTGGCAGCTTTCCAATAATGCCTACCAGCTCATTTTCAAATCCGATTACTGGTAGTACTATTGGTAGTGTTTTTAGAGAATATGCTAGATATACCACTACAATTAGACTAGTTAGACACGGATATAAATTTAACAATTTTATTCTGAATCAGTCTGCAAATTCAGGAAACGCAGGCACTACAGACAATGTTGCCAGCGCCAGAGCTGACCTAATAGACTCAACATACAAAGACGACAACTTAGTAGCAAATACTTATTATACTGGCGAGCCAATAGCGGGCAATACTATTACCCAAACATCTCTTATAAGTTTTGCACAAGCGTTAGAAAATGCCGCAGATGATTCTGAGGGTCTTGCAATAGTTGATTTAAGAGTCTGTCATAGTAGTTGCCATAGTAGTTGCCACGGTTCACGAGGGAGAAGATAATATGTTTCATATAGCTAACAAATTTTATTTAGGGTACGATTACGCATTTACTAATTTATATCCTTTTTTAGCAGCATCATCAGAATGGGAAGATAGAAACTTTGTTAATATTGATTTAAGTGCTCCTGCATCAGCTTTAACATTTGATGCATTGCTTGCAGCAGAGTTTGATAATGATAGAGAAGTTTTTTGGACACAGATGTTAGCAAAGGATTCTAAGTTTGTTGCATATTTAGATCCTGATACAATAACATCACTACAAGTTCAATACTGGCGTAGTATTTTTGCTAACATTCCTGTTGCTGACGTACATCGGTTACATAATGCTTGGGTTGATACTTGTAAGTTAGCAAATGTAAGAAGACCAATAGGAAAATATGATGCAGGAACAAGTACGTGGTTACGTGCAAACGCAATAAATTCTTTAGATTACAAAACGTTAGAAGAAATAACTGTTATCTATAATAATAATCCTGCATCAAGTGTATTAGTAGCATTAGATAAAAACAAAGTTAGCTTTGAATACCTGTTAGCAGATTATTATCACAGTAATACATCTAATTATTCAACTGAATTTCTTAACAGAGTAGAGCTTGTTGTCTGGACGAATTGGCAAGATGAAATTGATCATTTAAGATACGAGCTACTGTCATCAGGGACAGATATATCGTTTGCTGATAGCAGTTTAACACCTACACCAGGCAGTCTTATCACTGCAATTGAAGGTAGTTCGGCACTAGGTTGGATTTTAAATCCACAGTTTGGAGATCTAGATTATTTTAAAGCAAATTATGACCACACAAAGGCAATGGCTGCATACCAAGCATTCGCAGACGCCCAAGGTATAGATTATGAAGTTAACCCGTTAACTGCATTAGGAACAAATATCCTTGCAGGCAACTGGGCCCAAATTTTATCAGACGATATAGCAAAAGGCACCGGTTCAATATTCAGTAGAGAAATGTTTTCTAACAAAATGAGTACAGTATTTGTAAGTTGGGTATACCAAATGGTGAGAGCAGAAACTACTGCAAACTTATCAGGCTACCAACTTAGGCAATGACAGACAATATAGAGTTTTTTAGAAATATTAGCCAAAGTGTCAATCCACACGCAGAAGAAGTATGTATTCTTAGTACCGGTGTTGAAGAAAATATATTTGACGCAACAGATGTACCTGAAGAATATTTAGTAAGGTTCTTTGACGAAATCAGCACACGATTTAATGAAGCTATAGACCTTAACAAACTCACTCAGTTTAGTTTTCAAACAGCCGACGGTATTAAATACACAGAAGACAAACTTATGGCAATGTTTAAAGGAGGTAAAAAAGATTATGTTAATCTATCTCCAAACATTACCAACCCACACGACGAATACTGCGTTAACTATTTTATTGACAGTAGAAAAAAAACAATTAAGTTTTATGACTTAGATTGCAAATATACAAAACCTAATCTTCCAGAAGATGCACAAATTTTATCTCACTACGGGCAAAGTTCAAATGACGAAATGACAATGCATAATGTTTATTTTTCGCATCACGACGTAGACGAAGTAGCTGACTTCACTAATATGGCTAAGCCGTACCTATCAAGCATAAGTAAGTTTATAGAGGATAAAACATTTAAGAAAACTTTTGGACTTACATATGATGCAACAACTTTACAACCGCTTTTATTAAAGTTATACTATTATCCTAAAGATCCTACTATGGATTTCACTGTTTTTGATGAATTACTAAATTATAAAGGATAAAAAATGTTTGAAAATATACATCTTAAAGATCAAAATGCTCTAAGTTCTAGAGTATATGATTACTATAATAACAAAAAGCAAGATAGAAATCTTGCACAAGCAACCGATGGTTATGTATTTCATCACTTCGGATTAGGACCTACTAAAATAGATACATCAAAAGCAACTGATGAAGAAATCACTGCTGAGGTACAGCGCCAAGAACACGACCAGACAACTAGAATAATTGAATTACTTGAATACACTGACGAACAATCTAGTACATTAGATATTGGATGTGGACGTGGCGGAGTAATGTTTCGCATTGCAGATCAATATAAAGATGCAAAGCTCGATGGTATAAATCTAACGCACTATCAAACTGATTATACTAACGACGAAATCAAAAAGAGAGGTCTAGAAGATAGAGCCGAAGTAAAGCAAGCAAACTTTCTAAGTATGCCGTATCCAGACGAATCCTTTACACACGAATATTGTTCCGAAGTTACTCAATATACATTGGACTTAACTGTCTTGTTTAAAGAAGTAAGTCGCACACTAAAGCCAAACGGCAAGTTTGTAATTGCTACCTGGTGTTATGCACACGACAGAGCTGATGAAGCTCTTAAAGAAGTAATTGAACCTATAAACGATCATTACGCTTCTACAATGCATAGTGATAAAACATACAGAGATGCACTAGATAATTGTAATTTAAAATTAATATACGAAGAGGATCGTTCTACTGATTTAATACCTTATTGGGAATTAAGAAATGAGTGGTCAATGAAAAGCGGCATTGAGGATAACTTTATTAAAGGACATACAGAAGAATTATTATTCTATAAATTTTTTGTAGTTACAAAATAATGTCAGTATTTTCAAACGAGTTCAATGTAATATATATTAGAGTTGTGCAGAGTTGCAACTTAAATTGCACTCACTGCTTCACTCTTGGCGACAAAGATCCTTTAATGTTTACGCCACTTGATGTTATAGAAAAATATCTAAAGGCAATACGTAAAAATGTTAACCCTCAAAAGGCAACATTCTATATTCACGGAGGCGAGACATTTCTTGCACCAATCCCTTATATTAGACAAGTTACAGCACTGATCCATAAATATTATCCTGATATACGTAAGGATATAGTTCCGCAAACTAATCTTACATTTAAAATTAAACAAGACTTTATAGATTATATTAACGAAGATTGTTATGGTTCATTAGGAGTAAGTTGGGATGCCGACATAAGATTTTCTAATGCAAAACAAGAAGAATTATTTTTTAAAAATCTTAAAATATTATTAGACCAAGGTATTAAAGTTAATATGGCGATTACTGCACAGCGTCATTTATTAAAATATGATCCAATTGAGATAGCAAAGAAGTTTGAAGGAGTTGATTCCATTGACTTTGAGTTATTAACAACATTTGATGAACAGACTAGGGACTTAAAACCAAACAACAAATTGTGGGCAGCCTGGCTAGACAAGTTAGTTGATTATTACCAGCATAATGAAGTTAGCTGGTGCTTGCCGCAAGTAGACTTGTTTACTAAGACACTAATGCACGGACAACTTTACGAGTGTAAATGTAACTGTTGTGACAAACGAACCTTTACATTAAATCCTAATGGTACTGTTGGGTTTTGTCCTGACAGAACGTATATAGAACCACAAGCACACGTTGATGTTTTAGTTAACAACTGGCCGCTATTTGAAGAAAAAGCAGCAAAAATTATATCTGAAAAGATGTTTGATGAACAGAATCAGATGTGTTTTGATTGCGAACATTATGACATCTGCGGCGGCAACTGTGATTCCACATTGTTTGATGAAACAGACGAATGTCCGCTAAGTAAACAAGTAGTCTCGAGAGTTCGTAATAACATTGATAGATTTGCGCACTTATATACGACTCGAGCAAAAACAAATTTAGTAGAACTGAGGACAGATTATGAGCAAGATTAGACAAGTAACGGTACCATTAGCAATTGAGTCTATTAAAGAATTCTTTCAAGATAAAGAAATAAAATTTATTGTAGATTATGATAACTCAAAAATTAAAAACCAAATATTTCTAACATATGTATCAAACTTAGATATTCCAGTTGATCTAAAAATATCTGATAATTTTGACGAAGACGTTATGTTTACTTTACTAGATCACTATATGACTGTGAAAACTATCACTGACATTCCGTATTTAAACACATTAGTTGAACAGATTATATTAAGAGCAGCAGGCAATGATAGTATAGGGTATTTAACAGCAGAACAAGCCGATAGATACATTGAAACTAGGCCTGAAACTATTGCAATGTGGTTAGCTTTCTTAAACTCAATACCGTTATATATGTGTTATTCTTTTAAAGAGTTAAATGATGAATATAAAGTTGAAGAAAATAGTCAAATCATTGACGACGACAAAGCAGTTGGATTAAACGTAGTTAATCTTTTACATTCATCATTTATGATACAATTTTTTAGTACAGACATTAGTAATAATGAACCATTTTGGTTTAGACAACAATTTGAGTCGTATATGTTTAAAGGAAAAAGTCTTTATGAATTTGTTGCCAAGTTAACAGATTTTATTGGCTTAATGATTGCAGTTCACGATAAAACATTACCAGCAGATGCTGGCACTTTCTTTGATAGCAAAGAATTAACTGATAAGGTGAAGGAACTTTACTAAATGGACTCTTACTTAGCATCTGGACATTTAAAAGATAGTAACTCTTTCTTTTTTAATTTAGCATTTGAATTGTTAAACGGATGTCCGTGGCAATGTAAAGGATGCTTTGTAAACAAAGAAGGCTCTGAGCCTATGACAGACGAAACATATGCAGATTTAAAAAATGTAATGGAAAGTTTTTCAGCAAAGAATCTATACAAGCCTTTTATAGCATTTATACAACCAGTTGATTTTTTAAGTGCAGGCAACACTGCTGAAGTTTTGTCTGATCCTCGAGTTATAGATATATTAAATTACTTTAAAAGAATTAGTTTTCAAACAACATATCTTGATACATCTAACGCTCAAAAGATTGCAGATGTATTAAAGAAACATTATTCTAATATGGAATTAGAAATTAATATAATTATTGAACCAGACCAAGTTCAGAATAACAAATACTTAAACGTACTTGAAAAAAATCAAAATGAAGTTGTCGAGATAATGGACTGGCCAACAGGTGTTCGTAAGTTTGGTATTATGAATGTATACAATTACGACACAACAAAGGTAGCAGACTTAATCAAGAACTATGACTATCTTCATACTCGAGTAGAACATTTATTTGAAACTACTATTGATTTTAACTTTAGTCTAGGTAGAAAAGATGCACTATTATCTAATAACGATTTCTATGAAGCAGCAGTCCAAATCAAAGAAATGTTTAACGACTCTTTAGTATCTGCAGAAAAAGGTAGTTATTTAAGATTTAGTTTTGGAAAATTAAACGATTCGTTAATTGAAAGACAATACAACTGGAAGAACGGAGAATTCTATCATAGTCCGTTGTTATACGAACGATATGTAAGTTTTGTTGACGAGCTTAAAATTCCGTTGAAAGAATTTACCGCATCTGAATTTGAAGAATTTGAACAACAGGTCCAATTAGATCAGTATTTAAATGTAGATGATAAAACAGAGTGTGGTAACTGTGAGTATCTTGGTTCCTGTGTTGACAGAAGTATTTTACATCTTATGGATATACATAATGTAAAAGACTGCCTGGTAGCAAAAAATGCAATTAGAGTAGTTAATGCATTAGGACCAGTTGAATATGAAATTTGACCTATTACATTTAGCAACCCAAATAACCAATGAAGAATACGTAAAGATAATTTTATCATCTGGTGATTACTATCCGGGATTCTATCGATTCACAATGGGAGATAGAAACTTTGAAGACGGACAATTATCAATTAAGGGTCTTGTAAGAGCTTATTTTGAACAAATGTCGTTAGATAAAACATATTCTAGAAAAGAGTGGACAGCGTTTACACACAAGCGACTAACTCCGCAGGACGAAAGAAGTAAAGAACGAACTGATTTTTCAGTATACGAACTTCTTGAAGACAAATATAAACAGTGGCAGTTAACACCAAAAGAATATGATATAGCAGTAATTGACATAGACTGCGGAGTACAAGAGTTACAGTTAGATCAAACATACTTTTTTATGGGAAGTTTAATTAGATTAACACACGGAAAGTTTTTAATAGGGTATGATTATCTTAGAGATACTTGGTTAGAAGAAATATCAGTTGACACAGACGCAATAATAAGCTATACTAAAAGCATATATGCAACTAATCATAAAGAATTCTTTCTCCCAGCAGACTTAATTGCAAGTGTAGCATTCAACGATCAAGAGCAAGGAAACATAACAATGACAGATGATTCTTTGTCAAGGGCTGTTACTAGCGATGCCAATAATATTGTAATTGCATCAAACAGAGATGTATCCAGTAACATACCTATAAGATGGGCAAAGGATATACTTCTTTCAGACATAGGACAGCAGTAATGTTACAAGATAAAAACGAAAAAGTTATTCGACAGGATGACAATATTGATATATCTTGCACAATTACGGAAGTAAACTCTCAAGGAAAAGCTAAAGTTGAATACGAATACTTTAAAAAAGCATTGTATCCAATTTCGCATATAATATTTTATGAATATAACAATAGGTATTACTATCCTAATGCACTTGAATTTAGACTAATTGACAACAATATATTGTATCTAACAGAAGAATTAGAAATTAATTCGGTTGAGATAATGTTTCAAATGCTTACATCATCTATGAATAAAGAAGAAAAATGGAGCAATGAATTTGTTGCAGCTATAGTACATCTTAAAACTAAACCTAGATTTTGTCATAAACTGTCGCAAGACTTTACAATTGGAAATGTAAAAAGAGAGGACATCTATGAGTAGCTATCTTAACAAAGCATTAAAAAGTAAACTACCAGACTCTACTGAAATAGAATTACATCTATTTGAGTTTTGTAATTTGAATTGTGCATTCTGCGGCCAAGATCACGACTCTACTGTAGGGATGAATTTAGAAGCAGCTATAGATAAAGCAAAAGAATGTGTTAAATTTATTAACAATAACGAAAAAGATTCACATATTATTAATATAATGGGCGGAGAAATATTTAACGACCAAGTTCCTGATCATATGTTCGATGCTTACAGTAAATTTCACAAATATATTACAGACAACACAACAGACAAAGTTAGATTTAATTGGGTTACGAATTTAGTTTTTGGACGATATGAAAGAGTTGAAACATTTATTCGGAGTCACAAAAATAGTTACATTTCAACTTCTTATGACTTCGCGGGCCGCGGCCTAAATGACTTTAAATCAAACTTGTTTTCTATTAACTTAGAAAGATTTTCAGACTTAATAACAGTTATTGGATTTGTACTAACAAAGCCTGCTATTAGAAAAATACTTCGAAATCAAGACGAGTATTTTAAATATCTGTACAGCAAGTATACATTGTATTTTGATTACTATGTACCTGAATTAAAGTCAGCGTCAAAGTTACTACCAAGTGAGCAAGAAATGCTTGATGCAATGATTTATGTTGCACATAACTATCCAAAAGTTTATCCTGTTGCAGAGCTTTTACAAAATAAAACAAATCAAATGACTTGCTATAGTCTAAATAAATTAACATTACTGCCTGACGGTAAAGAAGTTAAGTGTCGTTACTTAGTGTACGAAGAAAGCGACTTTGAAACAACACCAATTGATTATTCTACAAACGAATTTATCATTGAGTCTCATTTAAAAAGACACGATTGTTTTAACTGTTCTTGGTTTGAAAGATGCCAATTTAGATGTTTTGTACAGGCAGATTGGAAGGATCTTGAAAGGTTGGAAGATTGTATGTTTAGAATGTTTTTTGAACAGATGAGTCAAGAGGGACTATTATTAAATGAACAGTAATTCGTAGAGATAATGTTATGGACCTAATTATTAAACCGACAGAGGCTTGCAACTTTAAATGTACGTTCTGTTCTAGTTCAAAGATAACAGACGTTGACAGCACAGCACAGCTAGATTTGTTTAAGATATTTAGATTCTTAGACAGGTACCCTAATACAAATACTATAATAGTTAACGGTGGCGATCCATTAATGATGGATCCTAAATACTATATGTCTTTGATTGAATTCCTTGACAAGAACAATTATCCGGCTACTGTAGCATTAACTACAAATCTATGGCCGTTTATGGTAAAGCCTAAGAAATGGTTACCTGTATTTCAAAACCCAAGAGTGGGTATTGCTACTAGCTTTCAGTACGGCGAAGGAAGACTCAAAGGTGACCTATCAGTATTTACTGAAGAAGACTTTTGGAAATGCTCTAATTCTGTATTAGAGTATTGCGGCTATCGTCCAGACTTCATTGCAGTTATTACAGAAGAAAACGAAGATACTGCCATTGCAACAGTAGAGCTTGCAAAGCGAATGGGAGTCGTTGCAAAAGTAAACTATGCAATGGCAAGTGGCGAACAAGATGCTCCTTATATGCTTTCAAAAGTATATGAAAAGTACATTGAGATATGGAAAGCTGGACTTGCACCTTGGGAATTTAATACTAGTCAAATGATCAAGCGTCTTAAAAAAGAACATACAATATGTCCACAAAATAGAAGCTGTGATAGTAGCATTAGAACTATACAGCCAGAAGGTGATTACTATAGTTGCGGCGCCTTTGGCGATGATATGGATAAAGCAATAGACTTTGAACGAGAAATGGCAGGAGAGCAGTTTACGCCCTTAGCTGATGATTTTGAACTCAACAGTTTAAAACAAGCGTGTTACAGTTGTCCTATGTTTGAAATATGTAATGGCTGTAAAAAAACTATTAAAGATTTAAAACAACACAATATGGTTGAAGATCATTGCTTTCATATGAAACAATTAGCCCCTGACATTATTGAAGCTAATGGTATGACAGGTGCAGTAACACCTACACCATATGTAAGCGAGTATGCTGAATAATGTTTACAGTGTCAATTAATCCTAGTTACTTTTGTAACTTCTCTTGTGACTTTTGTTATCTTACTCCAGAACAACTATCTGATCAAAAGAAAATATCATTGGAAGATTTAGATAGACTGTTGAACGACATACCTAGTATAGAATATGTTGACCTATATGGGGGTGAGATAGGTGCATTAAAGAAAGATTATTTTTACGGATTAAAAGATACTGTTCGTAAACACTATGATGATGAAATAAACATTATAACAAACTATTCAATGCTGCACGAAGGATTTTACGAAGACGATGTATATTTGAGTGTTAGTTACGACTTCGAAGCAAGAGAAAAAAGTGATTTAGTTTATGAAAATATGTTGCTAAGTCCTGTACCAATTGCAGTATTAATACTTGCGTCTCCTGTAATACTTGAAAAAGATGTAGAAGAAATGATAATGCTGCTTAATATGTGTTCAAGTGTTGAAAGTGTTGAAATTAAACCTTATTCAATCAATCAAGCAAATAGTTATACAGTAACTCATAAAGATTTTGAAGATCATATTATTAAATGGTTAGAAGCAGATACGACTAAGAACTTTCAGTTTGTTAATGAAGATAAAATACAGTCCAGTATTAGCAAAGAATATAATGCATTTTCAGATAATCACATATACATTACGCCTAACGGTAAGTATGGTGTATTAGAGTTTGATGAAAGCGATAAAGAATATTTCTTAGAGCTTGCTACCTGGCAAGATTATATTGCTTGGACAGAAAAAGAAAAATCGGATAATGTAAGTAGCATTTGTAAAAGTTGTAAATACTTTGGAAACTGTTTAACAGAGCATTATCGATATGTAAAAGACTTAGATAATAGTTGCAATGGTTATAGAGGATTATTAGAATATATGGAATATAAAAATGCTTAATAACGGAATTAATAACTTGTGGCCTACGCCATTATATAAAACTTCAATAAGTGAAGATCTATGCGCCGAACTGCTAAATTTATTATTAGAGAATGCAGACTTACATAAGTTTACTAATGGCAGTGATAATCTTTTTAATTCTAATAATTTAGTAATAAAAGAATTTAAGCAAGAAGTAAAAAAAATATTCTCTCAGTACTTTGATCAAGCATTAGGTAAAGATTTAAATGATTATACTCCAACATATAAAGGTTGGATAAATGGCAATCCCAATCAAGGATTAACTACACACAATCATTCCGGATCGCCATTTGTATCAGTCTTTTATATTTTTGCAAGAGATGAAGATCAAGGCGGAGAACTAGTATTGAATGATCCAAGAGTAAATGCTAACAGGGGGTATATGGCCGACTTCCAAGAGCCCTTTAAGCCGCTACACTATAAGCCAAAGACAGGCGATGTAGTAGTGTTTCCTGGCTATCTATACCATTCTGTAAATCCATTTTTGACTAGCCGATTAAGAGTTGCAATTCCAGTAGACTTATTTTTAGACGTGAAGGATGATGATGACGATGAATGAATGGAAACTAAGACAAGAAATATATCATCGACTAAACACTGAACACACTGACGACTTGAATGATAAAGATGTAGTTTTTACAAACAATGTAGTCGAGGATGCTATTAGGTATTTCAACGAAAGAGATATAGGTTGGATTTATCCTTCAAAAAGTTATATGGTAGGTATTTGTTATGCTAAATGGTTATCTGAAGAATTTGGAGGAGAGCCACTAGATTATTTAAATGATTCTAAATTGCTTTACGGCAATGATCCTTATTTTGTTACGTATGATGAAGATAAGGAAACTTATGATAGTATCCTTAATAAAATACTAGGATGGGATTTTAATTCAGATCTTGGAATGTGTCCAGACGTTAAAGGATATTTTACCGAAGAATTTCAAATAGATGTACTTTAGATGCGTCTAATAACAATAACACCGTAGCGATCCATTACTACTTCTTTACAATCTATTCTATTGATAACTGATTGAACGATGTCAATCATAGTGTGACTGTTGCCGCAAACTATTGTCAGCGGCAACATATTTTGGTTCATTAGAATAAAGTTTTCTACTTTGTAGTCAACCTCATAGTGTCTAATGCCGTGTAGGTCAAGTTTACTTGATCCATCCAATTTTCTTACCTAACTTTGTACGCTTGGTATGTTCTTCATCTGTACCAGGAAAGCGCCAAGCCCAAATAGCAACAAGTACCATAAAGCCTCCGCTCCATAGTACAGCCTTAGGATTACCTGTGGTAAACCATAATACTGCTACACTTGAACTCATTGTTATTAACATAAAGTACTTGAACTTAGTAGGGAAGACTCGTTTCTCTGACCATCCTGTTAGGAAAGGACCAAACAGTTTATGATTCATTATGTAGTTGTGCATACGTTCGCTTGATTTAGCAAAACAGTATGCGGCGCCTACAGCTGGAGTACTCCAGGGCAGTCCCGGAAGATATATTCCGATAAATGCAACGCCTAGTAGTATACAGCCTAAACTGAACCACAGTGTTTTCTTAATATTCATTCATAACCTCTTTTAGAGCTTTAATTAAATCCTCAATCATACCGTCAGTATGATACGGCGTAGGAGCAAAGCGTAATCTCTCAGTGCCTTCGGGTACAGTAGGATAGT
>Ga0115007_10001281_pt1 | contig 16274 bp, 10 predicted proteins | sample ArcOceMetagenome_2_FD_87166 | JGI IMG/M metagenome (GOLD analysis project Ga0115007, IMG submission 87166) | Marine eukaryotic phytoplankton communities from Arctic Ocean - Arctic Ocean ARC135M Metagenome | ecosystem: Environmental > Aquatic > Marine > Oceanic | place: Arctic Ocean | collected... | reverse complement strand
CACATTATATGTATCGGGGGTTTCAGCGAGGGCGGCCTCTAATTGATCTTTAAATAAGGTTTTGTTTGGTAGGTGGGTGATCGGATCAAAGTTGAGCTGTTGATACGCATCCTTATTGAGCTGGATTAAGGTGCGTTGGGTATCAAAATAGCGGCGCCAGCTAATCAGCGAGAATAGGAGTACGAGTGCAAACATGGCGTTGCTAGGGGGGAACCAGAGCATTGCTTCACGAAAGAGGATAAATGATAAGAGTAACGCGCTGGCTAACATTATGGGTAAGCTCAGCGGGAAGCAGCGTTTGGGCAGGAAATGGCTGATCGGCAGTAGTAATAAGGTTAAAAGCAAGGTCAGTAGGTGTTGCTGCCAAGGGTGCGCTTCACTGACAAAACCTGTTTCCAGTAGGGCGGCAGCAATGTTTGCATTGAGCTCAACCCCAGGCATTCGCTGGTGGTGCCCAGATACGGGGGTACTGACCGCATCGCCCATGCCTGTTGCCGTTGCGCCGATTAATATTATTTTGTCCTTTAATTGCTTTGCACCCACGTTGCCGTTCAATACATCAACGTATGAATAATGGGTAAAATGGCCTGGAGGACCATAAAATGGAATTAATAATTGAGTATCGCGTACCCAGCCTGTCTCGCCCTCACTATGGGATGGTGGCGCGAAGGTTGAGGTTGTCTCTTCGCTCCCTTGCTTAAGGGCAAGCCCGAGTGCGGGCCAGTGGGCATCACCGAGTCCGGCGTAAAGGTAGATACGACGACAGATACCATCTATATCTAGCTCAGTATCTACATGGGCAAACCCCGCGCTATATTCTGCGATGAGTGGTGTGGGGAGCAGTTCGATAATCTCTGTGTTGGTTGATTTTTCCGGTGCGACCGCAAGGAAAACCTTCCCATGGTTAGCGATCGCTTGAGCGAGCAAGGTATCGGATTCAAGGGTTTCTGGTTCGGAGAATAAAATGTCAAATCCCACCGCTTTCGTTTGCGCTGCGGTGAGCTTGTCGAGTAGTTGTGCGTGAAGGCGCCGAGACCAAGGCCAGCGCCCTAATTGATCGATGCTTTTCTCATCAATCGCAATGATGACGATCTCGTCTGGAGCGGGGTGAGTGGAAACGCTTAGGGTTGTGTCATAAATGATCAGGTCAATCCGTTTAAGGATCGCACTGTTAAAGCCGAGCACCAGCAATAACAGGGCAAAGCCTATAAGAATAAATTGCTGGATACGGCGTTGATTCATAACAGGGGCTTACTTCACAACAATAATATAGTGGCTACAAAAGTACCGAATATATAAGGCCAATTCTCATTAGGGGGTGGCGTTAACTCTTGAGTCGCTCCCCATGCACCGGCAAAGCCATCTTCAGCTAATGAGCGGACACGTACATATCTATAGCCCTCGGGGCGTTCAAGGGTGATCTCGGGTTCAGTCGCCGTTGTATCGGTAATAATCGATGTAAAGGCGGAGTCGCTGGCGATCTGTATCTGGTAGGACTCATCGGGTAGACCTACCGCCCATGATAATTTTATTTCACGCTCATTCTGTTCGAGTGACGTGACGGGGGTTGCAGGAACGGGCTTTACGTTTACGTTGCGTGACGTACCGAAAGGCCCCTGCTCTCCGCTATTTGAGATACTTGCAACCCGCCAGTAATAGGTATGGGTTGGGGTGAGCTCTGTGGCCGTATAGCGGTGGTTTGATAAGGCGGAGCGGTCAACCACTATGTTGGTAAATTGGGTATCGGACGCTACCTGCAATCGGTAGCTTACCGCTTCGCTTGATTGGGTCCACTCAAGTACAGGGGCATCACCACGGATCGTCGCATCATTGTTAGGGGCGACGGGGAAAGGGGGTTGAGGATGGGCGTTAAGTGTAATCGTTTGTTCGCGAACTAAGCCTTCAATACCATATTTATCAACGGCACGGAGTTGTATCGAGTAGGTATCATCAGGTAAATCCGGCAGGCTGATTGCGTTTCTGGCGCTATCGCTATCCCATAAAACCGTTCCAAACTCACTCGACCCTGCAATCGTGAAACGGTAGCTGGTGGCACCTGCTGTGTTTTTCCAACGAATTTGTGAACCAATGGTTTCGATGGGCGTCGGGTAGGCTAAAAGCTCCGGCGCGGGTAAGAGTTTTTTAGGCGTCAGTGGCGCTTTATTTTTAACAACTTGAGTACCGTAGCCTGCTCGGACTAAACGGGTCGTTTTAGCACCTTTTACGGCCACCCCTCCCTCTAATACTTCAACATGGGCTTGGGTGTCTTGTGCGGTGTAGGAGGTACGGAAGTGCGTTCCACGGACCGCTGATATAGCGGCAGGGGTGTGAATTTCAAAACGTGCAGCGTTGCCTTTTTGGGTTTCTGCGTGGCTTTCGATATCACCTGATAGCAAACGAATCCTTGAATCAACCATGCCTGTCTCGCCATATTGTGTCATGTGGTTGAAATCAATTTTTGAGTTTTGTAAGACCAAAATCTCACTCCCATCGGCAAAGCGAATAAGAACACTGCTTTGTGAATAGGTTTCTAAGTGGTCCCCTAAGTTAAGCTGTTGGCCGGTGCTGACTTTTTGTGGGGATTGGCTGTCTTTTGCATGTGCGATGACATCCCCTTCAACGTTGATCACTTCAGCAGACGCTGGTTGGGATTTGATCCATTGGATAGGAATGCGTAGTTTTGTATTTTCGGGAATACGCTTTGGGTCTGCAATATTGTTGATTTTTTGCAGCTGTTTCCAATACGACGTTTTATAGAGGTGTTTTTCACTGAACTCAGATAAGGTGTCCCCTTTAACGACACTATAAATCCATTCTTGCGCGACAGCAGATGGCACGTGCCCTAGTAAAGTGAACAAACATAAAAACGTGATTTTTTTATAAAAACTGACCGTTTTTGCATCCATGTGATGTCCTCTGAGATTACGTCCACTATTAATCTTAGTTGAGGAATTTCGCCACTGCCGTCTACAAGGCAAGAAATAGGGTATTTCCTCTGTCTTTTCTCTGTTATATCAGCTTTCGAGGATAGATGCTTTAGTGTGTTAAGTATTCATTAAGGTGTATTGGGGGAAATGTGTCTGTTGTGAATAGAAATTCTTTACTGGGTGGCGTGATTAATCACTTTTACTCTACATAAAGTTTTATTATTCTGGGGAGTATAACCCGTTAGGAATTGCGTTAAATGTCTGATAAATCTACGCCACTTTCAACATCCGCCCTTGCAAAAGCATTGGCAAAAAGCACGAAGCAGATGTTTGCGGAACTTGAATCCCTTAGCTGGATTAAACGTGACAAGGATAGTTGGGTCTTAACACCTAAAGGTGAGTTTGAAGGGGGACGCTATCGTGAAAGTCATAAATTTGGGCGTTACATTATTTGGCCTAGCGATACGGTTAGGCACAACGCTTTAGTGAGCGCCGATGCTCACCTTCTTTCATCAGCGGATATAGGTAAAGCGTTTTCGTTATCCCGTCGTCGTGCTGAATTGATTTTACAAGAAATAGGTTGGATGACGCCTGGCCGTAAAGGATGGTTGTTAACCGCGTTAGGTGAAGCGGTTGGTGGTTCGCAACGGGAAAACTCGGCAACGGGTGTTCCCTATGTTATGTGGCCAGATGGGCTGGTAGATAATGCAGTGTTAATCGATAGGGTGGTCGGTTTAGAAAAAGGGGGCGATGATGTGGCCCGTTTTTTGTGTTGTGATGGGCACCAGGTGTGTTGTGAAGCGGAACGCCACATCGATAATTGGCTCTACTTATCAGGGCTTTTACATGCCTATGGTCGACCTTTACCTTGTGACGAGAAATTAACCGCTGACTTCTATCTGCCTCAGCATCAGCTATATATTGAATATTGGGGTAAGGAAAATAGCCAAGGTACGGTATCAGCCAAAATGAAAAAGAAAGAAAAGTTTATCAGCATGGGGGTGAATTTAATCGAATTAAATGACGAGGATGTATTGAATCTTGATGAAACGCTACCGAGAATGTTGCTGAAATACAATATCGAAACTTAATCGATCTCGTTGTAATATAAACGTATATTAATTGATCAATGTAAGGCAAAACGTCTACGACCAGCTAGGCTGATATGATATGTAAGTAGAGGGGAAACCTAGGTCGACTTTTAGGCGTGTACGGTTTATTTAGTATTGAACGCGTATGGGGGCTTATTGAGCACTAACGGGGCTTGACTGATATAGATCCATTTAACAGTAAGAAGGATGCGTAATCTCTTTGATTCATAACAGCCCACATGTAAAAAATAAGTTAGCAATAAAGCTCGCGCAATACACAGTGTTGCTCGCTTTTGCTATCGGCTTTATTTTAAGCTCGATTCAAGTCTTTGAAGACTACCAAGAACAGGGTAGCCACCTTGATCAAACCATTGTGGATATTCTCGATGCGAGTAAACCGCCAGCTACACGTGCGGTCCATACCTTAGACCAAGCGTTGGCCCAAGAGGTGGTTTATGGGCTGATGCAGTACCCCTTTATCCACAAAGTTCAAATTAAAGATGAGTTAGGCGGCGTTCTTGCGGAACAGGAAGCCGCGGTTGTCGCCTCTAAAACAAAGTGGCTAACAGAAGCGATAGCGGTTAAACACAAAGAGTACACGTTAGACTTACAAGCACCCGAATTTGCAAAAATAGGCCCCGGACGGTTGTTAGTCGTGGTTGACCAAGATCATGCGTTGCAGCCCTTTTTTGATCGCGCGTTAACTATTTTTATTTCTGGCGTGGTGCGTAATGTTCTTTTAGCGATATGTTTAGTTTTCCTCTTTTATACCGTTGTCACTAAACCCCTTGCGTTGCTGGCGAAGCAGTTTGCTGAACTCAATTTGGAGAAGAGTGAAGGCAAATACCTTCATGTCCCTGAACAGCATCAAGACACTGAGCTGGGTCAGCTGAGTAAAGTCGGGAATGACTTTATTCTGACGGTGCAAAAACTGTTGAGCGAGAATAAGCAACACCACCTCGCGATGACGCAAAGTGAGCAGTTATTAAATCAATTGATTAACCAGGTGCCCCAGCTGATTGTGGCCCTTAATCAAAAAGGGCATATTCTTTTTTGTAACCATCAGGTTGCAGAATTTTATGATGTAACGATTCCATCGATTGTGGGCAGTAGTGTCTCTATGTTCCATCGCCATAGCGATGAAGTTGAGCAGTTAGACCTTATTCGCCATAGTGTGGAGCGCAGCGCTGAGCCTCTGGATGTGAATGAGTTGCTATGGTCACGTCCGGACGGGGAGCAGTTATACTTTTCCATTCAAGCCGCGCCCTTTGAATACTTTTCTGAACCGGCAACATTGGTTGTTGCGACCGATATTACACAGCAAAAAATTGCCCAAGATCATATAAGCCATATTGCTAACCACGATAGCCTTACCGGCTTACCTAATCGGACATTACTTAATGATCGATTATCTCAATCCCTTCTAAGTTGTAAGCGCAAGAGTGCGTATAACGCGCTTTTGTTTATAGACTTGGATCACTTTAAAACGATCAATGATTCACTCGGGCATGGTGTTGGTGACCTGCTCCTTAAAAAAGTGGCGAAAATCTTAATCAGTCAAGTGCGCTCTAACGATACGGTTGCGCGTTTGGGGGGTGATGAGTTTGTGGTTTTGCTCGACTTTTTTTATAACAGTGAAGAGCGCGTCAAGCGCGATGTGGAGTTGATTTGCGATAAGTTGTTGGAAACCTTGTCGCAGCCTATTGAGATCAAACAGCATCAATTAAGAATTGGTGCCAGTATCGGGGTCGTGATATTCCCCATTGTTGGACAGAGCATTGATGACTTGATGCGTTTTGCTGATACCGCTATGTATCATGCGAAAGAAAATGGCCGCAATGGATATGCGTTTTATCATCGCTCTATGTCTATGGCGGTTGAAAAACAGCAAAACATGGAAAATGAACTTCACCGTGCGTTGGCGCAAGAGGAGTTCCGTATTCACTACCAACCGTTGGTTAACGTTACGGGGGCTGTGGTTGGTTTTGAGGCGCTGATTCGTTGGCAACATCCGGAGAAAGGCTTGTTGCTGCCTGTCGAGTTTATCCCTAGCCTAGAAGTGAGTGGGATGATTGTGCCGGTCAGTAACTGGTTGTTAGCTAAGTGCAGTCATCAAATTGCTGAGTGGAAAACGGCAGGTTTTTGGCAGGACGGTTGGTATTTATCGATTAATATAAGCCCACTACAGTTTTATCAAGCGGATATGATCCATACACTGCAACAAGCGATTCTTGATGGGGGGGCGGAGCTCACCGATATCTGTTTAGAAATTACCGAAACTGTTGCGGTCGAGAATATTGAGTTTGCTAAGTCTCGCTTACAGAGTATTCGTGAATTAGGTGTGATTATCGCGTTGGATGATTTTGGTACGGGTTATTCCTCCCTTGGGTACTTGAAAGACTTACCTATCAATATCGTTAAGATCGATCGCTCGTTTATACAGGAACTGGGTGCGAAAAATAACAGTCGCTCGATTGTGGAGGCGGTTGCCTCTATCGCTCAGGCCTATGATTTAAAAGTGATTGCAGAAGGGGTCGAAACAAAAGAACAGCTGGCTATTGCCCATGAAATTGGGTGTCATATGTTCCAAGGTTTTTATATTGAACGCCCGCAAGAACCTAAGCAGTTACAGGGCGATTATCTGTCTAAGGGATTATAGGGAACTTTGTCTGCGCTCTGGAATCTATAGATTAGGTAGTAAAACTCAGTTAGAGTTAGCTTACCTGTAAACGTGGTATGTAATGAATTATTCAAATAACCTAACAAAACGTAGCCGTACAATAGCAGCCTTGAGTCTGCTGTTTTTTATCGTCTATTGTTCAGTAGGTGTTTGTACTAATTTATTGGGTTCAACCCTATCCGATGCCTCAGGCTCTCATGTTATGGCCCAAGGTATGGACCATAGCCAGCATACACTTAACGCTGACATTGTCAGTGAACACTGTGCTAACGGAGAGGTGGGTTGTGACTGGAGTGTTAATCCTGTTGCGGATCCCGCTACGGATGCACAGCCCTTATCGAGTTTTTTCTTTCTGTACGCCATTGCGTTTGTCTCACTGCTATTTACCCTCATGTCCGGCTTGCGACAGGGTGCATCCTTTAGGTTTGCTTTTGCTTTGCAGCAGTTTTACCAATGTGGTTTTCCTCGGCTCCATCTCCAAGAGGCTGTTTTTCTAAATTAAATCCCGTCTCATTTTGATCATTCATACGCCCCGTTGAGGGTGTTGTTTTCATTTTTATTGAGACAGATTTATGCCTATTCTTCCTATATTTATCGTGATGTTATGTGCCACCTTAATTACGCCGGCCTATGCTAGTTTAAGCCTTGATGAGGCGATATCAAACGCTATCAGTCACGATCGTTGGATCGATAGCAACCGTTATCAAGAGCATGCAATTCGCTCAGACGCCATTGCGAGTGGCCAACTACCTGATCCTAAAGTACGTGTCGCTTTAGCTAACCTACCCACGGATAGTTTTGATTTTAATCAAGAGAATATGACCCAGTTGCAATTGGGTATATCTCAGCAGTTTTCCCGTGGCGATAGTTTAGAGATTAAGCAGCGACAGTTGAGTTTAATGGCGGATCAAAAACCACTGGAACGGCATGAGCGCCGAGCATTGATCAAACAGAAGGTGGGGCAATTATGGGTGCTATTGCATCAACATCAAGCACAGACTCAGCTACTCAAGGCTAACCAGTCTTTGTTCCAAGAGCTGGTGGCAATCAGCCAAGCGCATTATCGAAGTGGAAACCTACAACGGTATGAATTGTTGGATGCTGAATTGAAAATGACGCAGCTCCACGACCGCCTTGCCAAATTGGAGCAGCTGAAAAATCAAACCCGCCATCAATTATTGGAATGGTTAACGGTGCCGGATGAGCTTGATGCGTTACCGACTGAACTACCGGAGATACCAATCTTGTTGACCCCGCAGCAGTTAAAAAATGAGGCTCAGGTTGATAAGGTGTTATTGAAGCATCCTTTATTGCAGCAATTTGAACAACGGGTAGAGATACAGCAGAAAGCGGTAGATCTGGCGGACGAAGCTTATAAACCAAGCTTTAAAGTGGATGCGGGTTATGGGTATCGCGATGATATGCCCAACGGTATGGATCGGGCTGATTTCTTTAGTATGGCGCTGACGTTTGATCTGCCTATCTTTCCGGAAAAAAGACAAGACGCGACGAGAAATGCGGCCATAGGTCAGCGTGAAGCGGTAAAAGAGCAACGTTTTCTAAAAGCGCGTCAAATCAAGACGACATTTGGTTTTGAGTTGGCAAATTTAGCGGGTTTAGAGCAGCGCTTATCGATCTATGACCGTGGGTTATTACGTCAACTAAAAGAGAAGCGCAGTGCGGCCCTACAAGCTTATGGGGCCTCAACGGCGCGTTTTAATGATGTTTCGGCAGCGGCCTTGAGTGAGTTGGAAATTAAGCTGCAAAAAATAGCATTAACCCATGAGCGGGCGGCGACCTTGTTACGCCTGAATTATCTATTGGCAGGTATTGATCCTGAATTACAACGTCAGTCATCCCGTCCATTGGAGTTGAAATAATGAAGACGTCTATTCTAGTCCCATTCACTTTATTGATTGGCTTGGCCGCCGGTTTTTTTATCGCAGGTACACTGCCGCTTGCGCCCGAGGCTATGTCGGAGAGCAGTGCTGAAGAGAAGCCGCTCTATTGGGTTGCCCCTATGGATGCTAACTATCAACGAGACAAACCCGGGTTATCCCCTATGGGGATGGCGTTAGTCCCTGTTTATGCGGATGACCTTGGGGGAGATGATGCGCAAGGTACAGTTACTATCCGCTCAGAAGTGGTGAATAACTTAGGGGTTAAAACGGAAGCAGTCTTGTTTAGCCCTTTGCAGGCGCAGATTCACACGGTGGGTTATGTGGCATTTAATCAAGATCAAGTTATCGATCTGCACCCACGTATATCGGGTTGGATTAAATCTGTTGCGGTTAATGCACCGGGTGAATATGTAGAGAAGGGATCTTTACTCTACGCGATCTATTCACCAGAACTGGTCAATGCCCAAGAGGAGTTTGTGGCTGCCAGTAAACGTAATAATCGCTTTTTAGTCGCCGCCAGTGAGCAAAAATTAAAAGCACTGGGTGTGGCGCAGCGCTTTATTGACCAGCTGAAAACCTCAAAGAAGGTACGTGAACAGGTGCCTGTATATGCCGACCAATCGGGTTATGTGGGTGAGCTTAATCTACGTAAAGGTATGTTTGTCAAACCGGGCATGAAGTTGATGAGCATCGGGCCGTTGGACCAAGTGTGGGTGATTGCCGAGGTGTTTGAAAGGCAAGCCCATCAGCTCGATGAAGGTGATTCCGTTGAAATGAAACTGGATTACCTGCCGGGCAAAACATGGACCGGCAGGGTGGATTATATCTATCCAGTGCTTGATAACAAAACGCGTACGCTTCAAGTGCGCTTACGATTTGATAACCCTGAATTGCTGTTAAAACCCGATATGTTTGCGAGTGTTACGATTTTGTCCCGTCCTACGGCCCCTTTATTGAGTGTTCCAGCGGCGTCGGTCATCGTGACGGGTGAACAGGAGCGCGTTGTCGTTGCGTTAGGTGAGGGACGCTATAAGGCCGTAGCGGTGACAACTGGTGGGCGTTTCTCTGATCGCATTGCGATTTTAGCGGGCCTGTACCCTGAAGATCGGGTTGTAACATCTGCGCAGTTCCTTTTGGATTCAGAGTCGAGTCTTAGTTCTGATTTTCTACGCATGACGCCCTCTTCAATGGGACAGGTTGACGATGTATGGGTGATGGCTGAGATTAAACATATCGATCAACAGACGCGTATGGCGACGCTTGCACATCAGGCGATACGCGAATGGACGCAACCGGCCATGACCATGGAGGTCCCCGTTATGGATGGGCTGGATATTAGCCGTTTAGCCGCAGGGGATCTGCTTCAGGTGCAGCTGAATGGGGGGCGTATGGCGGAGTTGCAGATAGTTGATTTTATTTTACCGCGCCCTAAAGCCCCCCGCAGTAGTGTGGGAGGTGGCTTATGATTAAGGCCCTGATCTATTGGTCTATTCAGAACCGACTTTTTGTCTTGTTAGCGACCTTAGTTGTTATAGTTTGGGGGGCTTTTGCGGTTAAAAATACCCCCATTGATGCGATTCCGGACCTGTCTGATGTACAGGTTATTATTAAAACTAATTATCCCGGTCAAGCACCACAAGTGGTCGAAGATCAAGTGACCTATCCGCTGACAACGGCCATGTTATCCGTGCCCGGGGCTAAAACGGTGAGGGGGTTTTCATTTTTTGGTGATTCTTATGTTTATGTGATTTTTGATGAAGATACCGACCTTTACTGGGCACGAAGCCGCGTTTTAGAGTATTTGAGTCAAGTGGCGCCGACACTGCCGGAGCGTGCTAAGCCTCAACTTGGACCGGATGCAACGGGCGTTGGGTGGGTTTATCTTTATGCATTGGTTGATCGCACGGGGCAGCATGATTTAGCCCAGCTACGAAGTTTGCAGGATTGGTTCTTAAAGTATGAGCTACAAACCGTCCCAGGCGTGTCAGAGGTTGCGCCAATTGGCGGAATGGTTAAGCAATATCAGGTGAAGGTCGACCCTAATAAACTACGTGCGTTTAATATTCCGCTTTCCCATATTAGTCGTGCGATTCAGCGGGCTAATCAGGAGAGCGGTGCATCCGTTATTGAGATGGCTGAAGCAGAATATATGGTGCGCGCAAGTGGTTACCTTGATGGAATTGAGGCGATTAAAACCATACCTTTGGGGGCAACGCTTCAGGGCACTCCTATACTGCTAAATGATGTCGCCGATGTGGAGATCGGCCCTCAGATGCGCCGTGGTGTAGCAGAGTTAAATGGTGAGGGGGAAACCGTCGGTGCTGTTGTGGTTATGCGTTTTGGTGAAAATGCACAAGCCACAATTGCGGGGGTTAAAGCGAAACTAGAGGTCCTTAAACGCAGTCTCCCAGAAGGGGTTGAGGTTGTGACGGTCTATGACCGTTCCGGCTTAATTGAGCGTGCAGTTGACAATTTGTTTGAGAAGTTAATAGAAGAGTTCATCGTTGTTATTGTGGTATGCGCGCTGTTTCTTTTCCATTTTCGCTCCTCACTGGTTGTGATTATTAGCTTACCGATCGGTATTTTAGTGGCCTTTATCGTGATGTTTTATCAAGGCATCAACGCCAACATTATGTCATTGGGCGGGATAGCTATCGCGATAGGCGCAATGGTTGATGGGGCCATTGTGATGATCGAGAACGTGCATAAGCATATTGAACGGACACCGTTGACGGATGAGAATCGTTGGCGAGTGATTGGTGAAGCCTCTGCTGAGGTAGGGCCAGCGCTCTTTTTTAGCCTCCTGATTATCACGATGAGCTTCTTACCCGTTTTTACCTTAGAGGCGCAAGAGGGGCGTATGTTTTCGCCTTTGGCGTATACAAAAACCTACGCAATGGCGGCGGCTGCAGGCCTAGCGGTGACATTAATTCCAGTGCTCATGGGGTACTGCATACGGGGCAACGTTTTACCTGAGCATAAGAACCCCATTAATCGTCTGCTACTGGCGACCTACCTGCCGGTGATCCGTACAGTGCTGACGTGGCCTAAAGTCACGGTGCTTTCTGCTGGGCTGGTGATGGTTGTGGGGTTCTGGCCGCTCGACAAAATTGGCAGTGAATTTATTCCACCTTTAGATGAAGGTGATTTGATGTATATGCCGACAACCTATCCAGGTATCTCGATAGGGAAAGCACGGGAGTTGCTTCAGCAGACCGATAAACTTATTGCGACGGTGCCAGAGGTCGAACGGGTCTTTGGTAAAGTGGGGCGGGCTGAAACAGCCACGGATCCCGCGCCCTTAACGATGATCGAAACCTTTATTACGCTGAAACCACGCGCACAGTGGCGACCGGGGATGACACCGCAAAAACTGACTAAAGAGTTGGATGCATTAGTTAAATTACCGGGTTTAACTAATGCTTGGGTCATGCCGATTAAAACCCGCATTGATATGTTGGCAACGGGTATTAAAACCCCCGTAGGGCTTAAAGTATCAGGACCTGATCTTAAGGTTATTCAAGGGATTGGTGTGCAGTTAGAGCAGGTGCTTGCCGATGTTGAGGGGACCACATCGGTGTACTCTGAACGCGTTGCGGGTGGACGTTATATCAAAGTGGATATCCAGCGTGAGAAAGCGGCCCGTTATGGACTTAATATTGCGGATGTACAAGCCGTTGTAATGAGTGCCGTTGGGGGACGGAACGTTGGGCAAACCGTTGAGGGGCTTGAACGCTATCCAATTAATGTGCGTTATTCGCAGGATTATCGCAACTCCATTGAATCATTAAAATTACTGCCATTAATCACAGACAACGGTGCGCGTATCGCCTTAGCGGATGTGGCTCATATCTTTATTGAGGATGGCCCCCCAGGTATTAAGAGTGAGAACGCGCGTCCTAATGGCTGGACCTATGTGGACATAGAAGGGCGAGATTTAGGGAGTTATGTCAGCGATGCGCAAAAGGTGGTTGCTGATAAGGTTAACTTACCGACAGGTTACGCGATTCATTGGTCTGGTCAGTATGAATATTTAATTCGTGCGAAAGAGCGTTTAAGTTATGTAGTGCCGCTTACCTTGGCGATTATTGTGCTGCTTCTCTATCTTAGTTTTCGTCGAGTCGCTGAGGTTGCCATTATTATGGGGACACTGCCTTTGGCCTTGATTGGCGGCATTTGGATGTTATACCTGAATGAATTTAACTTCTCTGTTGCTGTTGGCGTGGGTTTTATCGCGTTGGCGGGCGTTTCGGTTGAGATTGGTGTAATTATGTTGGTTTATCTAAACCAAGCCTATGAGGGAACGCTTAAACAGGCGCGGGGGGACTTAACCTTAGGTGCGTTACGTACGGCGATTGTTAATGGGGCGGGAATGCGTGTTCGCCCAGTAATGATGACCGTGGCGGCGGTGGTTGCCGGTCTATTACCTATTATGTATGGCGAAGGTGCGGGTTCCGAAATTATGCAACGCATTGCAGCCCCTATGATTGGGGGAATGGTCAGCGCAGTCATACTTACCTTAGTGTTATTACCGGCTGTCTATTATCTATGGCGTAAGCGGCAACATAAGCTGTAAATTAAGCGCTAGCATGGGGTAGCGGTTATTCACTGGATGTGAAGACCGCTACTGTTTATTTAGAGGTTACCTTGTGAAGGGATGGATACGAGAGCCCGTGGCAACGATTTAGCGCCTCTAGGTGGCTATGTTGGCTGTATGTGTGGTAAGTAGGCTACCGAATAATTTGGCGGCAGGCCCCGCATAGTCGCCAGCAGAATAGATTAAATTCAGTTGCACATCTCTTTTACCTCCCACGTCTAAATTTAACGGCTTCAGCTGCCCCTGATCTAGCTCGTGTTGTATTTTAAGTGTTGGAAACCAAGCATAACCTAACCCTTTGCAGGCCGCGTCGATTGATATGCGTAAGTGGCCTAAGGTTAAGCGGTGTTGTGCGCCGAGCCAGCCAGCATCTAAATCCCGACTGCCAGAATCTTTTACCACCAGTTGTCTATGTAAACGGAGGTCTTGATAGTTTAAAGGTCTGTTGAGTTGATGGAGTGGATGGTTAGGGCTAGCTACGGCACAAAAATTGACGAGTAAAATCGGGTCGCCAAGGAAGCCTGGTGGAATGCGACCACCGATGACGATATCGGCTTCTTTTTTTAAAAGCGCTTCATCCGTTCCACTCAAAACCGTTTCCATTAATTCGATACGAGTGAGTGGGTGGGCTTGTATAAATTGGTCAATCACATCCAACATAACCCATTCTGGAAATAAGGTATCCATGGCGATACGCAGCTCAGGCTCCCAACCTTCTGAGAATTGCTGGGCTTGAGTTTCCAACTGATTTGCCTCTTCCAGTAAAACCTTGGCCCGTTGATATAAGGTTTTACCTGCGGGTGTAAGGATTGCTCTTCGACCGTCTATTGAGAAGGCTCTGATATTTAAACTGCTTTCTAGCTTTTGTATGGCATAACTGACGGTCGATTGGCTTTTATTCAGCACCTCTGCGGCCGCAGCATAACCGCCTTTATCGACAACGGCGATCAGGGTTTGCCACTGATCTAAGGTAACGGCAGGCATCGTTGCTTCTTTCGCTCATTGAATTATTTGTATGGAATATAATATATCTAAAAATTAGATCATATGGCGCTAATTTTAGCTATTTATTATCAGTTAAATAAATATAAAAATGGAGTTATCAACTTAACCGACGCATTTGGCGCGATTATTAAAAGGAACAGATCATGGCGACATTACTTCATATTAAATCCAGTATTTTTGGTGACGAGGGTAAATCAAGTCAGCTTGCCGCTACGTTTATTGAGCATTGGAAGCAGGCTAACCCTAAGGGGCGAGTGCTGGTTAGGGATCTTATTGCTGAAGAGCTACCCCATTTAGATAGCTTTGTTGTTGGCGCATTGATGACGCCTGAAGCTGAGCGTTCTGAAGCGCAGCAAGCTTTAGTTGATCGCTCAGATCAATTTATCCGTGAAATTAAGGCCGCCGATAAGATCATCATCGGGGTGCCTATGTATAACTTTTCGATCCCTACCCAACTGAAAGCTTATTTTGACCTGTTAGCACGTGCAGGGGTCACGTTTAAGTATACCGATCAGGGCTCTGTTGGTTTGATTGAAGATAAACCGGTTTATCTGTTTGCAACACGCGGCGGTCTTTACAACGAGAGTGGAATAGATTTTCAGATACCCTTTGTGAAGCAGTTTTTGGGCTTTATTGGGCTAACCAGCGTGCAGGTGATCTTTGCTGAAGGGCTGAATATGGGAGCGGTTGCGGTGGGATCTTTAGCTCAGGCGGAACAGCAGGTCGCCGCGCTTAACTAAGTATACAGTTATAGGTGGGGTGGTTTTATGGGGTTGTTAATTGATGGGAAGTGGCATGATCAATGGTATGACACAGAAGGTAATAAGGGGGAGTTTGTTCGCTCGGCCTCTCAATTTAGGCAGGTGATCTCAACGACCCAATATAATGTAGAGGGCCGGGTCTTTGACGCTGAGCCAGACCGTTATCACCTGTATGTTTCCCTGGCCTGTCCTTGGGCACACCGCACATTGATAATGCGTCAATTGAAAGGACTCCAGCACCTCATTAGTGTCGATGTTGTCGACCCATTTATGCAGGAGCATGGCTGGACGTTTGCTCAAGGGTTCCCGAAAAGTCAGGGTGATAGTCAGTTTGGGTATGATTACCTTTATCAGCTGTATGCCCATACCGATCCACATTATAGCGGCAGGGTGACGGTGCCTGTTTTATGGGACAAAAAAGAGGGGGTTATTGTTAATAATGAATCGTCAGAGATTATTCGCATATTTAACACGGCCTTTGATCATTTAGGTGATACTCCGGGAAATTACTATCCGGAGGCACTGCAAGCATCGATTGATAGCGTGAATGCGTTTGTTTATGAGGCGATTAATAACGGGGTTTATCGTGCAGGGTTTGCCACGTCGCAAGCCGCGTATAACCGTGCAGTGACGGTGTTATTTAATGGGCTAGATCAGTTAGAGAGCCGTTTGAGTCGCCAGCGATATTTAGTGGGCGATCAACTGACTGAAGCGGATATACGTTTATTCACAACCCTCGTACGTTTTGATCCCGTTTATGTCACGCACTTCAAGTGTGACCTGAAACGCATCTCTGATTATCCTGCACTGTCGGGTTACTTGCGGGATATTTATCAGATAGACGGTATTGCTGAGACGGTGGATATGGCACATATTCGCCATCACTACTATTGCAGCCATAAAACCATTAACCCTGCTGGTATTATACCTATAGGGCCCGTGTTCGATCTTAATTTACCCCATGGGAGGGCGTCGTTATGATCAGTCGTGATAGTAAGCGCGAAATTAATCGAGTCATCCCTGCGGTTGATAGCCAAGATGGGGCGGGGGTTCTGTTAAAACGCAGTATCGGACGTAACCCGTCGGCCCGTTTAGATCCGTTTTTAATGCTGGATGCGTTTTCGACCGATAACCCTGATGATTATATGGCGGGGTTTCCTCCCCATCCCCATCGAGGGTTTGAGACCGTTACTTATATGCTGAATGGACAGATGATTCATCGAGACCATTTAGGTAATGAGGGTGAGCTACGTTCGGGCGGTGTACAGTGGATGACGGCCGGGAAAGGGGTTATTCATGAAGAAAGGCCCGT
>Ga0115007_10001279_pt1 | contig 16279 bp, 12 predicted proteins | sample ArcOceMetagenome_2_FD_87166 | JGI IMG/M metagenome (GOLD analysis project Ga0115007, IMG submission 87166) | Marine eukaryotic phytoplankton communities from Arctic Ocean - Arctic Ocean ARC135M Metagenome | ecosystem: Environmental > Aquatic > Marine > Oceanic | place: Arctic Ocean | collected... | reverse complement strand
TAGAGTCTTTGCCGACAGGAATCGTCATACCTAGTGCTGGACATAACTCCATGCCAACGGCTTTTACCGTATCGTAAAGTTTTTCATCTTCGCCCGGATGGCCTGCGGCACACATCCAGTTGGCCGATAGCTTAATATCTTTTATCTCGCCGATACGTGCAGCCGCCATATTGGTAATCGTTTCACCAATAGACATACGCCCTGACGCCGGTGAATCAACAAGCGCAAGCGGCGTACGCTCACCCATCGCCATAGCTTCACCAGCATAGGTATCAAAAGAGGCGGTTGTAACCGCGCAATCCGCAACAGGCACCTGCCATGGGCCGACCATTTGATCCCGTGCAACTTGCCCGGTGATGGAACGATCGCCGATGGTGATTAAAAAGGACTTAGACGCGACTGAAGGCAGCTTCATAACACGTTCTGCCGCTTCTTTTAGGTCGATGGCGCTCGTATCAAAATCAGGCACTTGATATGTAATACGCTCGACAGAGCGATGCATTTTTGGCGCTTTACCAAAAAGAACACTCATCGGTAGATCAACCGGTTTATTTTCGAAATGCGTATCACCTAAGGTCAGGTGCATCTCTTCGGTTGCTTCACCCACAACAGCATAAGGGCAACGCTCACGTTTACAGATCGCTTCAAAACGCGCTAAGTTTTCTGGCGCAACCGCCATAACATAGCGCTCTTGCGCTTCGTTACACCAGATCGCCAATGGCGACATACCCGGTTCATCATTATTAACATTACGTAACTCAAAGTTACCGCCACGCTCACCATCTTTTATAAGTTCAGGAAACGCGTTAGACAAACCACCCGCCCCAACATCATGGATAAACGCGATAGGGTTGTCATCGCCTTGCTGCCAGCACTGATCGATGACCTCTTGGCAACGACGTTCTAACTCTGGGTTATCACGCTGTACTGAACCAAAGTCTAAATCGGCAGAGGAGGTACCTGAAGACATAGACGACGCAGCACCGCCCCCTAAACCGATCTGCATGGCAGGACCGCCTAAACAGATAAGCTTTGCGCCAACAGGAATCTCGCCTTTTTCCACATGACTATCGCGGATATTACCTAAGCCACCCGCTATCATAATAGGCTTGTGATAACCGCGAACCTCTTCGCCCGCCGCACCATTTACTTTTTGCTCAAACGTACGGAAGTAACCCGTTAAGGCTGGACGACCAAACTCGTTATTAAACGCCGCACCACCAATCGGACCTTCCAACATAATATCGAGCGGTGTAACAATACGGTCAGGTTTGCCGTATTTAGATTCCCAAGGTTGTTCAAAACCGGGAATATTAAGATCGGAAACCGTGAAGCCGGTTAAACCCGCTTTAGGCTTAGAACCTTTACCCGTCGCACCTTCATCTCGAATCTCACCACCCGACCCTGTCGCGGCGCCTGAATGGGGCGCAATCGCTGTAGGATGGTTATGTGTTTCCACTTTCATCAGGATCTGAATATCTTCCTGATTGTAGCTATATTCTTTACCTTCAGGTTTCGGGAAGAAACGACCTGCCTTACTCCCTGCCATAACCGCCGCATTATCTTTATACGCGGACAATACATTCTCGCCGCCTAGCTCATTCGTGTTACGGATCATCGCAAACAACGATTTATCCTGAGCTTCGCCATCAATATCCCATGACGCATTAAAGATCTTATGACGACAATGCTCTGAGTTTGCTTGCGCAAACATCATCAGCTCCACATCGGTTGGATTACGTTTTAGCTCGATAAAACTATCAACTAAGTAATCAATTTCATCATCAGCCAATGCCAAACCCAGTTCGACGTTCGCAGTAACCAAAGCGTCACAACCACCGGACAAAATATCGACCGTCGTTAAAGGCTTAGGCGATTCTTCTATAAACAAAGCGGCCGCATCATCTATACTTGATAATACTGTTTCAACCATGCGGTCATATAATACAGCTTTAACGGCATCAACATCGGATGCAGAGAGCGCTGAAGAGGCATTCACATAATACGCAATACCGCGTTCTAAACGTTTAATCGAGGCAAGACCGCAGTTATGTGCTATATCAGTTGCCTTCGATGACCAAGGCGATATGGTGCCTGGCCGAGGCACTACTAGGAACAGCTGACCAGAAGGTTCTTGAGCCTCTGCTTTAGGCCCATAACGCAAAATACGTTCAAGTACTTGTTGCTGATTTTCCGATAATGCTTGTGACTGATCGGAAAAATGCATAAATTCAGCATACAAGCCAGTAACGGCAGGAACCTTTGACTGAATACCAGATAGTAACTTTTCATGACGAAAAGCAGAAAGAGCAGGTGCTCCGCGCAGTGCCAGCATCTCTAATAGAGCCTCTTGATAGCTGCCTACGTTAGGCAGTAGTTACAGGAGAATGATAGGCTGTGAATTTTACAGAAACAGTTCGCTGGATACCAGAAAAGCAGCAGTATGTTTGATATTAGTCGTAAAAAAGATGCCATACAGGCGCTGGTCATTTTTTTAATGTTCTGCATTCCGGTACTTTTAAGCTGGAATAGCAAAACTCAGCTCGGCGCCATCATCGAGTCGGGCAGCCTGAAAATGGTTACTCGCAACTCCCCTAGCACCTATTTCATTGAAAAAGGGGAACCCGCTGGTTTCGAATATGACTTAGCGAAAGCCTATGCCGAACATTTAGGCATCAAGCTCGAACTGGTTCTACCGGAAAGCTTTAGCGGTATATTTTCAACCATGAAAGCACGGAATGGCCACATTGCCGGCGCGATGCTCACCGTTACTGATGACAGGGAAAAAGCCTTCGAGTTCTCAGCGCCCTTTCTCACGACCACGGCCGCCGTGGTTTACCGTACAACAAAAGGGGTCAAGGCTCCCAAAGATTTAAACGACTTAGTTGCCAAAGATAAGACAATCTTAGTGCTGGCAAATAGCAGTCACGCAGAACTTCTCGCACGATTACAAACAACACACCCTACACTCAAATGGAAAGAGAGCAGCGAACACTCGGCCGTTGAGTTACTTGAGAAACTACACAATAAAGAGATCGACTATACCGTCGTTGATAGCATCACTTTTGATGCGCAAAAATCCTTTTTCCCCGGCCTACAAAAAGCCTTTGACTTGAATGAACCACAAGATTTGGCATGGATACTCAACCCCCATAGTGACCGCAGCCTAAAGAGCTCCGTCGATCGCTTTATGGCGCTTGAATCCACCCAAAAATTAATTAAAAAACTAAAAAAGAAATACTTTAATCGCTTCAATCCACTCAACTTCTACGACACAGCCTCCTTTAAAGAGGATATGGAAGAGCGATTCCCAAAGATCGAACAGTATTTTTATATGGCCGAACAAGAAACCGATATTGACTGGCAACTGCTGGCTGCGATTGCCTATCAAGAGTCCCACTGGAATCCAGATGCGGTTTCGCCCACCGGCGTAAAAGGCATCATGATGCTAACCAATGATGCCGCATCAGAAGTGGGTGTTACTGATCGTACCGACCCTCAACAAAGTATTATTGGCGGCGCTCACTACCTCGTCAGCGTAATGAACAAGATCCCTGAGCGAATAAAACAACCTGACCATACCTGGTTTGCATTGGCAGGCTACAACATTGGTTATGGCCACTTAGAAGACGCGCGTGTACTCACCAGCCGGGCAGGCCTAAATCCAGACAAATGGGACGATGTAAAACAACATCTCCCCCTATTAACAAAAGAGAAATACTTCAACACCGTACGCTACGGCTATGCCCGTGGTTATGAACCGGTGCACTATGTCAGCAACATCAGAAAGTACATGAAACTTTTAAGCTGGGAGGTCCAAGTACGTCAAGCCAAACGCCAAAGCGAAGAAGCGGATATGAACCCAGATCACCCAAGTTGGGATGACACGACCGTCGTAGAGGATATTTTACCTACGCTATAAATCTAGCGTACTACTTGGCCGAGCTTTGCTGCTTTTTTCTCTGCGCGGCGGCGCTGGAAAAAAGCACTGATTTTTTGACGGCACGCATCCGCTAAAACACCGGAAGTCACCTCGACCTGATGGTTAACCCAAGGTTGTTGAAATAACTGACAGTTACTATCAACCACACCCGCCTTTTCTTCGCTTGCGCCATAGATCACACGGCTCACCCTTGAGTGCACAATGGCACCCGCACACATAGTACAAGGCTCAATGGTCACATAGAGCTCAGCCCCGACTAAACGATAGTTTCCAACCCGTGCAGCCGCATCTCTTAACGCCATAATTTCAGCATGAGCAGTAGGGTCATGACCGCTAATCGGGTGATTCCAACCTTCACCCACAACCTCACCATCGAGAACAACGACCGCCCCCACGGGCACCTCTCCTGCATTTTCTGCGTGATCAGCTAAGGCTAACGCTTCATGCATCCATAACAGGTCTTGTTGTTTTTGCTCACTCATTAATGTTTACACCCCATTGCGTACGGCGACAAACCCTACGCCTTTTCAGTCACACAGGCCCGACCACGTCACCCTGACAAGTCGTCGCTCAAATACCACATGATAATCCCCTTTATCCTGAAAGGTAACTGATACGCCCGCCGACCAACCAATACTCAATTGAACTTTTCGTACTAACCAACAGTCTACTTCTATCTAAAAGGAATAAGCGCCCGCAGCCTGACCCATCCAACCTAAAAAAGACAAAACATGTCAGGTTGATGCCGAGCTGTACGCCGACCACCACAATGCCAAATGGTGCAGGTACGCGATGGCAATACACTAATCATTTCATACAGGACACCGCCCGATGAGCACCACCAGCCCTCTCCCCGACTCCCTAGAAAAGCCCTTAGCACGCTCGTTATTGGTGCTGCGTTTAGGCGTGTTTATCGTCATGTTGATGTGGACACTCGATAAGTTTGTTAACCCTGCCCACACAGGTAAAGTGCTTAACGGTTTTTATGGTATCGATTGGTTGAGCCACAACCTGTCTTATATCATTGGTGCGGTAGAGCTCTTATTAATACTCGCCTTTGTAACCGGTCTTTGGCGGCGCTGGACTTACGGAAGCATTTTACTTCTTCACTCACTCTCCACCTTTTCACCTTACAAACAATATATGGACCCGTTTAACCACCTACTCTTCTTCACGGCTTGGCCCATGCTGGCTGCGTGCTTAGCACTATACTGGTTAAGAGCGTGGGATAACTTATGCACGTTTCCTCAACAAGGAAAAAACAAATAGCACGGCGAAACTCACCGCCTGATGATTCTATGATGGCGTTGAGTTAACACACATTTTGTTGTTAGGTCTTAATTATGAAAACATACAGCTCAGTCAAAACCCTCGTTTTAATGCTGTTTTTATCCGTCGCTAGCTCGGTAGTCTCAGCAAGTGATTATAAAATTGAGAAAATACAGGGCGATATTTATCGATTTGTAGACGATAGGCACCGTTCAGTCTTTCTAGTGACCGACGAAGGGATCTTGCTTACCGATCCTTTAAATACCCAAGCGGCAACATGGCTGAAAGCGGAGCTAAAAAAACGTTTCAATGTCCCCATTAAGTACGTGGTCTATAGCCACAACCACAGTGATCATATTTACGGGGCACAGGTATTTGACGACCCTGACACCGTTTTTATTGCCCATGAATTAGCCGCGCAAGATATTAGAATAACTAAAGCTAACACCGTTATTCCTGATATGACCTTCAAAGAAAAAATGGCAATATCTTTAGGTGGGCATAAAGTTGAGCTTAGATATCACGGCCCTAATGACGGACGCGGCTCCATTAGCATGCTCTTTAAACCCGAAAAATTGCTATTTGTTGTCGATTGGATTGTCATCGGCCGGATGCCTTGGCAAAAACTATGGAGTTACGACATTCAAGGGATGATCAACTCAACCCAACAGGTACTTGAGCTAGATTTTGACACCTTCGTCGGCGGACATGCTGACATAGGAAATAAAGCAGATGTAGAGCGATACCTTAACTATCTGCAAGATCTGTATAACGCGGTCATCACGGGTATCCATAAAGGCCAAAGTGTAGATGAAATAAAGCAGACGATAAAATTAACAAATTACAGTGATCTCAAGCAATTTAAGCAATGGCTTCCACTCAATGTAGAAGGTGTTTATGAACGCCTAATGGAAGAGTCAGGTATGGGATGGCGTCCTGATATTAAGTGATTAACAAGGGATCTGCGCAATAGGTATAGCGCAGATCCTTTTTCCCACTGAAAACACCTAATGTCAGCCTAGGCTAACCGGCTTGCTCGACACAGTTACGGCCACTGGATTTGGCTTGATAAAGCGCCTTATCGGCTCGCTGCATCGCGTCGGCTACTGACTCATTTTCCACATCAACAGCCGCCACACCAAAACTTGCGGTGACCTTAATGGTCAGCTCATCGACCTTAACCTCCATCTCCGCCAACGCAACTCTGAGACGCTCAGCTAACTCGGTTGCCTCATGCAAATGGGCCTGCGGCAGGAGCACGGCGAACTCTTCACCACCAATACGCCCGAACAGATCCACATGTCGAATGATCGTTTGCAGTGTATTAATTGCGGCAATCAAGACCCTATCTCCTGTCGCATGGCCGTAGCTATCATTAATCCGTTTAAACATATCCAGATCAATCATCACCACCGCCAACGGTGTCTCAAACCGCCGAGCTCTATTGACTTCCCGCTCACTAAAATTATAGAACGCACGACGATTTAACACCCCAGTCAACGAGTCTGTCTGCGCCAACAACTCGGCCTGTTTCATCGCCTTTTCGAGTTCAACTGTACGCTCTGATACCTGCCGTTCAAGCATCATCTGCTCCTGCTGTAGGTGCAGAATATGTTGTAACTCTACCGTCTCTTTCTCTTGAGTAAGGTAGTTAATACGATCCGCCAACGCTAACGAGAGCAGCACTCCCTCAATACATAACCCCAACGGCGGGGAAAAATTGGTCACAAAATCGGCAGGAATAAAACCAATATTACGCATCACGGCAATAAAAACAGCTAAGCTCCAGATACTCCAGCCCAATACATAAAACCGCGCATCCCCTCGACCTTTTTTATACTGCCATATCCCAAGCAGTGGAAATAAAACCGTAAACAGCGCATAGAGCAGAGCGAGTTTGAGTGCATATTCCCGCCCACCTAAAAGATAGCAGAGCACAGAAACACCACCCAACAACAAAAGAGCTTGTAGCAGCCGATCAATGACCAACGACTCTCGAGTGTTCAAAAAACAACGTGTAAATTGAGTCGCCAATACCAACGTCAATACGCCAAAAAGAACCGGAGCGAAATCGGCAAACCAATGATACCCCTGCCACAAATAGCGATAACCTAGGCCCGTATTAGTCAGCAAGACCATCATCGCCGCCATAATATATAAGGTATACCATTTATATTCGGGCAACCGCGTGGAGTAGCCGATCAGGAAATTAGAAAACACCAGCAGCAGACCAATACCGATAAAGGTACCAATCACAAAATAGCGTTTGGCGTAGTGTTGAAAAAACGCATCAGGGGTCCACAATAATAGCTGTGTTTCCGCCTTACCCGGCAATGCATAGGAGAGCTTAACCCATATTCGTTGCACCGCGCCGGCAGGTGTGTTCACCGGATATAAATTACTCTCAGCGGCAATCGCACGTTCAGAAAACGGGACATGATCCCCGCCTACCTGAGGCGCAGCTCCGTCCATATAAAAGGTGACAAAATCCCAATTGGTGTGAGGTACTTCAAGAAACCATGACAATGCATCTTCGCTGCTGTTTTTCAGGTCAATACGCAACCAATAATCCGCGCCAACGATACCAAAGTTACTCTTACCCTTAGGTAACGGCGCAAAGCGAGAGGCGAGCGGTTCGCTCTGCACCTGCGCCAAGGTATAGGTTCGGTTTGCATCTTCAAGATAAAGAACATGCATCCGTGTACTAAGCCCTGCCATCGAAGGTGACAGATTGACCGGCGACTGCGCCTGACATAGAGCACTGGCTAATAGCAACAACAGGAGCACAGCGATCTGCCCTAGATACTCAAAGAAAAGCCCCGCACAACGTCGACTACTGATCTCCCGACGGCTATTAATACTACTAAAATCTGGTGTGCCCATGATTATAATTAAACGCCTAAACCTATGGTTCGGATGGGTAATTTAACAACGAATAACGCTTTAGTAGCATCATCTTACCCGCAGACTAACGAAAACTCTTTGGTGGAGTAGCACTGATTTTATACTGATTAGCCTGCGTGCGTGCGTTTAGTTTGCCATATTAAACAGGTTACGCGCCTATCAAACGGATAGTGGGTGCCATTTTTATACAAGTACAGGGCTGATTACTCGCTATGACCCTCAACCAATGGGCAGTTACTGCGTTTAAACCTTATCCCCGGCTGCGGTCCGGGCATATCTCGTGTCAACAAGCTCGGGGATCGTCTCTCAAAATAAGCTTCGCAATCATGATCAAAAAAGATGGTGAGGGATCTTAGGTCAATTTGCTTTAATGTCTGCGCCACGTGCGGGTGTTCTGTTATAAATTGAACCATCGTGTTCAAGTCTTTCAAATTAACAGCCGAAGGGGGCAATGCGGCCTGCGCGTAGATCGCCCCACTCACTAGAATTAAGCTGATAATACCGCGAATACTCTTCATTTTTTCTACATCCTAGTAATGTTATACATATACATACTCCCCCCGCAGGGAAGGTCTAGTTTCCGTCATATCAATAAATCACAGAGCCAAAAAGCGTTGATCTTCTAACCAACATCAACCCTATCACTAAAAATCCACTACTTAGGGCTAACCACGACTCTTATTTTATTATGTTGAGATTCAGACTCACTCATATCCATGTTGAATTTATTGCCATACTGCAACCATGCTTCACCCACCTCATTCGCCGTTAGGTAGCACACTTCACCCCCCATAACGTCTTGGCAGTCCACACTCGCAACCTCAGGTGAAAACGACGCGATTGCTGGATATATCCCCCACCAACCGGGGAAACCATTACTAATGGAGAGCACCTCTTTAGTTTGGCCTACGGACAAATAAATAGCTGGCTCATCGCCTCTCGTTTCAATTAAGGATTCGTAACTAGCGCGGGAGCCCGCACAACCTTGAAGCAATAAAATAACGAAGGCTACCGTTATCATTTTAAAATTCATGACATACACCCTCTAGAAAAAACAATCGAATAGACCGTACGCTACGTTAGCAGCCCATAGGAATAGCGATATTTATAACCGTCACTACACGCCACTGGGCGCTGATTAGTTTTTCGATTTTAATACGTACCGTGCTAAGCGAAATTTCAACCGGACTATAACCGTCGGGCCAACCTTCTCCTTCAAAGATCCTTACCCACTCCTCTCCGCCCTGAGCGAGTATAGCCTCTTTAATTTCGTCATCGCTTACCTCAGGAAAGCAGTCTACATTCACTTCGTCAAAGTTCGGCAACAAAACCCGATTATCCTCGATTATATTGAGGCTATGCCATTGGGTGGTACAGTGTTCCCACTCCGTTAAGTCAAGATGAGGGCCCTCCCCATTAACCGACAAACTCGTTTCAAGCTGAAAAGTGACTCTATAGTTAGGACGATCTTTACCAAGCAACATAACTGCTGATTCAGACAAACTATCGCCTATTTCCAGCTCAGAAAAATACTCTTTTTTAAACGGCGCACTGTACTTTATGCTTTCCTGAAGCGCGCTTTCTCCCGACGGCATCAGTTCAATTTGGTTAAGTGCATAAGCAAAACTCGGCAAGCAAACCATTAAAAGTGTGATCGCATATTTCATCTCTGTACGTCTCCTAGCCTACGTCTATTTAGCTTATTCACATATACCCCTTATCTCTTAATCAAAGCCAAAACGGGTAATCTATAAATAAGACGTTAAATTGATTAGCAGCATAAAGATAGCAACCATAAAATAGCGCCGCCGTAACCTAATAAAACGCCTTATAAAATTAGAGCGCGCCCCCTTTAATCGTTAAGGGATCTTAAATTATTAAAAACTGAATGCGCATGAAATGAAGAGAGAGATACTCCTCATTCACTTGGAAAGTGTATTGGATTGATCAGATTGGCCTTCATACAAGGGAAGCAGACACGAATATAGCTGAAGACCCAAACAGATTAAATTAAACCTTAGCGGCTACATAGGGGCTCTTTATCATTCGAACATATCAAACTTATGCGAGCTTTTATGATCCAAAAACCGACACAGTTATTACTCTTCCCCTCTTGTATATTCAAGGCTCTTATTTTTATAGGTGCCCTTAGCATTAACGCTTTAAAGTGCTTACAGCTAACCCCAAAACAAGCGCCTATGTAGCGCTACGAGAGTAAGGTTTATAGATAAAATAACCCATCCAATCAAATGAGACAGCACACAACAACTAGCACCTATGAAATTACATGGGGGAAAAATAATCCCATAGGACAATAGCTTAACCTTAAGGGCGCAAGACCAATACCGAGCAACCTGCGCGCTCAACCACCCGTGAGGAGTTGGATCCTAATAACACGTGATCGACTTTACCCCGGTGATGCGCCGTCATAATAATCAGATCTGCATTACAGCGTTTAACATGCTTGATAATACGTTCAGCCGGATTCCCCTGATGTACCGAAAGCGTTCGATTAACCTCTGGTAGTAACTTCTCTTCAGCCAGTGCTTGTAACTGTTTTTCGACAGCTTCATGCGCCTTTTCAACAGCTGATTTTTTAAAATAGGAGGCAACCAAAGGTGAGTTAAACCCAGGAATCACAGTCATTAGATGGATACAGCCCCCACTATCGAGTTCACGCAATGCCAGCTCAATCGCCTTATCAGAAAAAGAGGGTTCTTCGATATCAACCGGAACAATAATTTGCTTAAACATGAGTCCTTCCTTTACCACAAAGTATGGCTATCTAAACCGAGGCCCTACTAAAAGGGACCTCGGTTCTGAATTAAGATTTTGCTAAGGTCGGTGCCGGATCAGCGCTAGCCCGCCGACGACGGCGCTGAAACAGCACGACAGGTATCAGCAATAACAAAGCAGGGATAAACATAAGTTCCTTGGGGGGCTGTCCCTTCGGTACTTCCACCTGTCCGATCTGCTGATCAAACATCAACCCCGCTTTCTCTGCATGACTGCCAAAGCCAACCATATCAACGACGACCTTACCATCAAGATCCGCCAGCTCTAGACCCGCATTCACTATGCGTTCCTGAGTGTTCGCTCCGTCAGCCAGTTCAAACAGCGCGACAAAATCCCGTGGATTACCAACATCATCTTCACCGATCAAATGCAGCCTCAGTTCAGCGCCATTTGGCAGATCCAAACTATTACCCATTAACTCACTAGCCGCTACCGTCTGGAACGGTGGTGCCACCATATCCATCCAAAAACCGGGACGAAATAGAGAGAAAGCAATAAGAATCAATAACGCCGTTTCGTGTAACCGATTACGCACCAAAAAATGTCCTTGGGTCGCAGCGGTAAACAGCAAGATCGCTGCAGTCGACACCACGAAGACGATAATGCCCTGCCACCAGCTCACATCGATCAATAAGAGGTCGGTGTTGAAGATAAACAGGAACGGCAGAATCGCTGTTCGCAAACTATAGAAGAATGCGACAAACCCGGTACGGATCGGATCACCACCAGACACTGCCGCCGCTGCAAAAGACGCTAACCCTACCGGCGGTGTTACATCGGCCATAATGCCGAAGTAGAACACGAACAGATGCACGGCAATCAGCGGCACAATCAAACCTGATTCTTGCCCCAAGGTCACGATCACCGGCGCCAGCAAGGATGACACCACAATATAGTTGGCGGTGGTTGGCAAGCCCATACCCAGAATCAAACTAAGTACGGCCGTCAAGGCTAGCATCAACAACAGGTTGCCCATCGACAACACTTCAACTAGATCCGCCAACACAGAACCTACACCTGTCTGCGATACCACGCCCACGATAATACCGGCAGTCGCCGTCGCAATACCGATGCCGATCATGTTACGCGCACCAACAATCAAGCCATCGATCAGCTGGTTAAAGCCCTTCCTAAACTGTCGTCCCAGACCGCCTTCATTGCGAAAGAACGCAAACAAGGATTTTTGCGTCAGCAGGATAAAGACCATCAACATAGTCGCCCAGAATGCCGAGAGTCCAGGAGACAAACGCTCAACCATCAAACACCAAACCAGTACGATAACAGGCAGAATAAAATGCAAACCCGATTTAACGGTCGGCCCAACTTCCGGTAGCTCTACCACATCAGAGTTCGGATCATCCAATTCAAGGTCGGGATAACCTGCAGAGAAACGCACCAGCAAGACATAGACAATCAACAACAAGACACCGATCACCAGACTGGCGTATTGACCAAACAACGGTTTGATCCAGCCAATACCGTAATAGACCACCATCGACACGGCAGCGGTGGCAAAAAAGCCAATCAACAGCCCCATCAAGCGCGCCATCCAAGGCTTAGCAGCACTACGCCGTGGCAGGCCGTACATATTCTGTTTAAGCGCTTCAAGGTGAACGATATACACCAGTGCAATATAAGAGATCAATGCGGGCAGGAAAGCATGCTTGATCACCTCCACATAGGAGATACCCACATACTCAACCATCAAAAACGCGGCAGCACCCATTACCGGCGGCATAATCTGGCCATTCACCGATGAGGCCACTTCCACCGCACCTGCTTTCTCCGCGCTGAAACCCACGCGACGCATCATGGGAATAGTAAACGTACCCGTGGTGACTACATTAGCAATGGAGGAACCTGAAATCAGCCCCGTCATACCCGAAGCAACAACGGCCGCTTTAGCTGGGCCGCCACGTAGATGCCCTAGCAGGGAGAAGGCAACCTTGATGAAATAGTTACCGGCACCGGCTTTATCCAGCAACGCACCAAATAAAACAAATAGAAACACGAAACTCGTCGACACACCCAATGCGATACCAAACACACCTTCGGTAGTGATCCACTGGTGATTAACGACTTCCTTCAAACTCGCGCCTTTATGGGCGATGATTTCCGGCATATAAGGGCCGGCAAAGGTATAAAACAAAAACAGTGACGCGACGACGACCAATGGTGGTCCGAGCGCACGTCGGGTGGCTTCGAGCAATAAAATCACCCCGGCAATGGCCACGGCGATATCTAACGTTGTCGGTAAACCCGGACGATCCGATATTTGAACATAGAATATAAACAGATAGCCCGCGCAAAAAGCACCCGCTATCGCCATCACCATATCGGGTAAAGGCACCCGCTCACGGGGAGAGCCACCTAAGGCGGGGTAGGCCATAAAAGCAAGGAATACGGCAAACGCAAGATGGATCGAACGCGCTTCAGTATCGTTAAAAACACCAAAACTGCCGACCAACGGCCAATCATAAAACGGGAGCGGCGAGGCAATCCACAATTGAAATAGCGACCAAAACAGTGCGGCAGCCAACAGTAAAATACGTTGAGCGCCTTCGGGGTCTCGGGCACCACTATCCGTCGACGCCACCAAATCTTGGAGCTCGGCTTCGCTGAGTTTAGTAGGTTCTTTTGAATTCAGTTCAGTCATAATACTCTCCGATCCAACACTCCCAGCGTCAACCGCCGGTAAATATTAGTACGCTCCAGCAAGGCCCAAAAGGTCACGCCAGAACTGAGTAAAAGACTATCCTAGGAGTGCCCTAGGATAGTCGAGAGAGGCGGCGGAGCCGCCGGTCAGGAGTGTATTAATTACATCCAGCCACGTTCTTTGTAATAACGTACAGCGCCTTCATGTAATGGAGCAGACAGACCATTTTTGATCATTTTAGCAGGATCAAGATTGGCAAAGGCGGGGTGTAAACGCTTGAAAAGGTCAAAGTTATCAAATACAGCCTTAACAACTTGATAGATCACTTCCGGATCAGCCTTAGTTGAGGAGACAAAGGTCGCACCTACACCAAAAGTAGTCGTATCGGCATCGTTACCGTTATACATGCCGCCAGGGATAATCGCCTCAGCGTAAAAAGCGTTATCATCGATCAACTTCGTGATTTCAGGACCGGTAACCGGTACCAATACTGCATCACATGAAGTCGTTGCTTCTTTAATCGAACCATTAGGATGGCCAACGGCGTAGATAATCGCATCGACCTTGTTATCACACAACGCTTGAGATTGCTCAGACGCCTTCAACTCTGAAGCCAGTTTGAAGTCATCCATGGTCCAACCTTTGCGTTTCATGACCACTTCCACAGTGCCGCGCTGGCCAGAACCGGGATTACCTATATTGACCCGTTTACCTTTCAAATCGTCAAAACTCTTAATACCAGCATCGGCGCGAGCAATCACAGTAAATGGTTCAGGATGTACAGAGAATACTGCGCGGAGCTCTGTGTTAGCACCCTGTTCAGAAAATTTACTAGAGCCATTGTAAGCGTGGTACTGCCAGTCAGACTGGGCCACACCCATATCTTGGTTACCCGCACGAATGGCATTCAGGTTCGCAATCGAACCACCTGTAGATGGCGCGGTACACTTAATACCATGATCTTTGTTACCACGGTTAACCAAACGACAAATGGACTGACCTACCACGTAATAGACACCGGTCTGTCCCCCCGTGCCGATAGTCACATAGGATGATTGCGGAGCCGCAAATGCAGCACCACTTTGAACCCCAATCGCGATGCCGGCAGCAACCACAGTGTTAGTAAATAACTTCTTCAATTTCATCATTTGCATCCTTTATAGTTATATTTAAGGTCGGTGTAACCGACTATTTTCTACCTTATGTCGGACAAGATAAAAAATCTTACCGCCATTTTCTCCCATCGATCCCAACATTTTATTCACCGCCACCAAGCGCACATAATGTTTATGTGCAATCAAAATATAAACGCCTCAGCGGCACGCCGCACTATATAGCCTCCAAACATATCGTCCATAGAAGCCATACCCACATTATTAACAACACGGATTTTCCATACAACCCGATAACCGCACATCGCAAAATCATCAATCAACTAACATCAATATAGCACTCGGTGCGACGAGTGCCCGAAATTAACAGCGCTTTGCCAGAAACAACACTCACTGCCTGCTAAGCTATTTTAGCTTTTAGAAAAAATAAAGGGGGCTAGCTCCGATACAATGGCAATATGATTGATTACTCCCATGTTTTTTCTGCGCGAAAAATATTATCTCCCGTTACGCCTTCAAACCACTGCGCAATGGCTACTATTGAACGCGATTCCGAGCAGCGCTCTCAGCATGCTTTCTATCAAATAGATCAATTATTGTCGTTCAAAAAAAGCGTTGCAATGATAATCAAAAAATATCGTCAGAAGCCTTAAACCTTAGATGCTAAAAAAACAGCATGTCCATGAAATAGGGACCTACACTATCATTCACTCTGGCAGTGGATTAAATCGTTCAGATTAACCTACATAAAATGTAGCAGACACGGGGCCAAGCACATTGTTTCAAAAGGCCGATAACTTGAAACCATTAGGGATTAGATTCAATCCTTAGCGGTCACATAAGATCATTTAGCGTTCTAGCATTGCAAAACTAATGGCTTTTATTACCTAATCACGTCAGAACAACACTAATTGACACTCTTTCCACTCAAGGCTCTTCTTTTTTACAAACGTTACCGTGACATTTTTACCACTACGATAGTGCTCCACACTTTCTTCCATCTTTTTTTTCCTTTTTTTGATATCGGCAGCCGTTATCACCCGCTTTTTTCCTGGGTCATTATTTCTAACCATCTCGCTACAAAATGAATAGTTTTTGATGAACTCCATCCGCTGCTCTTTTTTATCCGCGCCTTCAAGATTTTTGTAATATTTTCCTATCACCTTCGGACCAATTTCGTGCATAACGAGTTCAACCCCATCTTTACACATCGACAACTGCGTTTGAAAATACTGCTGTATTGTTACCCCGCCCTCTAGATTGATATCTTCATCCCTGTAACGCACTTTCTTAAATAACTGGTCTACTGCAAGGATCTTTTCACCAACACTATTCTCTGCCCTGACGAATAGAGAAATGGCTATCAACATAGCGGTCAAAACTGATCTTTTTATCATCTCTTTACTTCTTATAAAGCTCTAAATGATCATAACAAGGGACACAACGAAAATGACCAACAATTCGTCCATTGGCGCACTTCATACGTTCTTTGGGGATACTCCAGAGAGCTTCGCTGAAATTAATCTCGCTCCACTTTGCCTGACTCAGTTCACTTTTACGCACCATCGTTAGCAGTAGCAGCTTTGCAGCAGCACGATT
>Ga0115007_10001278_pt1 | contig 16284 bp, 14 predicted proteins | sample ArcOceMetagenome_2_FD_87166 | JGI IMG/M metagenome (GOLD analysis project Ga0115007, IMG submission 87166) | Marine eukaryotic phytoplankton communities from Arctic Ocean - Arctic Ocean ARC135M Metagenome | ecosystem: Environmental > Aquatic > Marine > Oceanic | place: Arctic Ocean | collected... | reverse complement strand
GGCCTGAGCCAGAAACGGCAGTGACGGCATCCAGTTGTGATTCCTGTTCAACCCAAATGGCGATCCCTGTGGCTTGCATCACCGTTTCGGCTTGTAGACGCTGCTCCGCTGACACTTGAGGGTTAGCATAGAGACCGCTGGCACCGGTTTGAACAAGGGCTGGCGTATTTGGCATGCACCGAACAATTGCGATATTGCCTCCCAGCCATTGGTCAATGCTGGAACTCATGATGCCGGCAGCGATCGAAACAATGAGTGGTTTATGGGTTTGGGTGCTTTCCGCGATACCTTGCGCAACGGACTTTAGGACTTGGGGTTTAACGGCGAGTACAACAAGGTCGGCCGATGCCACTGCCAGATTGTTATCTGATGTGGTGTGTAGTCCTTGCGCAGCCAAATCGGCCAAGCGTGACAGGTCGGGTTCACTGGCCCAAATGTGATCTGCAGGATAGCCGTTGCTGATTAATCCACCAATAATAGCGCGGGCCATATTGCCTGCACCGATAAATGCGAGAACGGGGTGTGAAGTCACAGTTGATTCCTTACTCATATGTTTTAGGGGCCATTTACTGTTTCGGTTGTGTGGGCCGCTGGCCAAAAATAGCAGTGCCTATTCTAACGATGGTAGCGCCTTCTGCAATGGCTGCATCCATATCACCTGACATCCCCATTGATAATGTATCAAGTTGAGGGTAAGTCGCCTGCAATTCAAGCTGTAAGGCTTTCATCTTAGCAAAAGCGACGTGTTGTTCGTGTGCATCATGGGTTGCTTTAGGTATAGCCATTAAACCTCGCAGACAGAGGTTGGGTAATTGATTGATCTCAGCGGCTAGTGAGGCTAACGCATCGGGTAAACAGCCTGACTTACTCTCTTCTTCGCTAATATTGACCTGTATACAGACATTAAGCGGAGGGGGCGAGTCGGGACGTTGGTTAGATAAACGTTGTGCGACTTTAAAGCGGTCGACGGTATGGACCCAAGTAAAGTGTTCGGCGATGGGTTTTGTTTTATTGGATTGAATTGGGCCGATAAAATGCCAGCAGATGTCGAGGTCATTTAAATCTGCTATTTTGTCGAGGCCCTCTTGTAGGTAATTTTCGCCAAAGTCTCGTTGCCCGCAGAGATAGGCGTCCCTAAGGTCTTTTGATGGACGGGTTTTACTCACAGCAAGCAGAGTGATTTCACTGGCAGCTCGTTGGGCACTTTGAGCGTTAAGAGCGAGTTTTTGGCGAACCTGGATTAGATTCTCTGCTATTCTTGACATATATTTGTGACCTAAGCGATTGGATTGCACGTGGCTTTCTGCTAGAACTAACATAAATAAAAGCAGCACCGGTTTACAGGAACGTTATGGATATTACCGAACTTTTATCATTTACCGTACAACAAGGCGCGTCCGATCTACATATTTCTGCTGGAATGCCTCCCATTATTCGTGTTGACGGCGAGGTTCGCCGCATTAAGCTACCCTCGTTAGATCATAAACAGGTACATACCCTGATTTATGACATTATGAACGACAAGCAGCGTAAAGAGTATGAAGACACGCTCGAAACCGATTTCTCGTTTGAAGTGCCCGGTCTAGCTCGTTTTCGTGTGAACGCGTTTAACCATAATCGTGGTGCCGGTGCTGTTTTCCGTACGATCCCTAGCAAAGTACTTACCTTAGACGATTTAGATATGGGGAAAGTGTTCAGGGATCTATCTGACCTGCCACGAGGACTTGTATTGGTAACGGGGCCTACAGGGTCAGGTAAAAGTACAACCCTTGCGGCGATGATTGATTATGTCAATGATACCCGCGCTGATCATATTCTTACGATTGAAGATCCAATCGAGTTTGTACACGAAAGTAAGAAATGTCTGGTGAATCAGCGAGAAGTGCATCGAGATACGCATAGCTTCTCTAATGCATTACGCTCAGCGTTACGTGAAGACCCTGATATTATTTTGGTTGGTGAGATGCGTGACTTGGAAACTATTCGTCTTGCATTAACTGCGGCGGAAACCGGGCATCTGGTGTTTGGAACCTTGCATACCACGTCTGCGGCTAAAACCATCGACCGTGTCATTGATGTTTTTCCTGCGGCGGAGAAAGATATGGTGCGTTCTATGTTATCGGAGTCGCTCATGGGCGTTATATCTCAAACCCTATTGAAAAAACCGAAAGGTGGCCGTGTTGCGGCACATGAGATCATGATTGGTACCCCAGCCATTCGTAACTTAATTCGTGAAGCTAAAGTGGCGCAGATGTATTCAGCGATACAAACGGGTGCCTCTTTCGGTATGAAGACGTTGGATCAATCTCTGCAAGAATTGGTTCAAAAAGGTATGATATCCCGAGAAACGGCCCGAGAACGTGCAGCAAATCCGCAGCAGTTTTAAGTACGTGGCTTAGCTGGAGTTTAGGAGAAGAGCGTGGATTTTACGCAATTACTGAAAGTAATGGTAGAAAGGGATGCTTCGGATCTCTTCGTGACGGCGGGCGCACGTCCAACGATTAAAGTCGATGGTACGTTAAAGCCGTTAACTAAAGATACGCTAAAGCCGTCTCAGGCGCGGGCGTTAGTCTATAGTACGATGAACGACAAACAGCTGGCTGAGTTTGAAGGGTCGCATGAGTGTAATTTTGCGATCAGTGCTCCGGGTTTAGGTCGTTTTCGTGTATCAGCGTTTTTTCAACGCAACTCTGCCGGTATGGTGCTCAGGAAGATCAATAATCATATCCCTAGCTTAGAAGAGTTAAATCTACCGCCAATCTTGCGTGATTTAGCGATGACTAAGCGCGGTTTGATTCTGTTTGTGGGTGGGACATCGACAGGTAAATCCACCTCATTGGCTTCGATGATTGACTACCGTAATACCAATCACCGTGGACATATCATTACTATTGAAGACCCGATCGAATATATCCATGAACATAAGCAAAGTATTATTACGCAACGTGAAGTGGGTATAGATACGGAGTCTTTTGATACCGCGTTAAAAAACACGTTACGTCAGGCACCCGATGTTATTTTGATGGGTGAGATTCGTACCCGTGAAACGATGCAGCACGGTATTGTGTTTGCGGAAACTGGCCATTTAACCTTAGCCACCTTGCACGCAAACAATGCTAACCAAGCATTGGATCGTGTGATTAGTTTTTTCCCCGCCGAACACCATGATCAGTTGTGGATGGACCTTTCGCTTAACCTTAAAGCGATTATTGCGCAGCAACTACTGCCAACTAAAGATGGTAAAGGGCGTCGTGCTGCCATTGAAGTGCTGATTAATACCCCTTTAATTCAAGATCTGATCCGTAAAGGTGAGGTGCATGAGATTAAAGAGATAGTGAAAAAATCTACCAATTTGGGAATGCAGACGTTTGATCAGGCGCTCTTCGCGCTCTACAAAGATGGTGAGATTACTTATGACGTGGCTTTGGCCCATGCTGACTCGCCTAATGATCTTCGCTTGATGATTAAACTTAATGCGGATACCAACCCAGGTTTAACGGCAGATGATTCTCAGGCTTTCCATCTTCAGGAAGAGGAGGATTATCTCCATAATGAGGGTGAAGCGAATGTGCGTGGGATGTAATCTTTGATTACTGCTTTAACGTAAAAAGCCGGAGTTTTACTCCGGCTTTTTTATGGGGCATTTAACGCGTTAGGTTGCTGAATAAACAATGTGGCCTTTATGTAAGGTGTTGGTTACTCGCCCCTTAAGTGGGTGCCCCATAAACGGCGTATTTTTGCCTCGGGAGTGGCTGCTCTCAGGCGTCAGTGTCCATTCCTCTTCTGGATCAAAAATACAGATATCGGCTGTACGCCCTACGGCTAAATTACCTTCGTCCAAACCTAAAATAGTTGCGGGTGCTAAGGTGAGTTTCTCAATGAGCTGGGGTAGATCCAGCATCTCTTGATCAACCAGCCATAAGGATAAAGATAGGAGCGTTTCAAGCCCGATCATGCCGGGTTCTGTATCTGCAAAAGGCGCTTCTTTCGCCGCGCTTTCATGGGGCTGATGGTCGGAACAGATCGCTTGAATGGTTCCGCCTAATAATCCCTGAATTAGGCCCGCTCTGTCGAGCTGGCTACGCAGTGGGGGGATGAGGTGGAAGTTGTTATTGAAGCCATTAACGTTTTCATCGGTGAGCAATAAGTTCTGGATCGATACATCGGCTGTAACCGGTAGGCCCCGCTCTTGGGCTTCTGTAATCATGCGTACCGAACGCTCACAGGAGAGCTGGCCAAAGTGTGCCCTTACGCCGGTCTGTTCTGTCAGGAGCAGGCAGCGTGCGACTTCGACGGTTTCTGCGGACTCTGGAATGCCATTAAGGCCTAAACGTGTGCAGGTGCTGTCATCATGCATGCAGCCCCCTTGTGCTAATGAGGCGTCTTGGGCTTGAAATATCACCAGGAGATCATGCGTCGCAGCATACTCTAAGCAGCGTGTCAGTACTAAGGAGTTGGCCACTGCTTGGCGGCTGTTGGTGAACGCGATACAGCCTGATGATGCGAGTGCATGCATCGGTGCTAGTTGCTCGCCTTCCAGTGCCTTTGTTAACGCGCCCATGGGGTGAATGGTTATCTTCCCCGCTTCTATGCAGCGATCTTTGATGAGCTTGGCTACTGCTGGGCTATCGACAATCGGGCTCGTGGTTGGGGGCGTCACCATCGTGGTGATACCACCTGCAACGGCGGCCATCGATTCTGTTCGGATTGACCCTTTTTGAGCAGGCCCTGGTTCGCGTGCGTGGGCGCACATATCGATAAGGCCGGGGCACACTATTTTGTTGCTGGCATCAATGACTTGGTCGACGATAAAATTATCGGGAGCGCTGCCGACACTGGCGATACGGCCATTAGATATAAAGAGGTCCGTGAGACTGTCGATCTGGTTGGCTGGATCGATAAGTCGTCCGCCTTTAATGTGAATATTCATAAACCTTACACCTCCGTCCCATTAAGATCAGAACGGCTTTTTGTTTGTCCGCTCATGGCCATCGACATCACCGCCATTCTCACCGCAATACCATTGGTGACTTGATCGAGTATTAACGAACGATCACAGTCCGCGACGGATGAGGCGATTTCTACGCCCCTATTGATGGGGCCTGGGTGCATGACAACCGCATCCGGTTTAGCTAGTGCAAGCTTGTCCATGGTGAGGCCGTAGAGTTTGTAAAATTCACTTTCGCTTGGTAACAGTGCGCTATTCATGCGCTCTTTTTGCAGGCGTAACATCATCACAACATCGACATCTTTGATCCCTTGCTGCATGTCGGTGTAGACCTTGACGCCCAGACTCTCGATATGGCGAGGTAATAAGGTGTTGGGGGCGATCACGCGGATATCCTCAACGCCTAATGTGCGCAATGCATGGATCTGTGAGCGAGCGACGCGGGAATGTAGAATGTCACCGACAATCGCCACGGATAAGGGAGCAAAAGCCCCTTTGGCTTGGCGAATGGTCAGCATATCGAGCATCGCTTGTGTAGGGTGTGCGTGACGACCATCCCCCGCGTTAATCACGGCTACGTCAGGTGTCACATGCTCGGCGATAAAGTGTGCGGCACCACTACTGGAGTGGCGAACAACAAACATATCTGAATGCATCGCATGTAGGGTCATTAACGTATCTTTTAATGTTTCCCCTTTGGAGGTGGATGACGTGCTGATATTTAGGTTCAGCACATCCGCCGATAGGCGTTTAGCCGCGAGTTCAAAGGTCGAGAGTGTGCGTGTACTCGCTTCAAAGAATAGGTTCACGACGGTTTTACCGCGCAAAAGAGGGACTTTTTTGACCTGTTTTGCGCCGAGATCTACAAAAGAGTCGGCGGTATCTAGTATCTCCGTTAACATCTCACGAGAGAGGTGTTCTGTGGTGATAAAGTGTTTTAACTCGCCATCTTTAGTGAGTTGAACCTGACTAGGATCCGTGTGTTCAAGCATGATGTTCACTCAGTCTTTTGATCTGTTGCGGATCTCCAGAGCAAGAGGCTCTGGACCGGTAAGTTTTACTATTTGATCTGGATTAATCACTAAATTTCCACCGATGATATCGGCTTGTATCGGAAGTTCGCGTTGTTGCAGGTCAAGTAAGGTAATAAGGATTACGGATGCGGGGCGTCCGTAATCGAAGAGCTCATTAAGTGCCGCCCTAATGGTTCTACCACTCATAATGACATCATCCACTAATAGAATGTGCCGTCCCTCTGTCGTGCAGGGTAAATTGGAAGGTTGAACTTTAGGATTTAAACCCGCCTGGTCAAAATCATCCCGATGAAATGAGATATCTAAGGTGCCTAGAGGGCTCTGAATATTCAAATCGGTATGCAGTTTTTCGGCTAACCATGCGCCCCCTGTATGTATACCGATCATTAGGGGATCGGGCCGATTACCTTGTGCGAGCAGGCTGCTAAGGTCCTGCTTCATTTTGTCCAGTAATGCCAAGGCATTAAGCGTGTTTGAGATCATATACATCTTCCAAACGAGTATGGCTGGGGATGCGGATATCGCAATTGAACCAGCTTTCGAGAATAAGTTGAGCAGCGATGCCATCGACCGATTCTTTTTTAAAATTGTCGCTACCGCCGGCGGCAAAATGTATCGCTTTCGCCTCAGCTGTTGAAAGTCGCTCATCCATTAGAAAGCAGGGGACTTTGTACCGTTCATGTAAGCGGTTAGCAAATTTCCTAGCGCGGTAAGCCATATCGCTGATTGTCCCGTCATAATTCAGAGGGATGCCTATTATAAGGGCATCGGGGGTCCATTCAGAAATTATTTTTGCTAATTGATCCCAGTTGGGAATGCCGTCTCGCGCCGCAATAGGTTCGAGAGGTGTCGCTGTGCCTGTAATCGATTGGCCCGCTGCGATGCCTATGCGTAAAGTGCCAAAGTCAAAGGCCAATGCCTGTTTAACGGTATTGCTCATTTAGGGTTTAAACCTTAAAACGGGTGGCGAAAAATAGCGCGTTTGATCGGGTCCTTGTTTACGCATGCCCAGAGTGGGCTGATAGCAGACCAAGATCTACACCCAAAACGGATGCTGCTGCCTGCAATCGCTCTTCTGCAGGCGTGCCAAAGAGTATATCTGAATTTGCTGGACAGCTTAACCATACATTATCAATCATCTCCTCTTCTAGTTGGTTCGGCCCCCAGCTCGCGCACCCAAGGGCCACTAAGTAATCATGAGAGAAATGACCTTCCGCGGCTGCTTCTATGGCATCAATGGAGGTGCTGAGGTAGATGTCGTCAGCAATAAGGTGGCTTGATGTCCAAGCTAAAGGGTTATCGGATTGGTGTAAGACATAACCCCGGTCGCTATGAAGGGGGCCTCCGCTGTAGACCGCTTTTTGTTGGTTGTCGGGGGAGGTGCAGGGTAGGTTTAGGTGATCACATAGCTCAATAAGCGTTAAGCCTACGGGGCGGTTAACGACGAGCCCCATTGCGCCATATTCACTATGGTCGCAAATATAGGTAACAGTTTGGGTAAAATTTAGATCATCTAAGTGGGGCATTGAAATTAAAAAATGATTGCGTAAACAGTAGCATGAAGAGGTCATAAAAGGATGCTCATATTGAATGCACTGTATTAAGGCTTAGTATACGTAGGCTTTTTTCTCAAATTTCCAGGTGCGAATTATCTCAAGAAGATCGGTGTTTTTTCGCATCTCTACCGGAAAGGGTTGGAAAGGCGCCGCTAAACGTACAATACGGATCGCCGCATCATCTAAAATGGGTTGGCCGGAGGATTCAAGGACTTCAATGCTTTTGACTGCACCGTCAGGCTTGATCGCGACTAATAAGCGCAAGCTACCATACATTTTGTTACGCCTGGCCTCTTCGGGGTAGTGTAGATTACCAATGTTCTCTATTTTCTTACGCCAGTTTTCTAAATAGAGGGCATCTTCTCTTTTCTTGGTCGAGGCTGAGGTTAAGCGTCTCACCTTTGGCTGTTTTGCCATCAGCTTACGATGGTTGTCGATCTCCGCTTGCAGACTTGCTATCTCTAAGCTTCGAGCGAGCAGGGAGGTTGAGCCTGTTGGGGTGGCGGGGGCCGGTTGCTGCGCTTTGGGTTTTTGTGCTTTTTTTGCAATTTTTTGTGGCTTTGGCTGAGTCGTAGTGACCACTTTTTGCTTCACTTTACTGCTATGTAACGGCTCAATTTGCTCTTTTGGGGCGGTTACTTTTTCGTTGGGTACGGCAGGGGTGTCGGTATTTGTTTTTGATAGTGCCGCCTGTTGAGCGGCCTGCGGTTTAGCTTCAGTGGCTTGGAAATCCGCTTTTTGGTTAATGGTTGGCAGCTGTTTTTCAGGCTGTTGCCCACTGCCGGTCTGATTGGCTTGGGCGATGAAATCTACGTCTTTTGGTGCTTCTTTCTGTTGATATTGAGCTAACGTGATCTCGATGGTTTTTTGTGGCGGTGTGTGTTTTTCTGCGCTAAAGCTGATGCCGATGATGGCAACGGCATGGATCGCGGTGGCAAAGAAAAGAGTGAAACCAAAACGTTCAATAACGGAAGCGGTTTGTGTCGCAGTGGTATTCACTCTCTAAGTAGCCCTATCTTTGATTAAAAATTATTGTAACTTGCTCTCAATGGCATCCATTAATTGCATGCCAATATCGAGGCCGTATTGGTTATCGATCTCTCGAATACAGGTTGGGCTGGTGACATTTATCTCTGTTAAATAATCACCAATTACATCTAATCCTACAAATAATAATCCCTTTTCCTTCAAAGTTGGAGCTATTTGCTTACAGATCCAGTATTCCCGCTCGGTCAACTCCCTGCCTTCGCCACGGCCGCCTGCGGCTAAATTACCGCGCGTTTCGCCGTTGGTTGGAATACGTGCGAGGCCATAAGGAACCGGCTCGCCATCGATCATGAGGATGCGTTTATCTCCGGCTACAATCTCAGGGATATATTTCTGTGCCATGATAGTCTGTTTGCCGTGATCTGTAAGTGTTTCGATGATCACCCCTAAGTTAAGTCCGTCTTCTTTGATGCGATAGATTTGAGATCCACCCATACCATCAAGGGGTTTGAATATGACATCGCCGTGTGTTTTATGGAAAGCGCGTAAGAGCTCATCGTGTTTGCTGACTAAAACAGGCGGGCAGCACTCCGGGAAGTGGGTGGCAAACAGTTTCTCATTATAGTCGCGCAGGCTCTGCGGTTTATTAACAATTAGGGTGCCTTCCTTCTCTGCCTGTTCAAGTAGGTATGTGGTGTAGATGAACTCGTTATCAAACGGGGGGTCTTTGCGCATTAAAATAACATCTAGATCCGACAGATCTCGCGTTTGATAATCGTCACGTGTAAACCAGTCGTTTTCATCCATGGTGACAGAGAGAGGGGCCATTTTAGCTTGGGCTTTACCATTCATGGAAAACAGGTGGTGCTGCTCCATGTACCATAGCTCCCAGTCTTTCTGCTGTGCAGCCCAAAGCATTGCTAATGAGCTGTCTTTTTTGAAAGTGATGTGGTCAATAGGATCCATCACTATACCAAGCTTAATTGCCATTTTTATCAATCCTATTCAATTACCTGTGTGCAGGTAAGGCTAAGGGGGCTGTTAACTTACATCGCCCCAAAGGTAATTTAAAAGTGTGAGCGCGGCGATAGGTGCCGTTTCTGTACGCATGACTCTAGGGCCTAACGTTAGGGGTTTGAACCCATAACTTACCGCGAGTTCAACTTCATCTTCAGTTAGCCCCCCTTCAGGACCAATCAGTAGTGCCACAGAGTGAGGAGGATTCATCTCTTGCAGAGGTTGCTCGCTGTGGTGATGTAGCACGAGTTTAAGGTCTGCGTCTTGTTGCGCTAGCCATTGCTCTAGCTGACTCGGCATGTCTATCTCGGGAGGTATTACACGTCCTGATTGTTCACAGGCGCTGACAGCAATTTGATGCCAGTGGCTTATGCGTTTGGCTTGCCGTTCCTTGGGAAGTTTGACTTCGCAGCGCTCGGAAAAAAGAGGTGAGATCTTTTTTACGCCCATCTCGGTGCTTTTTTGAACGGTATAATCCATGCGCTCACCGCGTGAGATACATTGCCCGATGTTTACCGTTAAAGGGCTTTCTGTGCGCACCGTTAATAAGGTTTCTACACGGGCGCTCACCGTACGTTTTTCAACCTGTGTGAGTAGCGTTTTGTATTCGAATCCATCGCCGTTAAATAGAGTGATGTAGTCGCCGGGCTTCATGCGTAAGGCTCTGGAGACGTGTTGTACGACATCATCGCTGAGCTGAATGTCGTTACCCTCGGTCAGTGTTTGAGGGTCGTAAAATCTAGGTATTCTCATAGCAGTGTATTATCCGGCCGTTCTTTTAGTTCAGTCGCCTTCAATAATAAGGTCTTCATCGATCAGGGCTTCAAAGTCAGCGACGGAAAGCGGGCGGCTGAGTAAGTAGCCTTGAACTATATCGCATTTTGCCTCACGTAAAATAGAGAGTTGTAACTCTGTTTCTACCCCTTCAGCAACAACTTTGAGTTGTAGTCCTTGTGCCATAAGTATGATGGCTTGAACAATTTTCAAATCTTGGGTGTTGGCGTCCAAATCATCAATAAACGATTTATCTATTTTAATATGATCAATCGGTAAGTTCTTGATCCTGCTCAAGGATGAGTAGCCGGTACCAAAGTCATCAATGGATATACTCGCCCCGGTCTCTCTAACGCGCTGTAATTTGTCTTGGATGCGGGCGAGATCTTCGATTAACACGCCTTCGGTCAATTCTAGTTCTATATGTTCCAGCGAAACGTCGTATTGATCGAAGATGGTGTGCAGCTTGTTTTCAAAATTACTGCGTAAAAAACTGATGCCTGATAAGTTGATGGCAATTTTAGGGAAGGGGAGTTCGGCATCTAACCATGCCCTACACTGTTTTGCGACAGCGTTTAGAACCCAGTGGTCCAACCGTGAGATGAGCCCACTCTGTTCGGCAAGGGGCACAAACACGGCGGGTGATATAGGGCCTAATTCTGGATGATTCCAGCGTAACAGGGTTTCTGCTGAGAGGGCGGCATTGTTACTTAGGTCAAACAACGGCTGGAAGACTAAGTACAGCTGATTTTCATCAATCGCTGTTGATAGGTCTTGCCATAGTTCCATTTTTGACTCGACCTGTTGCTCTTTTATCTGGCTAAAGTAGAGCCAACTTTGCTCTTGCTTGCGGGCTGTTTTTGCTGCGATTTCAGATCGGCCGATGAGCTCAAACTGTTGGTCGCCATCTTCAGGGTAAGAGGTGACGCCAATCCGCGCGACGATCTGAATATGTAAGTTTTGCAGTTTAATCGGGCGTTCTATCGTCTGTAGTATGGTGTCTATTAGTTCTTCTAGTTTGGTGTCTCTAGGTTTGTTGACCAACATTAACCCAAAGCTACCTTCGGATAATTTAGCGAGTCGGTGGTTGATCGACAGTATCCCTTTGAGGCGGTTAGCGGTTTCGATCAGAAGCTGATCGCGCTGTTCGTCCCCCAGCTCTATGGTTAAGTTTCTAAGCAGATCGAGGCGAATAAATAGGAAATGGACTTTACCTTGGGTCTCGAAGTTGCGAATGATCTCACGTTCTAGGGATTCACCCATGGCGCGGCGGTTATAGAGCCGGGTGACGGGGTCAAAGTTTTCTAAAAATTGAACATGCTCATGGGCATAACGTAGGCGTTTGTTCTCAATGAGGTATTCTCTGAAGCGTTCTAATGCACGCGCCATCTGGCCGATCTCGTCGCCGTGATGGGTGAATTTTACGGTTTGGTCGGTATCGCCCTCTGACAGCTTCTCCATTTGCGCTGACAGGTTGATGATGGGGCTAACAATATTTCTTGAGATAATAATCGCCGTCGCAATGGCGGTGAGTAACACAATCAGTGTGACGACAAAGTAGCTTAGAGCTCGTTTGATATAGCGTGGTATCAGGTCGTCTATGTAGACACCGGTCCCTAAGATGAAATCTGTATCGGGTATAAGTTGTGCGTATGTGAGCTTGGCAACCGACGCGCCGCCATCAGGTTTTGGCCATGATACGGTCCAGCATAGGGATTTGTCGGGCTCTTTGCTGATCTGTTTCAGTCCGTTGATCATTAGCTGGTTATCGGCGGGCTCCGTGACCTCCTCTAAATAAAGCCCTTCTAAATCACTACGCTTTGGATGTAGGTGAATCTGGGTTTCATTTTTAAGGAGATAAAGGTATCCATGGGCGCCATAAGCGGTACTGTAAATGAGATCATGTAAGCGCTGATCAAATTCTTGCTCTGTTATTTCCTGTGCATTTTTGCGTTGATTGAGCAGTATTATTTGGCTAGCGGCTGATTGAACAACGCTGCGAATCTGTTCTTTTTTTCCAGACAGCGTGTCTTGATAGGAAAAATAAAAAGCTAAGCACGAGGTCGTGACGATTCCTAGGGCAAGGATCAGTACAAGGCCTATAAGTTTTTGTCTTATTGTAAAGTTACTTAGCGTCATTATTTATAGTAAGTTGTCTAATAGGCCCTCATTATTGACATATAAAAATGTGTAGGCAATAAAAAAGCACCTGAAAGGTGCTTTTAATTAATTAATCGCTGTTTTTAACCGATGCTTTTATAGGCCTGCGGCCTGACGAAGTGCATCGGCTTTATCGGTGCGTTCCCATGTAAAAGCGGTAAAGGTTTCACCTTTATAGTCCATTTCAAACGGGTTGCGGCCGAAGTGTCCATAGGCTGCTGTCGCCTGATACATCGGGTGTAAGAGGTCCAGCATTGTGGTTATTGCGTAAGGGCGTAGGTCAAAGTATTCGTTGATAAGCTGAATGATCTTATCATCGGCAATTTTGCCTGTGCCAAAGGTGTTGATCGCAACGGAGGTCGGCTTAGCCACACCAATCGCATAAGAGATCTGGATTTCACAACGATCGGCTAAACCGGCAGCGACGATGTTTTTCGCAACGTATCGACCTGCGTATGCTGCTGAACGGTCAACTTTTGATGGATCTTTGCCTGAGAATGCACCGCCACCATGACGCGCCATACCTCCATATGTATCAACAATAATCTTACGGCCCGTTAAGCCGCAATCGCCAACGGGGCCGCCAATAACAAAGTTGCCTGTTGGGTTGATATGGAATTGAGTGTCTTTAGTAATCCACTCTGCAGGGATCACATGTTTAACAATCAGCTCCATTACGGCTTCACGTAAATCCGATTGTGAAACATCAGGGTTATGTTGTGTGGAAAGGACCAGCGCATCGACAGCAACAGGTTTGCCGTTTTCATAACGGAACGTTAGCTGTGATTTTGCGTCTGGGCGTAACCAAGGTAATAGACCTGATTTACGTGCTTCAGCTTGGCGTTCGACCAAACGGTGGGCGTAAGTAATCGGCGCAGGCATTAGAACGTCGGTTTCGTTTGATGCATAACCAAACATTAGGCCTTGGTCGCCAGCACCTTGGTCTTCGGGCTTAGAGCGGTCAACGCCTTGTGCGATATCAATCGACTGCTTGCCGATGATGTTAATGACACCACATGTGTCGCCGTCATAGCCGACTTCTGATGAGGTGTAACCTATATCGCAAATCACTTTACGAACGAGGTCTTCAAGATCAACCCATGCGGAGGTGCTTATTTCGCCAGAAACAACAGCGACACCCGTTTTTACCATAGTTTCACAGGCGACACGGGCATACTTATCTTCGGCAATAATTGCGTCAAGTACGGCATCAGAAATCTGGTCAGCAATTTTATCGGGGTGACCTTCGGAAACGGATTCTGAAGTAAATAAGCTGTATTCGCTCATCGTTAAAATACCTTTGTAAACGGGTGGTCAAGGAGGCTCAGTGTGGTACTTAAATAATAGTACAGACAACAAAATCAGTTTAGTCGTGTGAGCAGCCGAAAAATTAAGGACGTATTCTACTCGTGAGATTAGCCAAATGCATATTATAAAGACGCTCTTATGATGAGAATTTTAACTTTTTGCATGAAAAACACTCATTTTTATCAATAAATGCGAAATCTTATTTGATGCGAGTCGCTATCTGCGAGAAAATTGCGCGCAAATTATCCTGAATCTTCAAATTGGGCTATCTGCCCAGGAGCTTAGTTAATGTCTTCTCGTAGAGAACTTGCCAACGCGATCCGCGCGCTGAGCATGGATGCCGTACAGAAAGCAAAATCTGGTCACCCGGGTGCCCCTATGGGTATGGCGGATATCGCCGAAGTGTTATGGAACGATTTCATGACGCATAACCCAACTAACCCACAATGGTTTGATCGTGACCGTTTTATCTTGTCTAACGGACATGGCTCTATGCTGATCTACAGCCTGTTACATTTAACTGGCTATGATGTATCCATTGAAGATCTGAAAAATTTCCGCCAGTTGCATGCTAAAACCGCAGGACATCCTGAATATGGTTACTGCCCTGGTGTTGAAACAACAACGGGTCCTTTAGGTCAGGGCGTGACTAATGCTGTTGGTTTCGCCATTGCTGAAAAAACGTTAGCGGCTCAGTTTAACCGTGAAGGTCATCAGATCGTTGATCATAATACTTATGTATTTATGGGCGATGGCTGCATGATGGAAGGGATCTCTCACGAAGCCTGCTCTTTAGCTGGGACTTTAGGTCTTGGTAAGTTGATCGCGTTCTGGGATGACAATGGCATCTCCATCGACGGTGAAGTTGAAGGTTGGTACACCGACGACAATGTTAAGCGATTTGAAGCGTATGGTTGGCAGGTGATTCCGGCGGTGGATGGTCACGATGCTGATCAGATTCGTGCTGCGATTACCCAAGCTCAGGAAAATACGGAACAACCGACGTTGATTTGCTGTAAAACAGTGATCGGCTTTGGTTCACCTAATAAAGAAGGTAAAGAAGATTGTCACGGCGCACCTTTAGGTGATGATGAGATCGCGTTGACCCGTGAACGTTTAGGCTGGACACATCCTGCCTTTGAGATCCCTGAAGATATTGCGGCCGATTGGGACGCGAAAGAAGCAGGGGTTCACGCAGAAAATGAATGGAACGCTCGCTTTGCTGCTTACCGTGCAGAATACCCTGAAGAGGCTGCTGAACTTCTACGCCGTATTTCAGGCGATCTTCCAGCCGATTTTTCTGATAAAGCGGATGCTTGGATCAACGAGATCAACGAGAAAGGCGAAACGATCGCTTCTCGTAAAGCGTCTCAGAACGCACTGAATACTTCTGGCCCGTTACTGCCTGAACTTTTAGGCGGCTCTGCTGACCTTGCCGGTTCTAACTTGACGCTGTGGTCGGGTTGTAAAGGTGTGACTAAGAATGATGCGAATGGTAACTACCTGTTTTACGGTGTTCGTGAATTTGGTATGTCGGCAATCATGAATGGTATCGCCCTTCATGGTGGCTTCATTCCTTATGGCGCAACCTTCTTAGTCTTTATGGAGTATGCGCGTAACGCCTTACGTATGGCTGCATTGATGAAGCTACGTGCGATTCATGTGTATACCCATGATTCTATAGGTTTGGGTGAAGATGGCCCGACCCATCAGCCGATTGAGCAGATCTCGAACCTTCGCCATACACCTAATATGAGCTGCTGGCGTCCATGTGATGCCGTAGAATCTGCGGTGGCATGGAAGGCTGCATTAGAGCGTGTTGATGGTCCGACAGCGATGGTGTTCTCGCGTCAGAATTTACCCCATCAGCAGCGTTCGGCTGAACAGATAGCCAATATTGCGAAGGGGGGGTATATCCTTCGTGATACGGATGGACAGCCTGATGCTATCCTTATCGCAACAGGTTCAGAAATTGGTTTGGCAATGGATGCCGCCTCTGCATTGGCCGCTGAAGGTACGCAGGTACGAGTTGTATCTATGCCTGAAACAGGTTTATTTGATAAACAGTCTGCGGAATATCGTGAATCCGTTCTGCCGTCATCTGTTACAGCACGTGTTGCGGTTGAAGCAGCACAGGCGGATTTCTGGTACAAATATGTTGGCTTGGATGGCGCGATTGTTGGTATGCGTACATTTGGTGAGTCGGCACCCGCGGGTGATCTATTTAAGTACTTCGGCTTCACAACAGAAAATGTTGTAGAGACGGTTAAATCGGTACTCTAATCACCTATTGAAAAGTAAGGCCCAGTGACGACTGGGCCTTTTCTATTCTATTTTTAATCCATGATATAGGTAAATAGATTGAATTATCGCGTTGCAATAAATGGCTATGGTCGGATCGGCCAATGTGTGCTGCGTGCAATCTATGAGAATGGATTACAGAATCTTTTTCAGGTCGTTGCTATCAACGAGCTGTCTGATATTGAAACGGTGACCTATC
>Ga0115007_10001277_pt1 | contig 16289 bp, 10 predicted proteins | sample ArcOceMetagenome_2_FD_87166 | JGI IMG/M metagenome (GOLD analysis project Ga0115007, IMG submission 87166) | Marine eukaryotic phytoplankton communities from Arctic Ocean - Arctic Ocean ARC135M Metagenome | ecosystem: Environmental > Aquatic > Marine > Oceanic | place: Arctic Ocean | collected... | reverse complement strand
TTTCCATTCACATTGTTAACAGCTGTTAACTGCACATAACTGCGTTGTAATGATTTGTACAGAGAAAAACCCTAATTAAGGTTTATCTCTTCAAAAAATATTTTACACTGGACCAGGCATTATTTGACTTGTTAGCTAACAGTAACGACTTGTTAGCTAACAGTAACGACTTGTTAGCTAACAAGAACGACTTGTTAGCTAACAAGTCATTTAAGGAAAATGAATAAAATCGCGCATTGGGGGATTCGAGTTTTTAAATTTTTAAATTTTTTTTTCTCGCTATCATAATATTTTTATGACGTGTTTCATAAGGGGGCTGTGATTATTTAAATTTTGCGTACGTATTTTTATCCACGTATGAACGGAAGATGGTCCAGAGGATGGCGATGATTATTTTTTCTTCCTCATCAATCTCAGAACGTTATTTTACTATGGATTAGGGCATCAAATGATTTTTTGGGAGTGGTTGGCGCAGGATTATTTAATGATAGAATAGCGATAATTGATATAATGTTGGTCGCAAAACAAGGAAATCAACGTAGAACGGACAAAATGGCACACGCTTCAAATCCAACTCCTCGAAAACTCCAAATCTACTACAGTACTGCCTGAGTATGTATGTCAATTGTCAATCCTTCAATCCTTCACATTAGAAGTATGATGTATCAAGTACTGTAGCGACCCATCCATCAACTTACTAAAAAGGAAGAACAAAGCAAAGAGAAGGAAAACGTACTACTGTCATCATCGATAGACATCAAAAGAATCAGATGATGATTGTTGATGATCCAAATCAAATTGGACTAGACTACTCCATTAAAGGCGACCCGAGAGAAAGAAAAGTTTCAAAAGAAAGACGGAATAAGGGCGATAGTTTTAAGAATAGCAACATTTTTCGATTTGACAGACGAGGCGGGATATCTAAGAACAACACACCGTCTAATAAAAAGAATTATAATATGCATATTTCTAATGGGAACGTCGATGAAACACAAAATGTTCGTAGGACAACGCCAAAAAATCCATATCCTTTGAAATCATCTGATGAGACTAATAATAATAATAAAAATACATCGGAAAATTACTGGTACGATGGCGTAATATCTTCCTTTTTCGGTGTAAACGCATGCGAGGATAGGAATGATATGAAAACTGACATCGGAGAGATTATATGCGTGTCACTGACTAATAATCGAACGGTTGTCATGAATCCTATTCTAGGTCAACCGAGTGACGTACAAATTCTATCTGACTACAACGAAGAAAGAGAGGATATAGATGATAACGATTCAGCCTCTGAGGGGACGGTATCTACACTTGGAAAAGATCTTGGTGATGATCTGAAGTCGCTCCCATCAGTGAATTGTGGATTCATCCCTGGAGATGATGAAACAAATTTAGATGAATTGGAGGATAACCTACCCATGTCACCAAAATTGGAAACACGAAAATCCTCGTTCGGTGTGATCAGACCGAAGTCGATCTCAAAAAATAATAATAACAATGAAAGTGTTGAATCACTAGTTGAAAATAAATTAAAAAATCTGAAATCTGAGAAGTCCACTAGAGAAATATCGAACAGCATTCCCTATTTACGTCAAAAGGTTTTCCCGATGACTGCAGGAAGAGATGACAGTCAATACAGCAATGATCAAGATCGGGATCCTGACTCGGTATTGGAAACACGACGTAAATTCATTGTTCGTGAACTCCGCAATGCTGTAGCAAAATTTGGTCGATATGATGTCAGATGTGCCAACATAACAGCAGCTTTGGGAGATTTGTATGACGAGAACCATGAATATAAACAATCTCTGAGACTACACAAGGATGTTGTTTCGGTTTATAGTATCAATTTAGGAGATGATAATAAGAAAACGTTGGAAGCAAAATTACGCTTGGCACAGGTACAAGAAAATTCCGGTGACATCGATAGCGCAACAAATACATTCTTCAATGTAATGAACATGATAAAAGCCTTAAAAGGTGCTAAGGATCTGGAAGCTATCGATATCCTTGTTCGAATAGCGAGTTGCCTTCGAAAAAAAGAAAAATATGAGTTATCAATCAAGGTATTGAAACGTGCACTGAAGGCCTATCGGCAAGTCCTGGGGGATACCCATCCCACTGTTTCTATTACAGTTGATTCAATAGCTTCATTGTACATTACGATTGGAGACTACGTAAAAGCATCGGCAATCCTTGAGGAGGTTGTGAAGCTCAAGGCTGCTACGATGGGATTGACAAGCAAGGAGGTTGCGGCGAGTTTGTCCGAATTAGCAACCTCATACGAATGTGCCGAACAGTACAGTAAGGCAATGAAGAACTTGAAAAAGGCATACAAGATATATGCAGATCTTGTTGGTGAATCGGGTGAAAAATCAATTCTTATGTTGGAACGAATAGCTTTGATTTATCAAGCCACTGGACAATATAAGAAGGCTGCTATTGCCTATCTTGGCGTATTGCGTGGTAGGAAACGAGCCTTGGGTGATTCTCATCCTACTGTTGCTGACACCTACTACCATTTGGGTGTGTCTCTTCGTGAAAGCAATCAAGAAGACAAGGCTTTCAAGTGCATGAAACAAGCTCTGAATATATACGTTGGTGAGGGTAAGGATATACACGATGTTGAAATGATCGCAGAGGTTATGCACGAGCTTGCCATCATTCACAAATCGAATCATAACATGGGAGATGCAGTTAAGACATTCCGACAGGAGATTGCCGTTCGAAGAAAACTGGGACAACCAGAATATCCCTCCATCGCTCAAGCACTAAATCATCTTGGCGTGACCGAATTTGAGATAAAGAATCATAATCGTGCATTGAATTACTTTATGGAAGCCCTAACTATCTACGAGAAGAGAGGTACAAGTCCCGGTACCGACTTTGCTGAAGTTCTATACAATACCGGTCTTGTGTTTGAATCACTTCGTAACAAACAAAGGGCTAGGAATGCATTTCTGGAGGCTGCACGGATATTCAAGGAGAATGGTTATATCGAATCTCACCCCCATTATGCGAAGGCTGTGGGAAAATTGAAACGATTAGGATATTCTTGTCAATGCAAGAATAAGAATAATATAAGATGTAACAGTGTTCCGTGTGAAAGTAATAGTAAAACCAGGTCTACTAGCAACAAAGGCGAGACTGTTGGCTTTCATGTGTGAAAAAGACAGGCTATGATATAAACATACATAGGACCTACATACATACTTGAAGTAGTATGTTAAAAAAATCATCACAAAACAAACAATGAATAATTGTAACTTGTAACACTACTAACTAAACAAATTGTAACTTACTATCACGTCGTCGAACAATTCGAACAATTAATTTATTTCGCTACATTCAACTTCATAACTTTACGTATAAACAAATAAATATATATTATAATGAACAACAAACATTCTAGAATCACAAAACACTTATAAACATACTGTAGTACAAAACATTCACTACTAGTACAGATAAAAAACTTTCTAATAGACTATTAGAAGCTTAATCATAACACACCAAATATATATATATATATATATCGCTAACTAGCTAGGAAGTACTGTACACAGTATAGTCAATAAATATCTCCACAACTCATTACAATAACTAAATTTGGAATTGCTAGTCTCAACCCGCTACATCTTGTTGAAAAGATGATATTTGAATCGAAGTTTCGAGATAACATATCCAACTATGAATATATTTTTAAGGTAACTTCAAACACAAGTTATTCAATACTGGTGCACGAAAAGAACAAACGAAAACGATTATTATTATCAAGAGAAAGTTTTTTTGGGTTTTGTTTTATTTTGATACTATCTAACTAACTATGTTTATTCTTCATCGTCACTATCTTCATCATCTTCTCCATCCCGGAAGACACTTCCTGCAATACGATCCAAATCCTGTTGTCCGACAGTAGTTACTTGTCTTCCACCTTTCGTAACTGGTTCTACAACTCTCATTTCTTCAAGTTGAATAAGAACAGAACGAATAATACCGGCATTGGCTTTTCGGTAATGTTCTGTTCGTGCTCCACGTCGGTATGTACCACCGTACCATTTTCTTAGCATACCTACACCGATTCCAGGTCTTAGGTAGACCTTACGTGCAATTGATGCTGCTCGGATATAATACCAATCATCACCGTATGGAGCAAGTTCTTTAAAGACACCGGTCTTAACGGTATCAGCCCATACAGGTAATTCAAACTTATCAGAATTTTTTAAATGTTCAGCATACGCAGCAATAAACGCTGGTGCCGGTACGTCACGGACACAAATTCCTCGTGCTTCTTCTGCCATTTTATATTATTATTGTTTATGTAATAACTGTTTATGATAATGATGATAAATTCAATTCAATTCGATTCGATTCAATGATAAAAAAGAGACAAAAAAAATAATGTGAGATAAATCCCGTTCAATAAAAATTGCGAGCGTTTCGTTCCTGGTTTCTGTTCTTTTCATAACACAGCCATCTATATTGTTGCCATAGTACATATTAAACAACCGACGGATGTATTGTATTCATTCAGGGTGTTTTATTCAGATCCATCCTACATGTAATCCGCCGCGACGTTCATATCTGTACTATCGCCATCGCAATCGATACCGACATCAACATCGCCGTATACGTCCTACTAATAATCTATACGATAACACACAGCGTACTGTTCCTTATTTGAAAAACTTTATTTACACAACACACAACAATTCCATGGTCAAAGTCGTACCTGAATTAGCTAATATGAAGATGTAGTATTGATGTAACGTTACTTGTAGCGTTGAGAAAGAGTTTAGCGGATTAATAACGCGTGTTTTTGTTTTTGTAGAGAGGTGGAGGGCGCAAACTCGTAGTACTGAATCCTACGTAAAAAAGTGACTGGGGGACAAAACTAGTAAAGTGGTAATGTCGAGGGGACTCGACTCAAACGATTCAAATAAAAACTATACTAGTCATTTGAAAGGGGGTTGTGGGAAATCAAATCAACTATCTTTCCCTCAATTTCTCGAATGAATCACAAAGTGTAAGAAGAGGGAGGAGTGGAGAGATGCTGCTGCAGCTGCTCTCAGCACAGCATCAGTAAGAAGAACAAAAACCTCAACAATGGTGTCAAATTGTTTTGATTTAGTAATTGAAGTGATTGTGAAAAATGTCATACTGTATATAATAATATGAGTTAATGAAGTAGTACAAACATGATAAGTTTTTTATATAGAGAACTAAATGATATAGATATAGAGCTATCAAATATTGCAATATTATGTATTATGTATTATGTATTATGTATTATCATGGTTTGGTTTGGTTTCATCACTTGTTCATATAACTCATCATACACATATATGTAACGATTATCATCAATACTATTTGTCAATTCATCAGTTACTGCATGTTCGATCTCCCAAAATATTTCAAGCTGTAAGGGTCTCTTATTATTGCCGTCAACAATATCATTATTACTTGACGACGACGACGACGACGACGACGGAAGTAAAAGTTTATGTACAGGTACAATTAGCCTAATAGAAGATGTAAGGAATACTTCCTTCCACAACGATGAATCCATTAAGGGAATTGATCCAATTTCTACCTGATAACCACACTTAACGGCACAATCGAGGATCAATTGTCGTGCATATCCACCCAAAACATCCGTCGATGGTGGTGTTCTAAGAATTTTCCCCGGATACACCACAAATATGTTCGATGTGAGACCCTCAAGCAATTCAACAGAATCTATTGGTGTTGACGTCGTTGATACCGTTGGTATTGGTATTGACGGCAACGATGATGCTGTTTGGTTAGTACTACTCTCTTCATCACTATGATGTTTTGTCAAAATTACATCTCCAATGTTGTCATCGTTCTTGAAAATTTCTTCCAATAAACGCCGTCGTCGACACCAACACGACAACTTTGCTTGCGGAAAATTCTGATGTCGATTTGGAAGTGATACGATGGAACTACTAGTATTGTGTTGATTCCTTGTAGTAGTAGTAGTCGGCGTTAGATAGCCGATTACAGCTTGGACTGGTGGATTCGGATTGATGACGACGCTGTTCGTCGTACCGACTTCGTTTAGCTGTAGCTGTGATACCTTCTTCAGTGTCGAAAATGCGTGTCCTCGTACTCGTATTGTACTACTTCTATCATCACTACCAGTAGTTTGGACATGATCTGGTTCCCATAACAAGGTCAACATAACAACGATAAATGTTGTGTCCTCCTCCTCGTCGTCATCTCGTATTATTTCGTTACAATCTATTATTGTTTTGCTGGCTTCGTCAAGTAGAAGATTCATTATCTTTGTATTTGAATCCAGTGCTGATTGTACTTGTTGTACAAGTAATTTCTCATCTAGCTTATCATGATGATGTTGAGTCAACTCTTCCTGCTCATGTTGATTTAATAATAATAGCGAACGATAAGATTCCTGTAGTCTATTAAAATGAAAATCTTTTCCCCAAATTTCCCAAGATTTTTTGTCCAAATGAAAATCACATCGTATGACAGTATATGCACCTGCACCTGCACTATCACTACCAATACCAATACCACTATTCATACCATAATCCAGGCTCTGTGTCTCACAGTATTCTAACCATTCTCGAGGAGATGTCAAATCATATTTGATGGAAGAGTAGGATGAGATGGAATTTGAATAAGAATCTTCTGCATATGTATCTATCAAACATAACGATTTAGTATCGACGCCGAATTCAGAAATCTTGCTCCAATGAAGGACAGATGGTATTCTTCGTATCGGTACGCCAAATAATGGGTGTGGTAGTTTCGACTTTTCCAAATATATCCGGCCGGAAGTTGCTGGAGAAATGAATGCAACGGTCGTTGATGTCGCGAATACTTTCACAAATAATAATGCTTGTAGTAATGATAATTCATTCATAATCAAGCAATTAGGTAATAGATTTGAGCGATCGAGTGATGATCACTGCTTCGTAATTCCTTGAATCCTTGGTATCTTATTGTAACAGAGTACGATATATTCTTCACCGACTTAGCTACTAGCCAGGAGCAGGTCCTTGTATAATGTTGTCGTCGATGTGAAATGAACAATGAACGACTGCATGCATTATGCTGACTAATAATACGACGTAGTTTTTTTTTCAATTTTATGGCGCGCAAGATCTTAAAATTGTAAAAAGAAGGAATCTTTTGATTTCGAGTTATGAGTTTGACTGAAATCTTCTTTTTACAACATTACTCAAATTACAATGTTCGAATGTCTGCTCCATTGACCAAGCATCAAAGCAAGAAACTTTACCGTTACCATTAGCACCCCAACAAAGTACGACAAGGTAAGAAGATTTTCTTTCCAAACGATCTTTGTTCCTTTGTTGTAAAAACATAAGAACGGCGGTACGATGATAAGGAATTCTTTAGAAAACACGCCTGATTCGATACATGTTGGGATATCATCATCATCGACGACAATAATCATAACATTGATGAGTATTTTGGGTATTCTGATGACGATGATTGATCCTATCACAGGATATCATGAAGTAGCTGAAAATCTGACGACGACAAGACGAAGACAAAGTAACCTCAGACTTCCTACCTTTATTGCTTCTCATATGGTACTGCAAAGGGGACCTCTCTCTGCTAGGATTTGGGGATGGGCAGATCCTGGAGCAAATATTTCGATTGTTTTGGATTCACAAAAAACAACGACCATTAACGTGTTTATTATTGCAGGTCAGGACGATGGATCCTGGAGTACGATGCTTCCTCCTCAACCAGCTGGAACGGACCACACGATTCATATTACAGATGGACATACCTACATTGACCTAGAAGATATTGCCTTTGGAGATGTGTATTTATGTTCTGGGCAAAGTAATATGTGTTTCAGTATGCCTGGAGTTTTTAATGCTACTGCTGAAATTGAAGATTCTATCAATTATCCAAATATAAGACTTGCGACAGTACAATTGGTATTAAGTGACGATCCACAAAACGATGCTCCGTCCAAGGCTAGTACTTATACTTGGATAAGATCAAGTCCTGCAGCTATGTCACTTGATGATGCCTTTGGTTATTATTCTGCTACGTGTTACTTTTTTGGTAGAGAACTTCATAAAGCATTAAATTACAAAGTTCCTATCGGTCTTGTCACGTCTAGCTGGGGTGGACAGAAAATAGAGACATTTTCATCACCGGAAGCACTTGCTGATAAGACATGTGGCGGTACACGTCCGCTATATGATGTATATAACGTTAACAATGACAATACTAGTATTTATAACTATAACGTCCATGACGATACTGGTAAAGGAATTATCGGTGACGCACCACCACAGGATGATGATGATCTCTATAGCGATGGCGGTGGCGATGGACCTAAGTCGATGCAAATTTGGAATGCTATGATTCATCCACTAATCAATATGCGCTTTACGGGGGCTATCTGGTACCAGGGAGAATCAAATGACTCAGACCAAAATTCTTATGCTTGTCGATTTCCAGCTATGATTACAGACTGGAGAAATAAATTTGATCTACCCGACCTATCTTTTTTCTTTGTTCAACTGGCAGCTTATCATAATCGTGATACATGGCCAAATTTTCGTGCCGCACAACTGGCCGCTACGCAACTACCAAAGGTTGGTTTTGCAACTGCAATCGATATTGGTGATCCATCCTCTCCCCACGAGTCGATCCATCCACGACGGAAACAAGAGGTAGGTCGTAGACTTGCGCTAAGTGTTCGTAGCATCGAATACGGAGAACGTGGAGGGTTGGTCTATACTGGTCCTACTTTAGCAGGCGTCCAATTTAGTCCTGGGTGCTGTGATGATTCCTCTGAAACGATAATTCGTTTGTCTTTTTCGCCTGGTACAGCAGATAACCTGCATGTTCATGGATCACCAGAATGCAAATCATGTTGCTCTAATTTTCCTTTTCAAGTTTTGAACGGTGATAGAAATTGGACAAGAATAGACGATGGTAGTATCGAAAAATCGGAGATTGTTTTGTCATCAAGAAGCGGTCCAGTATTTGGAATAAGATATGCGTGGGAGCCATATCCCCAATGTTTGATTTACAACGGATGGGGTGGACCCGATGATCATACAGGCCTTCCTTCGGCTCCTTGGGAATGGTGTGCTTACCCATCAGGTGATCCTACATGGAGTGGAAATGGCTGTAGAGTACCTACGGAGGCAAGAAGATATCACATCCAACAAGGACTGACAGAAACTAAGTAATATATCACGACGGTGTTATAGCACTACGTGTTAGAATGTTGTATATAACAATTCATAACTTTCTCATTTAGTGACTAGCTAGGCAGTAATGACAGGATAGTACGTGTACTTTCAAAGAAGTCCCTACAAACTAAAGTTTATACAGATTTACCGAACAAACCCGTCGGTTTTTCTATCGTCTATAACGATCGTCGTAGTCATCTCTTGGCCTGTTGTTGCGATATTGAGAATCGCCTCGATCATCCCAGCTACCTCCTCTACCCCTACCACCTCTGCCTCTTCCCATATAGTCTCGGCCTCCACCACGGCCTCTTCCACCATAGTCTCGACCTCCACCGCGGCCACCTCCTCGACCACTGTCACCTCGACCACTGTCACCTCGACCACTGTCACCTCGACCACCATCACCTCGACCACCATCACCTCGACCACCGTCGCCTCTACCACCATCACCCCATCTCTGATTGTTAGGTTGCTGCTGTTGGTGGTGATGTGCGGGGGGTCTTTCGTGGTTCCTGCTGTTCCAATCATTGACCTGACCTCCTCCTCCTGAGTTTCTGTCATTGTTGTTGTAAGGTCCTTGGTTCCCTAAATTATTATTATGGACAGGGGGACCACCATGATTTTGGTAACGATTCCTGTCACCTTGTGAGTTGGGATTATTCCAACCTTGCTGCTGCTGCTGCTGCTGCTGCTGCTGTTGTTGATAACTATTAAAATGTCGATCTTGGTTGTTACTATTATTGTTATGATTGCTACCACTATCGCTGACACCATAGTGAGAAGCGGCGGGTGCATCTTTGTTACTGTGGAATCCATTCCCTCCTCCTTTTCTGGGTGACAAATCCTCCATTGGGGTATCATGTGACCCTTGTTTCATAATTTGTTCATTATTTTGATTTTGATTTTGGCTCTGCTGCTGCTGCTTTTCTTGCTCTTCGATCAATTTGGCTAACACCGAACCAGGTGCAGCGCCCCACGCACCACCAACTACTTCGATATCTTCGAATGCATCCTCTTCAGGTCCTTCCGGTGCAGTGACAGGACCATTATAATTAGTAGTAGTAGTTGCGTTTTCGGTCTTAATCGCCTCGTCTTTGACGACCACCTCCTCCTTCTTTATTAGTACGGGTCCAACTATGGGAGCATTCTCGCCGTCACCATCATTGTCGTCATTGTCATCGGTATCCATAGCCGCGCCATCGGCGTTGGTCGTATCGTTGGCATCTTCATCGGATGTGTTCGTGTTGCTAACAGCTACAGCCACGCGTGGAGTTTGCTTTTTGGGTTTCTATTTCAATATCGGAGAAAGAAAGAGGTAATGCAATGCAATGCAAAAACAAAGAGTTAGTATATATATATATACGCATATACATATATCGCAGTTTATCTACTGTAATCTTAACTTTATAGAACGACACTTACCTTAGGAATAACAGGGACGATACTATGATCCGGTGGTCTGTTTTGTCGGTTTGCGTCGAGAAGTTCTTGTCGGATCATCAACTGTTGTTCCCCGTATTCAAGCCAGTCTTCCTCGGAAAATCCATAATTGAAATAGTCCGTCATATCACCTCCCCTTTCCCATTGCTTTTCTTCAATATGGTCAAATTGGATGTCAAAACTTGTTCGTTTGCTGAACAAACCCGGATCACGACCAGCATTTTCTTCACTTTCCAATCTCCTTGCCAGAACCTTCGCTTCTTCAAGCTTTTTTTGCTTTTCTGCCAAAAGACGTGCAGCTCGCTCTGCTGGATCAAGCTTAGCCAACTCCTCTTCTTTTTCTCGTTTGCGTCGTTCTTCGGCAATGGCAGGATCTTCTACGTCCTCGTTATTAGGGGATGCTTCACCATTAGATGATGCACCTTCCTCCACTCCTCCGGCAGCGTTCTTGTTGTCTTTCGTGGTGGATTGACGCGACCATTGTCGATTTGGTTGTACAAGCGTGCTAGGACGATATATTCCTTTTCGCATAAGTCCCATCCTTGATCCACTTAGTACCATTTCGATTGATCTACCGGCTAAATTGCTGGGTTGTTGATTTTGCTCTCCATCATCGTCGTTTTCGTCATCGTTACCAGCAGATACTTCTGGTGGTTGGTGTAGATCCGTCATTAGATCTTCGTCACTTTCCGATCCATCCGAGATATACATGTCCTCGTCAATAATCTCGGCGGAATGAGAAGTCATAGCGTAAGAAGATGACGCCTTTTTGGCTTCGGTGGTGTCACCATTTCCATTGACATTATCAGTTCCGTCTTCTGATTTCGATTTCGATGTTGCATTTTGTTGTTGTTGTTGATTATCATCCTGTTTCTGCTGCTCCTGCTGCTGGATCCCTTCAGTCTGTGGATCGGCGTCGACGTCGTCTGCCGTTGTATCGTCTACCACCACAACCTTTCTCTTTTTTCTTCCCATCGTTCTGGTAGTTGTAGTTTGTAGTTTGTCTACAAAGTACTTGTTATGCTTTGAGTTGGGAGTTTGATGTTTGATACACAGTGTATTAATACTGTACAGTAGTTTATATGTTGCTTTAAAATGTTTTTGATGGTGAACGTGATATATTCGGGGGATTCCATTAGATTTAAAAGGGGGATAATATTTACGATATCCCAATCCCTACGATATTCTACACTACAGTACTTATAGTACTTTAGTAGTACACTAGTAGTATAGATACAGTTATTTATAAAGAAATAAAAAGGTTTCAATCGAAGCAAGCTAACGTTAATACTGTACATATATTGTAACGTGTCTCTATCATTCATTTTTTATAATGCTAGTGCGTACATTCTTTCTTTTCTATTTATCGTTTCTATTATTCCTTTTTTACTATTCTACAATTCTATTTCAATATTTATAATTACATATTGTATACTCAATAAAAAATATAGTAGTACTTATCTTAGGCAACAACAACACTGCAGAGATATATATTCCAAAATAAAGAAACCGCACTTGTCCATAAAACTCGTAGTTCAAATGGAACAACACCAAAGTTAATCATATTAGAAATAGGAAATACACGGTACTGTGTTAATATAATTCCCCAAACATGTTTCATACATTTTTCGGTCGCATCATTCCACGATGGGAGACAATAGGATGTTAATATAGAATCGAATATATCATATACGTATATATAAAGTGGAAAGAAAATTAGTACACCCAACGTTTGATCGATTCCAACTTGTAATATAGTATTTTTCAATTTTGATATATTATATCGTTTCTCTGTCTTTTGTCCAACAATATTAAGAAATATATACCATAAATGTACGAACGGAGCCGTAAATAATGCATTACAAAGAAAAAATGCACCGATACGTCTTGGATTGAGTTGTAAAACAATCGCTCCTCCTCCTGATCCTATCGCCGATGCTTTGCTGGTTGCTTCTAATATTTGCGCAATCACATCACCGATAGCAGCAATTATACCCGACGTGATACCCTTTGTGAGGAATGGTTTGTCTATACAAGATTTTAGATACCAATGATATGCTGCCTTCAAGAATAAGAACGAATCACTACTTGTACATTTTGCAGGAATCTTATCTGAGGAAATAATAACTGCTGCTGCTCCTTCTACCCGTTTCTTGTTCTTGTTCTTATTCTTGTTTTTATTCTTGTTGTTACTGTTGATATTGTTCTGTAATCCAAAACCGGCATATTTTTTAGTTTTTTTAGTTTCGGATAGCGGTGATTTGACAGTATTCTTGGTGATGATTGTATTGGCATGGACAGATGTTGTTGTTGTAATAGCAACGAAAAGTAATAGTAGGATCAGATAGAAGATTGCTGCCGGCAATGCTGCTTGTACTTGTAGTCTTTTCGAAACAAATGCTAGTCTTCTCATTTTCTCCTGTCCCTGTCCTTGTCCTTGGCGTCGTATCGCAAACGTCTTGATAGAATAGATAAATACTATAATAGATTGAAGATGATCGTGATTCGTGATGTGATGATGTTGTGATGTTGTTTGATGTGTTGTTGGCATTTGGCATTTTTAAATTTGGCATCGCAAAAAGAGAACAAAAGAATAATGAGCCCTGCCTGACACGTGTCACAACATACCGTATCGCTTCGCAAATTTTTGCGTCTCTTTCCTATAGCCGCCATCAGCCAATTTTCAATTCCGAAATGAAGAATCATTGAATGGTTCATGAATTCACAATTCACAACAATAAATACAATAATTACTTTCAACTTGTCCAGTGGCCATTAAAACGCAAAGTTTGCGACAAGGAGTGTGTGCGTGTGTGTTTTCTAATTAGTCAGTCATGGGCGTACTATTAGAAGAACGTATACGTCAATTCTCGGTGAACAAAATCGAAGAGAATTTGAAGAGTCGACGAGACCTAGCGCTTTATCGTATCCAACTGCTTGAGGAGAAGGAGAAAAAAGAAGAGGAGGGAGATGGAGATGATCACAACGATGGCGACCATGGTGGTTTTTCTTCTTTCTTCGTGCCTGTACTGCGTGAGTCGGTTAGTAACTTCGTTTCTTTATTAGCAACAACGACAACAACAAAAAAGAATCATAATCATCCCAATGACAAAATAATGTTGTCGGATGCCATGGAAACCAGAAATATTTTAAGATTGTTGACAATATACCGACGAGTTTCTGGACTAGATCCCACACTTGATGAGGAGATAGGAATGGATGGTTCACATATATGTTTATCTACATTAATGAAGATTGATATTAATTCGATTATTGATGACAACAATGACAACGACGACAACAACGAAATAATAAATGAAGCAAATCAAGACACGATAATTGAGATTCAAGATTTAGCTGGTGAAATTGCATCCTTTTCAAAGAAATCATTTCCTCTTCGATCTAGTAGTCTATTGATGCGAACAGATCTTATAGCACGTTTACCTTTGGTGTTTACTATTTGTCCGGTAGTACCACAATATCGAAAAGAAGAAGAAGATGATGATGATGATGATGGGAAAATAACGATACTCATTAATCAAGTTACGTCTAGACGACAGAGTGCCCAAAAGGATGTAGGATTTGTTATGTGGCCTTCTGCTGTTGTCTTAGCACGATGGATCGTTTCAAATCCAAATGAATTTCGAGGGAAAAGAATACTTGAATTGGGTTCAGGGTGCGGTTTAGCTGGACTAGTTGCTGGAAAGATCGTTCACCACGATTATTGTAAGGATAATAATCACGATGATAATAACAATAACAATAAAGAAACAACAGGATTAAAATCAGGAATAGAGAACTCTGGATGTGTCATCCTGTCTGACTTCAATGAAACGGTGGTTAAAAATATCGAAGGGAATCTTGAACTGAACAATTTGAACGAAATAGGAACAGCAGAAGGTCTCGATTTTTACCAACAAGATACGAAAGGGGACGGATGGATGACCATCGACGGTGTAAAACGAACCGACTTGTTTGATATCATTATTGCATCTGATGTGATTTGTCAACCAGAAGATGCATTTGCAGCTGCTAGGTCTATTGCTGCTACATTAAAGGAAGGTGGTAAAGCTATTATGGTTAGTGCTGATTCAAAGCACCGATTTGGTGTTGAAAAATTCGAAGAGGCATGCAGTATAGTCGGATCGTTGACTATCACATCCAAGATTAATGTGGATGACTACTTCTCAATTTCTTCTACGGCAGCAGTAGCGGTGGACGACGACGATGATGACATGGAAAAGACATCTGGTTTCGTACAGGGAATGAGCCTGACTATGTATACAATAATAAAGACCAGGGAAATATAATAATAATAATAAGATTACATTGCAATTAGACAATGGATTGATTCACTTTACTCTAGCTACTTGTTTTCCTTGACCTTAATAACTGATGCGCTTATTTCTCGAGCTACTGGCGAAAAAATTCATATATATTTAAATTAGTTAATGTAGTTGTTAGATTATTTTTTAGGTCATTTTCGAAGTAGCTGATGTGTTTCCGACAATATGTTTGATGATGGGATTCTTAAAATGAGAAAATCACCATGATGTATGTGTCTCTTTTTGTAGACGTCAACTAAATCCCAAGCCAAAAACTATTGACACCACCACCACCACCACCACCCCTAAAATCAGCGAGGCAACTAATACGGTGAGCGATATCGTGGCTCGGACGACATGCTATAGATAGGTTCATTTGTTAATAATTTTGATGTATTCTTAATGTCTTATTTTCTAGATGTAATCATATTATGTCTTGTCCTTTCGTATTCTTCTTTGATAGGAGCTGGGGGGAAATGTACGTGCTATGTGTGTTTTTATCGTCGTGTCGTTCGTTGTTCATTTTTATCTCTCTTTTTACCATCTCTTTCGTTTTTGTTTTTTTGAATCGTCCCAGTTTTTATCACACAAACACAAACGATACTATGACTTCACCACCATGGCGCCTAACCTCGTTAGTGGGTCTTATCATTTCACTGAATGCTAGTCACTGTTCCGCATTCTTGGCGCCGAGTTCCTATGCGATTCATAGCCAGCATACTGAACCTTTGATAGCATTGCTTTACTTTCATGTTGCGTGAACCAATTGCTCTGCTCAACATGGTGCCTGGATGAAGGACGCGTTGTTCCTATCCCAATGATAATCTCGGTTTGCCCACTGCCATAGAGTTTGATCAAGGCTTGTAATTTCTTCCAAAAAATCTAAAACCTCAGAAGAAAGGTCACTCCGTGCAATATGTGAAATATTCCCTTGCTTATACCTCTCCGTAGCCACTTTCTCCTTCTTTACCGTAGCAGATTTATGTGCAACACCATTGTGGCCCGTTACAAGATATTCCAGAAGTGGAATGGTTATGTTTGACAATGCATCCGTCGTTCCAATCCAATCAAGCTTGGAGCTTTCATACATATTCCAAGTCTCCTCTGGTGTTATAGTTTTGTTAAGTCATAGATCTGGTTGCTGGTTGCTGGTTGTCCTCATTATTGCTTCTCCGATATTCTCATGTCCAAACCTTGATTGAGGATTGAGGAAAATTTGTTGAAAAATAATGTACGTACCACACAATACAGACAAATTGAACAGCTGGCGCTTAACACGTGA
>Ga0115007_10001275_pt1 | contig 16301 bp, 14 predicted proteins | sample ArcOceMetagenome_2_FD_87166 | JGI IMG/M metagenome (GOLD analysis project Ga0115007, IMG submission 87166) | Marine eukaryotic phytoplankton communities from Arctic Ocean - Arctic Ocean ARC135M Metagenome | ecosystem: Environmental > Aquatic > Marine > Oceanic | place: Arctic Ocean | collected... | reverse complement strand
TGCGGTGAGACATCTGGAGGAGAGAGAGGGAAAGGGAAGGGGGAGGCGAGGTCAGTGATTGGCTCGGAGAAGGGAGTGGAGGGATGATGGATGCGAGGGAAAAGCTCGCAGCACACGCGACGGGGAGGGACGGGCGCGTGATCGGAAGCAACCTCCCGGACGATTTGTCGCAGCAGGGTTTTCCCGTCATCTTTCCGTGCGTTCCCGACGCCGGCGGTCGAGACGTGACACGCACGCGCGTTGCGAAGCACGACTGAACCGTGTCCGCGAGTGCGAGTCACACGAAAGGCGCGTATCACCGGGCGTATGGGTACGAAAGACGTTCGGAATGACCGCGCCGTGTCCTTCGCCGTGCACCATCGCGGAGCGTCGGGAAAACCCTAAAGTCCCGAAAGTGGTGTTGGCCGTCTCGGGAACGAGCGCGGACGCGACGCGCGATGTTCACACGCGCGCGCTGCGGCGACGCGAGGAAGGTGAAAGAGACGATGCTCACCTTAAGTGTCTTCTTCGACGATCGACGATGCGTCCAAACGCACTCGGAAAAGACCGTGGGCGTCCGCGGGTCCATCGACAAAACCGATTTGATGCGCAAAAAATAAAAAAAAGGAGTAGCAACAGGAGTGCAAAAGGGGTGAAGACGAGAAGGTTGATTACAAATGTTGTGACTAGATCACATAACGTTAACTCGACCCAGCGGTAACCCTTCTTTCACGATCTGTTTTTACTCAGCTCCGCCTTGCGGCGGGGGTCCGAGTGGTGCAGACCGCGTTCGTCTGCATTTTAGACGTAGGCTTACGCGAAGGACTTCTGGGAACCGGACGCGGCGCGGCCTTCGCGCTTGGCGTCGTTCTTCTCCTTCTTGTCAGCGGCCTTGCCGGGGTTGGCCTTGGCTCTGTGGCGGGAAAGGGAGGGGTTGGTCAGCACATGGAGCGATCGGAAGGACAAAACGCGTCTTGGATCTGCATTTCAGTGCGCAAACAGTGCGCGTGGATTTTACAAGTGATCGAGCCTCCGCGCGACGTACTTGTTGTCTTGCTTGATCTTCTTCTTCTCAGCGTCGGTGAGCTTGTCCTTCTTGACGGCGACTTTAGGGGGCATGGTGTGAGTGGGGGGTGGTGTCTTTCGCGTGTGAGCGCGTGAAGTTGTGGCGGAAGGACGGACGCGACGTGCTTCAAAAAAGGGCAAGACGCGCTCGATTTTGTCGACGACGCGAAAACGCGGAAACGAAATTGGAATTTGCCAAAAAAAAACAAATGAGGTCAAGTTTTCCTTCTGTCTCCAGGGTCGACGTCGGAAACCACCGCGTGGTCGACGGAAAGCATGGCATCACCAGGGTCGGGCTCTACGTTGCGGCGCGCGCTGGGCGAGGATGCGGTGCCACGCCCTGAGATGCTTCTCGCGGGGCAGGTCTTCGTCGAAGCGAAAGGAACACGACGTGGTGACAGTTTTTCTGCAGACGAACAGTTTTCTGGTTATGGACAGACAAGACAGACTCTTCCCTGAAAAGAGGTGGGGAGGGGGGCGACGATGAGGATCTTGGGTACGGGGGTGCGTTACCCTGTGCGAGCGCGACATTTGGACAGTAGAGTACCGTGTTTTTTATCCCTAAGGGGGATTTCGCTCAAAAGAGCTTGGCAATGGCGTGAAGTGGCGTGAGAGCTCCCTCGGACTTTTCAACGTTTCGCATAAAGACACTTACGTGTGTCGTCTCTACTCTACGCTCGCTCGCAACGCCGCCAGTTCCTCCGCCAGCGATGCCAGTTCTACTTCCCACTGCGGGTCCACGGTAACCGGCCCGAGCCCGATGGCTTCTTGCCTCACCGATTCTTCGCGGTCGCGTTTCGCAATCGCCGCCGCCGCCGCCGCCACCGCTCGCGCCGCGCGCTCCGCAAGCAACGCCGTGGTTCGCCGCTCCGCGTTTGCTTCCTTTTCCAAGCGCTCCGCCGCGATTTCCGTCGCCCGCTCCATCTGTTTCCGCGCCGCCCTGCGCGCACGCTCCATGTGCATGATAGCCTCGGATTCCATCTCGGCTCTGGCGACTAAAATCGGGTCCACGGTTTCAGACGGGTCTTCGTCGAGGGTCTCGTCGTGCGTCTCGTGCTCCGTCGTCTCGTCGCGTTTCCACTGCTTGCCCTTCTTCTTTTGGTTTTTGTCAGGTGAATTCGTATCGCGCGTATCGGCACCGGACTGTTTCGTTCCCGACGACCGGGACCCCTTGGACCCTCGCGATTGGAACCCGGCAGCCTGGTCATTGTCGTCGTCTCGCGTTGCACTCCTCGCCCGCTCCGCCACCAAAGACTTACCCTCCAGCTCCATGCCGTTGAGTAACGAAATAACCGCGTCCGCGCTGATTGTAAAAAAAGAACGTGTCAGTCTTGTATGGGCAAACAGTCTGACCGGCGGGATTTGGGAAATGCAATACGTACCTGGCCAAATCCCGGCACGCGATGAACGAGTACCCCATGTTGTTCCCTCCGCGTTTCGGTAACCGCAGGCCGGTAACCCCCGGGATCTCTCCTATTAACCAGCTCACGTCCGTTTTCGACAAGGCTTTTGGTAGGTTACTCAGGTACACGGTGGATGGCGGACGGGCCGCGGGTTCGGGTTCGGGCGATTTGGCTTCGGCGTTTTCCTCGCCGGCGTGCTTCGCAGACGCCGCCCCGTTCGATTGTTTCGGCGAACCCGCCGCGACAGCGTTACTCGGTCCCCCGATTTCGCGTGTGGAAGCGCCGGGTTCGGTGCCATGAGGGCTTTGCTTTTGTGTCCTGTGCGTTTCGCTTGGCGTGTCCGTCGCCGTTTCTGGGTCGTCGTCACCGCCCCCCACCACCACCTCCACCCGCCCGATACCGCCATCCACAAGCCTCACCTTTATGCCTTGGGGGTGGAACCGCGAGTTCGTGAGGAACTCCCTCACGACGCCCCGTGTCAATCGCCCCGAGCCCTGGTCTTGTTTCAAAACGATGTCCACCTCCATGCCCACGGCCAGGTCGCCGCGGTTGCGGCCATCAGGGGCACCGGGCTGGACAAACGCGAACCGGTCGGAGGAGGAGGAACACGTCACCGTCCATTGTTTTTGTTTCGTTCGAGGGCTAGACGTCGTCAATTGGCCCACCCGCAACGCGCGGTGACCTGGCGCGTAACGTGCGGTCCACGAAAACGGACGCGCGACCGCGCCGCACGCGGGCGCCGCGAACCACGACATCACACCGGCGCGCCCCGCGCGTCGAGCTGTGACGTGGAACGCGAAAAAGTGATGGCCACGTTATATCGTGACGAAAAAGTCTCGTCGGACTCTGCTCGCGATGAGCCACGACAATTCGCCACCGGCAGTGGGTCAGCGCGCGGCCTGGCGACGGGTGGTCGCCGGGATGTCGCGCGCGGTGGATTGCTTCGCCGTGTGCGGGCTTCCCGCTTCGCCTGTGACCGTGGCGGGGTTGGTGCGAGGGTTCGTGGGCGCGGAGGAGTGGTACCGCCCTGAAGTGTTGGCCAGTTATCCCTCCCCATCGGACCCCGGTAACAACCACGATGTGGTCTCCGTGCTGTCGCAGCTGGCGTTGATGTCCATGCCCGAGGGCGTGGACGTGCACATCCGCGACCCTCCAATAGATGCGATGGCACCGCGGACGTACCCGTTGGTGCTAACCACACCAAACGGCGCCCTCGTAAACGTGGTGTGCCTGAGCTTCCTGGAGCCGGTTTCGGAGACCGCGCGCGCGGCGCACCCGGCGCTTCGCGTGGCGTGCGCGCGAAAATGCTTGTGCCTGGTGTCCCTTGAGAGGACCCCGCTGGGGGTCCTAAGGGCCATCTTAAGGGCAATCCACCGCGTGTGTTTCCTGCGCCCCCAACGCGACGCCCCCCCCCTGGCGGATGTCGTCGCCTCGTTGGTGGACGGCATCCCGTTCCCAACAAAACACGCACCGCCGATTCTCGTGACGGTGTACGGCCGACCCGTGCTGATTCCAAACGGGCTGCGCGACGACGAGTACTCCGAGTTTGAGTTTGATTCTTGCTCTTTTGACGACGCGGATACCGGCGCGCTTGGCGACGGTACTATTGACAGCAAAAGCAATGATTCAATGCGCTTTCAACTGCGAAACACAACCACGCCTCGGTGGGACGACGGCGCGACTTCGTACGACTACGCCGGGTACGAACCGCTTTTGCGGTCGCTCGACGCGCGAAACGCGGCGCGCGTGGTGTGCGCTTTGGCGAGCGAGCGCAGGGTGGTGCTTCGGTCGCGACACTTCCCGTTGCTAGTTTCCGCGGCGCAGGCGTTGATACGGGCGCTACTTCCCATGAAGTGGCGTCACCAGTTCATTCCACTGCTTCCCACGGCGCTGGTCAAATCCACGCTGGACACCGGAGACGACGGTTGGAACTCGGCGAATCCGTTTCTGGTGGGCGTCGCGGCGAGCGCAACCCTTTTCGAAAGGATGGAAAACTGTCTGGTCGTGGACCTCGATACGAACGACGTGCTTGGCGGGTCATCCACGGAAAGCGGGATGCCCAAAACGTTCACCGAAACGTTAGTCGCCAGTTTAAGAAAGCTCACCGCTGAGCGCCGCGACGACGAGGCAAACGGAGGGGACGCGCGCTACGATTTGGAAATGCCCGCGGCGGCGACGGATGGGTTCACGCAATCAGCGGCGGCAAAAGTCGGTTCCAACGGACGGGACTTTTTGTTCGCGAACGCCCAGCGTGCTTCTGTGTCAGGTAAGCGGTGGTCCCCGCAACACGATTGCGCGGTCCAGGAGTCGTTTCACCAGTTCTGGCGAAACTGTTTCCGCGGGTACCGACAATTTCTGCGCGCGGAAAAGGAAAGCGGGGAAAACGGGAAAGCCGGAACGACCGGCGTGGAAAAAAGCGTTTTCGACGCCGCTGGATTTTACCGCGCGCAGGTATCCTCGAAGCAATCGGGTGTGAAAGAAGCCGCTGCTTTCGTGCGCCTAGTGTCCGCGTCCGTGGGGTTCGAACAGCACGCCAGCGCGCAAGTGCGCAGCGCGCTTAGGTACCAAAACGCGGCGATTGTTACGGCGCGGGAAAACGTCTCCCCGCAAAAGCCAACCCCCGGCTCACCCCGAGGGATGCCTTGGAGCAACCCTGGAACACCGAAAAGCGGTGGTACCACTGACGTCGGCGCACCTCACGACGCGACGCACAAAACCGAAAAAGAAAAAGAAAACCTGCTGTTCGACGCTTTGCTCGAGGAGGACGTGGACGAAACGCAATCGGGGGTTGGCGAAAACTCCAAAAAACCCGGGCGCGGCGGCGGGTTTTTCGGAACTTCGTCTGAAAAAGTTTTGGAAAAAGTTGCGGAGGACGGGTACCTCCGAGCGGGCACGGTGGTGCGCGCGGGGACATTTTGGGATCAGCGGGATCACCAACGGCGAGCGGAGAGTGGCGAACACACCCGGTGCGGGGGCCCGGGCGTCGTCGTGACGTTCCGCACCGTTTCCCTGGCCGGCGGCGGCGCGCGAAACTCACCTTCGGGGGTTTGGAAAACGCCGGACGAGTCCCTAACGTCCCTCACCAGCCCGGGTCACGGCTTGACCCCCGCCGTTTGCGAGGGCGGGCCGTCCCCACACGCGCTCGCGATTTCCGGGACAACCAGCGGGTTCCCTCCCCCCGCGCCCCGGTAAGTATTTCCCATTTACCACATTCCGCCGACTGATTGCCCATACAAGACTGACACTTTCTTTTTTTTACAATCTCAGGTGTCCGCGCGCGCGCTGTCCGCCCATCGACCCGCCGCGTGCGAAAGTTTTCGTCCAAGCTTTCTCCACGCCCGGCGGGTCTCCAACCGCGCTTATCGGAGTTCACGGTTTCGGCGAGAACCCCATTGATTTACTGGAACGCCGGAAAAAACTAATCGCCAACAAGAAAACACCAATCGAGAAAAGTGTCTCGCAACGCTCGAGGAGCCCCGACGGATCCGGGTGGATGCGCGGCGCGGGTAACGCGCGCGGACGGTCGGCGAGCCCGTCGCGGTCGGAATCGCCGTCGCGGCGCAACTCGATTGACACGTTTGCCAACTCGGTTTTCTCCAACCCCGGGTCGCTGGGCGGGTCGCCTTCTGATTCACGCCCCCTCAGGGGGAGTAGCAGGGTCTTTGTTTCCGACGAAAGCGAGGACCTAGAGACGGATTGGGGGGAGGAAAAAGGCGAACGCGGAGGAGACGGCCGATTTCCCGAAACGAGTTCAAAGAGCGCCGGCAAAACCGCTACCAACTTTTCCTTCTCCATCTTCTCCACGAAAGGCCGGTCCAGGCGGAAAAGCGAGGCGAACCCTTTGCTGAAGATGGAACAAGCACGGATGGAGAGTCGTCAGTTACGGGAGGAGGGTTTGAACACGGAAAGGGGCGGCTCCGCGCACGCGGGTACGAATTTCGGGAAGAAAAACCGCCGAAGCGCGCAGAGCGTGGGGTCCGCGGAGGAGCTCGCGGCGGCGCAAGGCGCGACAGGAAAGGTTTCCGCGTTCGACGGGTGGCTCGCCGGCGCGGCGGGGGGTGGGTTCGGGACGAAAATTACACGCGCGAACAGTCACGGGTCGCGGGAAACTCGGCGCGCGCCGAATTCCGGAAGCGCCACCAGCGAGAGTGACGATGACCGGCTCGGGGTTCGCGAGCGAAGGTACGAAGCACTGGCGGCGCCGTCAACTGGAGTGACGCCGAAGCTGTCGCCCGACGTCGCACAAAAACTACTCACCGTGGACGTCCGCGAAAGGTCGTTTTCACCAACCCGAACCCGGCAAAGCTTTGGCCCTACACAAACCCAAACCCAAACCGGAGTACCCTACCCGTCCACCACGGACCGGGATGACGTACACGTCGCCGCTGAGGTTTTCACGGCCAAGCTACGCGAGCTGTGGGCGCTCGCGTCCGCGGACGCCGCGATGCCGGCGCGCGCGAGGGTCACCGCCACCGCGATTCGCGCGGTGGCGTCGCCGTTCGCCCCCGGGGGCGCCGCGTCCGCCGCCGCGGAGCTCGCGGCGACGGACCTGCACGGCGTGGTGCTCGCGCTGGAAGGGTTCGGGGCGCTGGAGCGTACGGCCAAAGCCAGGGCGCCTTCGCAGTTGTTGAAATCGGGGGTAGCGCTCATGAGTTTAGAGGAGGAACAAGGCGAGTCTTCCCCGGCGCCGGCAACCACCCCCGCGGCGCCTGCCACGGCGGCGGAGCGGAAGATGAAGGCGGCGGAGGCTGCGTTTCGCGCCGCGTCCGCGGCGGCGGACGAAGCCGCGGCGAGAGCAGGGAGAGCAGAGGAAGCCGCTGCGATCGCGTCGACCCCAGGTGCGCTCGCCGTGGTGCACGCGGCGGCGGCCGCGGCCGCGGCGGCGGGCGACGCGGGCGTTTTGATCCGCCTGCTCGCCGTGACGCGCGTGGTTTCGTCGTCGTCGTCGTTCTCGGAGGCGCTGGGGCTGGCGTCGCTTGGTGAGGGACTCACGGGTTTAGGGGGGGACGAAGCCCTCACGGCCGTCACGGAGAAGGAGGAGTCCTTCGACCCCGCGGTGGCCACCGCGAACGGTGACGTCGGGCGGGTGTTGTGTCGTCTTCCCGGAGGCGCGACTCTGTGGGGCGACGTCCGGACCTGGCGCGGGATCGAGCAGGCGCGGGTGTGTTCTCCAAAAACGCCGAGCCTCCGCCAAAGCGCCGAATTCGGTGCCACGGGTACCACCAACGATTTCGACGAGTGGCTGTTTCATCCAAACGTTTCTCCCAATCGGCGCCGCAGGGCGCTAGCGGGCGCAATGGCATCAACAGGGCTTCCCCCCCACGCGGTCATCGCGCTCCTACAACAACTAGGGCCGCTTCCCGTCGGGCCAAACCAACGCAGCCAACGAGGTTTGGACGAAAACGCGAGCCCGACACATGGAACCGGCGACGGACGAAACGCGACTCCAACGAACTCTGCAAACAAAAACCCTGCAAACGTCGTGCTGCTCGCGCCGAAAGGCCAACCCTCGCTCCGTCTCGGCCGGTCCACCGCGAAGTTGTGGAACGTCGTGCCGAGCACCTCGCGGCAACAACCGGAACCCGCGGCGAACGAGGTACGGCGGCCTATGGCTTTCCCAAATCAGGCGGCACACTGAATCTCCGCCCCGTTCGTGACGTCCACCGCGGTCATTAAAAGGAAGTGCACTACTGGTAACTCTTACCAGTACTCGCGGCTCTTACAAATACATCACAAACGCACTGTTACCTGCGTTTTATGGAGATCAGGTTGAAAGTTCGGTACCACTACGGAACTACCCAATCCCGGATATACACATCACGAAGTACACCCACACGTGCCGACGGAAGAGACTGACGCTTTGTTTTACCCATCGCAAGTTCCTCGGCTCGGGACCGGGTTTCGCCGCGGCGCACGACTGCTTCGTGGAAAACGCGCGGGCGGCGGTTTGCGGCGTTTCCACTCGCGCGTTCGCCCCGGACTGGGCGCTTGATGACTCCACCATGGGCATCGGGCGGCGCACGCCGTTTTTCGCCACGCGTGGTGAGTACCTCGGTGATGACTTTGACGACCTGGACGACCTGGACGATGACTTTGATGCGTCCACAACGGAAAGGGGACCGGGCGGACGAGTCCGGTCGATTCGCGCGGGCGGCGGTCATCGCCACAATTCCTCCGCCTCGTTGTTACCGCAAAACGCGGTTCACCAAAGAATCTTCGCCTCACCCGTCACCGCGGTCGCGGCGCAGCTCACGTCGTTCGGCGGTGCAAAAGGAGGGTTGGTCGCCGCGGGGAGCGTGTTGGGGGCGTTCGCGGTGTGGGACCCGGTGGTCGGCCAGGTGGCGCGCCCCGCGCTCGGCGAGTGGGGCGCGGAGACGGTTTCAAACGGCGGCGATCCCCGCCGAGGACCGCACGGCGCGATCACCGCGCTGTGCTTCCTGTCCGACGCGGGGCCCGCGTCGGGTGACGATTCGTGTTCCGGGTCCTCCTTCGCGTGGGGGGGGCAAAGGGCCCCCGGGCTGGTGCTTGGAGGTACAAGGGGCGGCGGGGTCGCGGCGTGGGACGTTGTGAAGGGCGCGTGCGTCCTGGCGAACCCGGGAAGCCACGCCGGGGCGGTTTCGTTTGCAGCCGCGGCGCCCAGTGACGGCCCCGGATCTGGGTCTGGGTTCGGCCCCACCATCGGCCTGACTGCGTCGAACGCCCCCGAAGACGGGTGCGTGCGCCTTTGGGACGCGCGGACGGGGCACCGGGAAGTAGCCGCGGCGCTCGCGGGGCACGATGGTGGCGTCACCGCGGTTTCTCCGCGCCGCGGGGTGTGCGACGGGCACGGAGCTCGCGGCGGGCAAGGCGCGGCGGCGAATCGCGTTTCGGTCGGCGCGTTCCTCACCGGGGACGGCTCCGGTGTGGTGCGCGCGTGGGACTGGCGTCGAGCCGGGGGGGGGTCGTTGGCGTCTTGCAAGGCGCACGTCGGCGCGGTGACCGCGGTGACGCCTCTGGACGAGTCCAGACCGGACGTCGCGGCGAGCGCTGGGGAGGACGGCGTCGTGCGCGCCGTGGTGCTGGACGGCGGGCGCGGTAAGTATTTCCCAATCACCACATTCCTCCGACTGATTGCCCATACAAGACTGACACTTTCTTTTTACAATCAGGCCGCGGGCTAGGCGGCGGTTTCGGGGGCGGCGGGGGAACTTTGATTGGTCACCTGGGGCCGGTCCGGTGCTTAGCCGTGATACGGGGCGTCGACTCCGTGCAGCACAAGGCCGTCTCGCACACCGAGCCCGTTGTCAACCCGTTCGACGACCAAAACAACGGAGGATTCGACGCCGACGCCACGGGCGACGCCGCGGCGGACGCTTTGCTCCACCGGGCGAACGGGGTGGGGTTGGTGTCGGGCGGCGACGACGGCGCCGTGCGTCTGTGGGCGCCCGTAGGCTTTTCCGGGTCTTCCGGGTCAGGGGGTCCGTTTGGCGGGCAACTGCACGGACGGACACACGGAGGCGCGTGGTCGTGTGTCGGGGTGGCGCACGCGCACGGCGCCGCGGTGGTCATCGCAGAGGCGGGCGCGGGTTTCGCGCGGCGCGGGTCGAGGTTCCGCCAAAGTTCCGTGCTGACCGTTTCCACGGACAACGCCGTGGCGGCGTGGTCGGCGCCGTCGCCGGGGGCGCTGGGGGGCTGGGGCGGATGGGGGGGCGGGGGCGGCGGTTACGCGCGACCACTTACACACCGAGCGAAGTCTGGCAAGCGAAACGCTCCCGACTTCGCGACCTTCGCCAGCTCAAGGGGGGACGAGAATCGGCGAGGCGCGCGCGTATTGGTTGGGGCGGGAAACTCGTTTCCGAAAAAATCGGCAAACGCCAATCGCGGCGACGACGCAGTCGGTCCGGAGACGGGTGGGGGGTTCGAAAACGCACAGAGAGGTGCAGGCTGGGCGCCGATTCGGATGCACCACCGAATGACAAGAGAACCCCCCCGCGCGCTAGCGGTGGACCCGCGGGGGGGGAGGTTGGTCAGCGGCATGCGGGACGGGAGCGTGTCCTGCGCCACGCTGCCGGGGTGGGGAGAGTAGCACTCCTTAATTTTTATTGATCAAAGTGAAGTCAAAACCTCAACAACGACATATTTTTTCACGAAACCGACATTGCTCTCGTCCCCCATTCTCCCCCGCGCCTGTGTCTCTCGAACCCTCGCGCCCCCGATGTTGACCGAGTACGAGCAGCGCCGCGAGGCGAGGATCGCGCGTAACCGCGAGATTCTTGTGAGGCTCGTCGGTGACCTCCCCGCGCACTGGGCGATGATGAAAGACCCGAACGAATCCTCGCCAGAGAAAAAAAAAACCGGGGTGAAGCGTAAACCCAGGGCGTCCATACCGGAGGAAGACCAGCGCCGTTCCGGGCGTATTCGGAACCTCCCCGCCCCAATTTACACGTCCTTCGAGGTGAACGAGGATTTGGGAGACCAACTTGTGCGGGCGGCGAGGCGGGAGGCGCGACGGAAACAGATTGCGACCGATCGGTCGAAAGGGTCGGTTTCCGGTGAATCCGCGAAACCGAAACCGTCCAAGCCGCCCGCGCCGCCCGCGTTTGGATCGATCAAGACGCTTGAGGCGAAAATCAACGAGTGTTCCCTGACGCATTTAGGCCAGCCTATCAGCGACGGCACCGGTGCATTAAAAGCCGCGGTGATTCACACCCTGTCGCCGGTATCCAACCCGCGCTTTTCCAAGTACAGCGGCATCCAGGAGTGGAAAAACTGCGTTTGCCTTTTCGTCAACGTCGGGGACAAGCACGGGAACTCGTACAAAAACGTGTTCACGCACGCGGGGGGGCGAATCTCCTGGTTCGCGCAACCGTCGCAACACGAAGAAACCCCGGTGATTAAACGGATTCTTGAAACGATTGAGGAGAAGCACGACGCGACGCAGAAAAGCACAGCGCCGGCTGGGTTGGGTGAGGAAAACGGAGATGAAGAAGATGATTTAAAACACGAAGGGTCTGACAAGAAAGCTAAATCGGAGGCTAAACACAAGCAGTCTAAATCGGACACCACGAAGAAGGAACCAAGACCCGAAAAAGAAAAAAAACAGCCCGTCTGGCCCGTACACCTCTTCGCGCGAATGGAAGGGTTTACATACGTGTACTGCGGCCGGTTACGCGTGCTGGAGCACTTTCCACACAAAACGCCGATGCAATTTGTGTTCCGCCTCCTGGACGCCCCCCTGTTGCGCCACAGCGACGATTTCCTCGGCCTGGTTGACCTAGCGGATGCGGACGCGAGCCTCGGCGAGCACAAGGAAAAGGCCGCGGCGGCATCAAAGAAAATGCTGGACAGGAAAGAAAAGCAAGCCGTTTACTTGTAATCACGTAACACGACGTCTTCGCTAATTAAACGTGCTTTCCCGGCTCAAGCTTGGCGACCCTTTCGAGGAGGACAGGGAAACCTTTTTCGTCAACTCGGCTTGTTCGTACGTCAGGTTCACCTTACGCACTAAACCGTCCACCTCGTCTATTGTGATTTCCGCCGCGTCCATGGCGTTATCAAGCCTTCGGTTTTTGTTCACACAAGCCTCCAGGTTCGCGGTGAACCGCCTCGAGGACAACAGCTCGGCGTACGCCAAGACTTCGTCCAGTTCGCGTTTCAAGTCGCACAGCTTGTCGAACCGTTCGTCGAATTGTTGCAGCAGGGCTTTCCTTTTGTGTCTCTCGCCCAAATCACCCGCGTGCTCCATGTCCAGGGCTTCTTCGAAAATCTCCCGAAGCGCGCCGGCTTCCGTTTCAATCAAAACCTCCATATCCTCCGTCGCGCCCAGCACTTCGTCAAGCACGAAGTTGTGCGACGTCAACCGGTCCACCAACTCCAGAAACTTGGGCGTCATGGTCTCCTCCCTCGCCTTCGCCGCGGCGTCGTCCCGGTACACCAGCCACCTTTGTGTGAAATTAGCCCCAATGACGGAAATAGGCAGTGCCATTATCAACACCGACGCGATCATCGTGATGGACGCCACGAGCTTTCCCTCAATCGTGTCGGGGTACGAATCGCCGTACCCCACGGTCATCAAGGTCACCATGCACCACCAGAACGACCGCGGAATACTCGCGAACGGGTCCCCTCCCAAAGCATCCACCGCGTCTTCACTCTGCCACACGTCCTTTTCGCAAAAGTACACCAGCGTGCTGAACAACACCAGGGCGAGGAACAGGAGGAACACCAGCATGACGAACATATCCAGCGAATCGCCAACCGCCGCCGCGACGACTTCCAGTTTCTTCATGCGCGTCCCCAGTTTCAGCACCCGAAACACGCGGAAAAGGCGGAACAGCCGTAACAGCCCAGTCGGTACGTTTCCGCCCTCCCCCCCTGATGCGGCGATTATGATGATCTCCACGTAAAACGGCACGATAGCGGCTAAATCGATCACGTTCATGGGTTGCCGAATAAACTCCAACGTCCTTGGCGCGGTGATGACCTTGATCACGTACTCAAGCGTGAACACCACGATACAGAAAACCTCAATCACCCACAACACATAGTTCCCTTCCCACTCCGGGCGCGTGTCCAGAATGAAGGACGTGGTGCTGACCACGATTAAGGTCAAAATCGCAAGCGACACGTACTTAGCCGCGTCGCTGAACTCGGGGTCGTTCATTGTGAGGAAGATGCGGTTTCTCAACGTGAGGTGGGGTTCGTCATCATCCACGGATGACGACCCGGATGGGGTGGAGGAATCCTGCCTGAGGAAACCGGGGGAGGATTTGCCACCCGAGCCGCCGCCGCCGCCGCTGGCGTAGCGCGAAAGCGCGCGCGTCGACGCGTGCTTCGCGACACCCGATGCCCCCCCCGTGAGTCTCGGCGCAGGTTTCACGTCCGGGGCGAACCGGTTTCCGCGCGCGGTACGGACACGATTCTCATTTGGAGACGCACCGCCGGCGTCGGTTCGCTTTCCCCTGCCGCCCGACGGGTGGACAACGTGGTCATCGTCGTCGTCGTCGTCGCCGCCGCGCCGCGCGTTTTTATTCGCCTCGACGGTTTCGTGAAGAAACTCCTCCAGCGTGTCATACGGGTCCTCCTCGCCTTCGTACTTCAAACACATCACTCGTGTCACGATCACGGCTCTCATCGCGTTTGTTAAGCCTGGCACGACCGGTGACTTAACAACCTCCCCGCGCGCGCGACGGCGCGCGCGATTCAATCGAACGGTGAATCGCAGAATGCACTGGATCTTACGCCACCCCGCGTTGGGACGCGGAAGCGTGGTGAACGTGGTGCTCGGGCGCAGACGCATGATCCTTTAGGGTTCCGGGTTTAGGGTTAAGTGGGTTCTATGGTCAGCGAAAATGGATGCGGTGGGGGGTCACGGTTGCCGTGAACAACCGGGAGGTCCGTGTTCCGAAGCGGTCCCCAATCCCCACTCGGGACGGACGCACGCGCTTTTGGTTCGGGAAAATCGAGAATCACAAAGCGCGTGCCAATTACGGACCCCGCGCCGCGCGCGTGCCGTGTGTGTCGTCGCGCGCGCTTCGTGGCACGACCCAAGGCCCGATGGGGTTGGATGATAAAACGTGTAGCGTCGTCCAACCCGGAGACGGGTTCGGCGGTGCCCCTCACGCATTCGGCCCGGGACGTACATGCGGGTTTTACTTTCGGTCGCGCGAAGCTTTCTCGCTTCTCGGTCCGCAGCGCGGTTTTCATCCTCTTCCCTCATCGCCCTTGTCATTTGCGACCCGGCGAACGCCGCGGCGGCGACCATCGTGGCGGCCGGTCGTGCGTACCGCCACTCGCGCACCCAAGTCGCGCGAGTGGAATTGCTTCGCGTCGTGGAAATGCCGAATCTGCACCAAACGGATTCGGCAGTGTCGAAAATTCAAACCCCCAATGAAATCTCATCGATGCGCGGTTTGAAGAGGTTTCGAGTGTGGTTTGAAATTTACTTGTGTTGAAAGGTTTCTTCAAGTGTTTCATCGCTAAAAACCGAGCTCTCGACTTTCTTTTCAGGCAGCTCTGGGTTTCGCCTCGCGCGTCGCGTGTGTCTATTTCTGTGCCCCGAATCGGGACGGGGCGGCGATTTGGCCGGCCCCGAGTTGACCAGACGCTACTGCTCGTCGGAAGTTGCCCTCCAACTGCGACGGCATGCATCTGGGGGGAGGGGCGAGACGGCGACGACGGTTAGTTTTTTTTGCTTTGTCGAAACAAAGCGCGAAAACTTGAAAAGAAAAGAATTTAGAGAACACGCACCCGTGGCCGGCTTTTTTGCCACCCTTCTTAGCGTGAACGAACTTCGACGCCGGGGACATGTTGATGTCGGTGGGGCTTCGGAACCTGGGGAGCAGAGAGATGTGTTTTTTGGGTGGAAAGGATGACGGGTCAAAACACTGGGGTACTGACGGCGGACGTCGAATGCAAATTCTAGAATTTGCGTGGAAAAAAAGTTTGCCTGGTTTGCGTCTGGTCTTGTTTCGCGCTCCCGAAACTCGCGCCGCGTACCTCGCGTCCAGGAGCTTTTTCCCGATAGATTTCGGGTACTCCGTGGGCATCGCGTTGACGTCCTTCTGCGCCAGCGCGTTGGGGGACAGCGCCAGCGGCATTTGCTGCTCGGGTGACTCTTGAGACATGGTGCACAAACGCGATCGCGAAGGTTGCGTTTTCTGTCGGAAGTGACGACAGAGGTTTCTCCGATGCAGGCGAAGGTCCCTTGGGGAAACGCGCTGGCGGGGTTCGCGAACGTGAGTCCTGCCGATGTGTCTCGGGACAGCGGTGTGGCACGCGACGCAAAGGCGTGTGTTGACTCGAGTACGCGGTAGGAAACGTCCGACGCGCGGTGATGGTGTGGGGACTGCGCGGAGTGTGGGTGGCGCGAGGAACATGGGAAGTGTCACGAAACCGTTGTGGATTTCGAGAATGCAAAAACGAAAAACCACAACTAAATGCCATCATTCGCTCAGTGCCACGGCACCTTCCCCGAGGTCTGATAGGGTTCCGTCGTCGCGCGATGGTACCGGCCACCGGCCACGTGTTTGTACGATGACACGATTTGCGAATCGATCGCGATGACGGGCAAACACGACGAGTTTCGGGTTGGTTCCGGGGACACGGCCACGGCGGCATCGGCGTCGGCGTCGCGCGATCCCGGCGAAGAAACGAAAAAGAAAACACCCACCACGCCGCCGGGATGGGCGGTTGATTTGTCCTGCGGCGTCGTTGCGGGCGCGGCGTACACCGTGGTGGCGCACCCGTTCGACACCGTGAAGGTTGCGATGCAGAGTCGCGCCAATGATCTGCCCCCGATCGGTACCATGGATACCGTCCGGTCCATCGTTTCCGGAAAAAGAGGCGCGTTGAGTCTGTTCAAGGGGCTCAGCGCGCCGCTCGTGGGGTACTCCCTGGAGTGCGGCGTGAACTACGCGTCGTTTTCGCAGTGCCGCGCGTGGCTCGAGAGAAACGGACACAGGTTCGGGTTTTGCGATTGGAAGGCGTACGAGACTGCTGTGAGTACTAGAGCGACGGATAGCGTGAGTACTGAAGAGACGGATAGCGCGACTACTACCGCGACTACTGTGACTCCTGAACCGGAAGCCACGGCGCGCGACGCATCATCCTCCGAAAACCGAATGGCGTCGCGTCTCGCGCAAGTCGCGCTCGCCGGCGGCGTTGGCGGTTTTCTGTTATCCGGAATAGTCTCCCCCACTGATTTGATCAAGTGCCGTGTGCAGGACGGGCAGTTTGGGGGGCCTCGAGGTGCGATTGTTGATATCTACAAAAAAGGCGGGCTGTCCGGGTTCGGAAAAGGCCTGGGCGCGACGCTGCTGCGGGAAGTTCCCGGGAACGCGCTGTTCTTCACCACCTACGAAGTAACCCAGCTCG
>Ga0115007_10001274_pt1 | contig 16308 bp, 26 predicted proteins | sample ArcOceMetagenome_2_FD_87166 | JGI IMG/M metagenome (GOLD analysis project Ga0115007, IMG submission 87166) | Marine eukaryotic phytoplankton communities from Arctic Ocean - Arctic Ocean ARC135M Metagenome | ecosystem: Environmental > Aquatic > Marine > Oceanic | place: Arctic Ocean | collected... | reverse complement strand
GAGTGCGCCCAGTTCAACCCTAAGAGTGGACACTTTGAGTGGTTGCCTCCCAAGCTAGAAATCCCTTCGATGTAGGGGATAGATATGAGTAATGATAAGGCGCAGAAAAGTTCTTACAACTTTGATGCTATATTCAGAAAGAAATTTAAGGAGTTAAAAGATGATCAAGAAAGCAAAGGAAGTTCTAGGCGGGATCTTCCCTGCGATGGTAGAGTGGGTAAAGACCAACGTGTTGGAGCAGTACCCCGCACCACCAGTGAAGGTAAGGATCGCTAGGGCCATTGTGATCTTTGCAATCTTCTATGTACTAACAGTTATATTACTTTTATTGAAATGAGGTGTCACATGTTTGCAGAGAGTATGTCAGGCAGCCCAAGCGCGGAAGCTATTGCAACCGCCAAGGCCGCAACAGATGTAGTAGAAGGTAAGGTTCCACTAAGCACAGCATGTTCAACGTACAATGTTAGAGAGCAAGCTGTAATTAAATTCATAATAGATAGCACTGAGTACGATACAGTGATTAGCATGAGGAAGAAGTGATGAGAAGAGATACGCCTTATATAGTTTTTAGCTGTAGCCCGTATGAGTTTATAGATGAGGGGGCTGTTGATTCCGCTGTGCAGTTCAGCCTCTATGATCAGGACATGGGTAGGCAGGAGGTTGTAGAACAGTTCCAAAGGTTCTTACAGGCTATTGGCTACCCGCTGTCGCCGACAGAGGAGTTAAAGTTTGTTGACCACGCAGACCGCAGTACTGTTCAAGATGCTATTGAGCAGTACGCTACAATGCACGGTAATGTTTTTAAGAAAGGAGAGCAGTAATGATCCACGAAGAAAAGTATATTAAACACGCAATACAACAGGTAGTCTCATGGCACTTAGCCCGTAACCTTATTCATGGTTCAACGGACAAGGCTCAAGTGCTTAAACTTATACAGGAAGTAGGTGAGCTGTCTGATAGTATCTGTAAGGAGCAGTCACCGATTGATGACATCGGAGACATCATGGTTGTGCTGATTAACATTGCACTTCGCAACAACCTGACTCTTACTGACTGTCTCAACCACGCTTACAACGACATCAAGGATCGCAAGGGTCAGATGATAGATGGTATCTTTGTGAAGGAAGGTGACATCGACGACATCAGAATTAGAGTTGCACATCGCAATTACTTATGTTATGCTCCGCAAACAATTTCTAAACCAACAGAAGGAAAGTAATATGGCAATACTACAAGGCACGGCCTATTGGGCAGCAGTAACTACACCTAACACTACGTTTGAGCCAGTGTACACAGTCAACCTCGTTGTAGATGAGACAACCGCTGAAGACTTTAAGTCACGCGGCTTTACCATCAAGGACATGGATGAAGGCCCCGCAGTAGTTGTTAAGCGTAAAGTGAATGGCCCTAACGGCATGGTTCGAGCAGCACCAAAGCTAGTGGATAAGTTTAAGAATCCTCTGGATGCGCGTGTAGGTAACGGGTCAGCAGTTAAGGTGCAGTACAAGGAGTGGTCTTCGGAGTGGAAGGGTACTACCTTTAAGGGCTTGGACTTCCAAGCTATGCAGGTTCTTGATCTCATTGAAGTAGGGATACCTGATGGCGCAGAGTTCGATGCTATGGATGATAGTGAAATGGAGGATGAACTATAGTGGCAACCATCACAGTAGACGGTGTGAAATATGATACGGAGTTGCTCTCTTCGGAGGGCAATGACATTCTGACTCACCTCATGCAAGCAGATAAAGCATTAGCAGAAGCATCAATAACTATGGGCTTAATGAAAGCCGCTTCGATTCAGCTAATTGACGATCTTAAAACTAACCATCTCAAGGAAGAGGCGATAGCGACAGAGGAAGTTGAGGCTAACGAGGAGTAAGCCAAATGGCTTTTGTTAAATACCACTTACCCTGTTACGAATGTGGAGGCAGTGATCCAGTGTCAGTCAACGAAGATGACTCTGGGTTCTGCTTCAGTTGCAGGAAGTACTACCCAGACTATTACGCAGCAGGTGGGGCGGTCAAGCCCGATGAATCTCTAGAGTTTGATGCGCCTACAGGGGATAGCAAGATGAACAATGAGTACTCTTCACACAACAATAACGGAGCAAGCTTCCGCGAACTAACTGATCGTAAGATAAGTTTAGCTACAGCTAAGAAGTACGGGGTCAAGGTTACACTTACACCCAGTGGCAAAGTTGATAAGCACTACTACCCTTACTATAACGGACATGAATTAGCCGGTACTAAGATCCGCAAACCCGACAAGGCTTTTACTTGGATAGGAAGTTCAAAGGATGTAGGACTGTTTGGAGAGAACCTGTTCAAAGCAGGTGGTAAGTTTATAACTTTGACAGAAGGAGAGTGTGATGCTATGGCCGCTTACGAATTGTTGGGTAGTAAGTGGCCCGTAGTTTCAGTTAAGTCAGGGGCGCAAGGCGGCATCAGTGACGTTAAGCAGAACCTTGAATTTTTGGAGTCCTTCGATTCAGTGGTCATTAATTTTGACAACGACAAAGTGGGCAAGGAAGCAGCGCAAGCAATTGCAAAGCTTCTGACTCCCAAGAAAGCTAAGATAATGACACTGCCCGTTGACTACAAAGATGCTAATGATATGCTTAGAAGCGGTAAGCATTCAACCTATGTGTCCTGTTTCTGGGACGCTAAACTCTACACGCCTTCGGGCGTTATGAATCTGACTGATCAGTTTGAGGCGTATAAGAAGCTGCGCTCAGAACGTAAGACAGCTATACCTTTTCCTTGGCACGGCTTGAACAAGAAGCTTGAAGGCTTGAGAGCAGGAGAGCTTGTCACGCTAACAGGCGGTACGGGACTAGGAAAGTCTAGTGTTACCCGCGAAATAGAACACTGGCTGATCAACAACACCGAAGATAACGTAGGCGTGATAGCTCTTGAAGAGAACTGGTCGCGCACTGCCGAAGGCATCATGGCCGTTGAGGCTAACGCCAAGCTACATCTAGATAGCGTTAAGCAAGAGATAGGTGATGAGGTTCTTGACAGTACTTACGAGAAAGTCTTTATGGGCAAGAACGCAGGTCGCGTTTGGATACACGCTCATCATGGAGTTAACAATTTAGATGAAATCTTCAGTAAGCTACGCTACATGATCATTGGTTTAGACTGCAAGTGGGTGGTCATTGATCACTTACATATGTTAGTTCTCTCTACGCTAGAACAAGATGAGCGCAAGGGTATTGATCAGATCATGCACAGGCTTCGCACTATTGTTGAGGAGACAGGCTGTGGGATGATACTGGTTTCACATCTGCGTAGGATAGACGGTAACCGTGGACATGAGAACGGTATTGAGACAGGGCTTAATCATCTTAGAGGCTCTCAATCTATTGCTCAGTTGTCTGACTGCGTGATCTCATTGGAGCGTAACCAACAATCAGAAGATGAACTTGAAGCATCAACCACTAAGGTACGGGTGTTGAAGTCACGCTACACTGGTGACGTTGGCGTAGCTACACAGTTAATGTACGACAGTGAAACTGGTAGGCTCAGAGAGTTAGGTGAGTACGATGAGTCTCAGTTTGAGAGGGATATAATATGACCACCACTTTCAACGGCTTTGAGATAGATAAGAATAACAGTTTGTTCAGACCTATAACTGCTATAAGATGGGCATACTACACGCTGAAAGGTATAAAAATAGCAATTGAATATGAAGTCCTTCCTGAATATTATGAAGAGATGCTGAAAGATCCACGGAGTCCACATCAACCTTAAAGGCAGAATAAAATGAGTAACTTAGTATTTGATATAGAGGCTAATGGCTTAGAACCTGACAAGGTTTTCTGCATCGTAGCCTTAGATGTAGATACCAAGAAGGTACATATGTTTGACAACACTCAGCTAGAGCAGGGCTATGCTCTCTTAAAGTCTGCTGACAAGCTCATAGGCCACAACATCTTGGGCTATGATCTACCTGTAATCAAAAGACTTGGAGGACTAGACCTATTTGATAAGAAGATTGTAGATACATTAGTCCTCTCTCGTTTGTTTAAGCCTACCCGCGAAGGTAACCACGGCTTAGAAGGTTGGGGATACCGCTTGGGTTTTGTTAAGGGCGACTACGGAAACGCTGAAGATGCGTGGGAACACTACACGCCTGAGATGTTAGAGTACTGTACGAACGATGTGCTACTTAACTACAAGGTCTATGTAGCCCTGCGTCAAGAGAGCAAGGGCTTTACGGCTCAGTCAGTACAGATAGAACACGCAGTAGCTAAGATCGTTAATGAGCAACGCAACACAGGCTTCTTGCTAGACGTTAAGAAAGTAATGGGCTTGATGGCTATGTTTGAAACGAAGCTACACGACCTAGAGGAAGAGGTTCACGAAGAGTTCCGGCCTGTAGTTACTACTCAGATACTTAAACCTAAGTTCACAGCGACAGGTGCAGTAGCTAAGACAGCGACAGATCAGCACGGCAAGGGTACAAGGCTGACAGACGAGGAGTATGAGAAGCTATCTTCAGACATGGACTGTAAACCCATTGCTCGTAAAACTGAAACGCCTTTTAACTTAGGCTCTCGCAAACAGATAGGCGAGTACTTGATTCGTTTTGGTTGGAACCCTAAGAAACATACACCAACAGGTCAGCCAATTGTGGATGAGTCTACTTTAAATAAAGTTAGGAACATCCCACAAGCTGCATTGATTGCAAAGTACCTGATGGTGCAGAAGCGTTTGGCTCAGACTAAGAGTTGGATCAAAGAACTTAACGATGACACAGGCAGGGTGCATGGCTATGTTAATCCTAATGGTGCAGTGACTTCGCGTATGACACATTCACATCCTAACATGGCTCAAATTCCAAGCAGTACCTCACCCTACGGCGAAGAGTGCAGGTCTTGTTGGACAGTGCCAGACAGCTATAGGCTAGTGGGCATTGATGCTTCTGGCTTAGAACTAAGAATGCTTGCACACTATTTAAATGACGAGGGGTACACCAATGCAATCGTTAACGGAGATATACACACCACCAATCAAAATCTTGCAGGACTTGAATCGAGAAATAAGGCAAAGACTTTCATCTATGCGCTTTTGTACGGAGCCGGAGATGTTAAGCTTGGGTCAGTGGCTAACAGAGGTAGAGCAGGTGGCAAAGGACTTAGACAACGCTTCTTTGATAATCTCCCATCATTCAAAGATCTTACGGGACGAGTACAACGAGAAGCTAAAAGCGGATTCATTAAAGCACTAGATGGTAGAAAGCTTACTGTTCGCTCAGAACATGCGGCCTTGAATACTTTGTTGCAAGGAGCAGGATCAATCGTAATGAAGCAGGCTTTGATTATTCTAGATCAGAAAATAAAGAATCACGGTTGGGATGCTAAGTTTGTAGCTAACGTACATGACGAATGGCAGATTGAGTGTCACGTTTTTGACGCTGTAGACGTTGGTAAGGCAGGTGTTCAAGCTATTAAAGAAGCAGGGTGTATGCTTAACTTAAACTGCCCTTTAGACGGAGACTATAAAGTAGGAGATAACTGGAGTGAAACTCATTAAACTAAAGGAACCTCACATGACAAACGAAGAACTTAAAGTTGAGATCGAAAGTCGTTCTAAGAACTGTAATACTTGTTCAGTCAAGCTAACGCCAGACAACTGGTATCCTTCTTTCGTGGCTAAGTGTCACTATAGTTGCACAACGTGCTATGATAAGCGGCGTATTAAGAACATGGTAGAGAGTAACACTGCCTCGCCTTTTATAGTTGCGAAGTACATTGGTGGCAAAGCTCTAGAAGAATATAACAGTGTTAAATCAGGCCACGTTTATGCTATCTCTAACCCTGCTTGGAAGGGTTGGCTCAAGATTGGAATGGCTGTTGACGCAAAAGAAAGATGCCGTCACTTCCAAACTGGTAGCCCAATGCGTGATTACAAAGTTGAATACTTTAAATACTTTATAGACCGCAGAGAAGCAGAGCGCATGGCGCATGACAGTCTCAAGCTAGACAACATAGAGCGACAAGGCGAGTGGTTTAAAATAAAATTAAAAGAAGCCAAAGCTCTTATATTAAACTTACAGGACGAACAGTATGAAGCAGCTTAAAGATTTAGTACCCGACATCTATAGACACTTAGAAAGCCTATCGGACGGTATACCTTTGCCGTTAACTGAAGCTGAGATAGACAAGACAGTGGCTGACATGAAGGTAGCTCTGATGTCTTGGGCAACACCCAGAGAACGTAACAAAGATTTTACTCTGCGTATGTCTAACATTGGAAAGCCTTCTCGCCAGTTGTGGTACGAGAAGCGTGATGAGCAGGGGCGTGGTGGTATTGATGGCGCAACGCAGATCAAGTTCCTGTACGGTCACCTTCTTGAAGAGATTGTGCTGATGCTTGTTCGCATGGCGGGTCACACCGTTACAGATGAGCAGAAAGAAGTTAAGGTTGAAGGCATCCTTGGACACATGGATTGCAAGATCAATGGCGAGGTTGTTGATGTTAAGACTGCCTCACGCTTTGCATTCAATAAGTTTAGAGAAGGACGGTTAGCGCAGGACGATCCGTTTGGTTACATGGGTCAGCTTGCAGGGTATGAAAAAGCAGAGGGTACAGATCAAGGCGGGTTCTTAGTGTTGAACAAAGAGAGTGGCGAGTTGTGTATGTATGTGCCTGACGATCTAGATAAGCCTAATATAACAACAACAATTAATAAGCTTGTTCCTTCTCTTGAACTGGACACGCCCCCTGACCTCTGTTATGATCTTATAGAAGACGGCAAGAAAGGAAACATCAAGTTGCCCAAGGGGTGTAGTTGGTGTAAGTATAAGTATCAGTGCCATCAAGATGCTAATGATGGTGATGGGTTACGAACTTTTAGATACTCAAACGGGTTAACATACTTGACAACAGTTGTAGTCGAGCCAAAAGTAGAGGAGCTACTATGAACAGGAAGAAGTCTAAGCGCATTAAGGCACAGTCAGCGACTATCATTGTTGACTGGTTTGCTTCTTTGTTAGATAAAGAAGAGAGCAGTAAGATCAATGTAAAAAACTACATGTCTTTTATGCCAGACCAAACACACTTCATGGCAGGACGCACCATGTATTTAAACGCCTATCATCCTAAGTGGGTCATCAAGACAATCAAACAACTCTTGCGTGACTCTCCAAAGCTCTCTATTGAAACAATTACTTTGGAGGATATACAATGGAAGAGGAACTAATGACTATTGAAGATATGATTATTAACGTAGGTATCTTTCTTCATAACACTAAGAGTTCTGTTACTGATATAGATGGTCAGTTCCTTAAAGACTTTCGGCTCCTCATTGACGCAGAGTTAGAAAGGCGGGAGGCACAACTACATTGACTTACATTAAAAAGGGATACCGGAAACCCAGAGCAGTGCGCCCCACGACTCCTAATCTTGTAGAAGGCTATGATTCTAACTGGGAATACGAACTGCACACTGGTATACTAGACAACTGGAGCTTCCATACTGACAAGGTTGCTTACACTGTTGATCATAACTATCACCCAGACTTCTTGCGCGAGATTGATGGCAAGAAGATTTTACTTGAAGCCAAGGGACGGTTCTGGGATTTTGCTGAGTACAGTAAGTACATCTGGATAAGCAAAGCGTTACCCGAAGACACGGAGTTAGTCTTTCTGTTTGCTAATCCCAGTGCGCCAATGCCACAAGCTACAAGGCGCAAGGACGGAACCAAGAGAAGCCACGGTGAGTGGGCAAGCAAGAACAACTTTAGGTGGTTCAGCGAAGATAGTATTCCAGACAGTTGGATCAATGTGAAAAACAAAGAGACTTTTGACTAATGGACGAATCAAACCGCAAAGATGAGAGGCGCGATAGTTTTCTTAGAAAGAAGAAGTTTAAAAAGATACAAGGTTCTTCTAAGCTAAAAGAAACTAGACGCAAAGAAAACAAAAACCTAACGAACGAGATGGCTTATGAACAAGAAACTAAATGACGCAACACCTAGCGAGTGGGACAGAGCAGCACGTAGTGGCGGATCTTATGATCTGACTACAGAAGAGGGTAGACAAGCAACGTGGGAACAGTTTGCTAATGTAGGGCCAGAGCCTTGGGAGCAACCAGATGGCTATAACACTGAGCAGGACGAAGACATGGTAAACAGCCCAAGCCACTACACCTACGGCAAGGTCGAATGTATTGAGGGCATCGAAGAATCCATGACACCCGAAGCGTTCAAGGGTTACTGCAAGGGTGCTTGCCTGAAATACCTTTGGAGGTACGAGCGAAAGGACAAGCCGTTAGAGGACTCACAGAAATGTCAGTGGTACTTAAATCGTTTAGTTGATGTGGTAGAAGCGGAGAATAATAAGAGATTGGCAAAGGCAAACGAGATTTCTGAACTGGTAGAACTTATAGACTACAGCGAACTAGAACGATTAGAATCTAAAGTAGGTGCGGCAGCATGTAAATGGAACACTGCTTGCAATAATACAGAGTTGGCAAACGCATCTGATCACAGTTATGCAGACTACTCTAAAGCTGTAGCACATGCTGCTGAAGAGTTACGGGCCGCTGTGAAGGCTCTTGAAGATCACGATGTGGGACAGTATTTGTGAAGACTGCTAGAGATGAGGAGAAAGACAATGACTAAAGAAGAGTTTATAGATAAGTGTGTTGAAACTAAACAACACGCAAACGGTGAGTGGTATGTATCAAGACTGGGCGCGGACATCATAGGCTATCACGAAGGCAAGCACGAAGGCGATCATGTGGGTAATCACTTTGGCGATCACTACGGCAATCACAAAGGCTTCCACAAAGGCGCTCACTGGGGTGATCACACAGGAACGCACATAGGCAATCACAGAGGTTATCACGATGGTAATCACTTCGGTAATCACAAAGGCTATCACGAAGGCGATCACTGGGGCGACCACAGGGGCGCTCACATAGGCAATAACAAATAATCAGAGGAAACAGTAATGGATCAATATCAACAGTTTATACACAAGAGCCGCTACGCACGTTGGATACCAGAGGCAGGACGTAGAGAGTCGTGGCATGAGACAGTCAACAGATACGTAGACTTCTGGAAAGATCGTGGGCAGATAGACGAGGAGGTATCCCTAAAGTTATTCAACGCTATACACAGCCAAGAAGTTATGCCTTCAATGCGTTGCATGATGACAGCGGGTACAGCACTAGACAAAGATAACGTAGCGGGTTTCAACTGTAGCTACTTGCACATAGACTCACCGCGCAGCTTTGACGAGCTTATGTATGTTCTTATGTGCGGTACAGGTGTAGGGTTCAGCGTTGAGCGTAACTTCATTAACAAACTACCAGAGGTTGCTGAAAGCTTTCATCCTACTGAGAGCGTTATTGTTGTATCTGACAGTAAGATTGGTTGGGCTTCAGCCTTCCGTGAGTTAATTGCTATGCTGTACGCGGGTAAGATCCCTAACTGGGACATCAGCAGAGTTCGCGGAGCAGGTGAAAGACTGAAGACCTTTGGCGGTAGAGCATCAGGGCCAGAGCCGTTAGTAGATCTCTTTAACTTTTGCATTGAAGTGTTCCGTAAAGCAGCGGGTCGCAAGCTAACCTCCATTGAGTGTCACGACATTGTCTGTAAGATTGCAGACATCGTGGTTGTTGGCGGCGTTAGGCGTTCAGCGTTAATCAGCCTATCTAATCTTTCTGACGGACGTATGGCTAAAGCTAAGTCAGGTGACTGGTGGAGGAACGAAGGACACAGAGCGTTGGCTAACAACTCAGTTGCATACACAGAGAAGCCAGACTTTGAAGCCTTCCTGTCTGAGATGCACACCATGTATGAGTCGAAGGCCGGAGAGCGTGGTATCTTTAGCCGCGTAGCAGCACAGAAAGTTGCAGCACGTAATGGACGCAGGGACGCAGAGCAGGACTTCGGAACTAATCCATGTTCGGAGATAATTTTACGTAGTAACCAGTTTTGCAATTTATCGGAGGTAGTTATCCGCGAAGGCGATACCCTTGCTTCATTGAAGAAGAAGGTTGAGACTGCTGCAATCATTGGTACTCTTCAAGCAACGCTGACAGACTTCCGGTACTTGCGGAACCTTTGGAAAAGAAACACTGAAGAAGAAGCTTTGTTGGGCTTGAGCATGACAGGGATCATGGATCATCCTACTCTTGGTAACTCTTCGGATAAAACAAAACAGTGGCTAGAGGAGTTAAAAGATGTGGCTATTAACACTAACAAGGAATGGGCTGAGAAGCTTGGGATTAATCAGTCTGTCGCTATTACATGCGTTAAGCCGTCTGGTACTGTGTCTCAGCTTGTTGACTCTGCTAGTGGTATACATCCTCGGTTCTCTAAGCAATATATCCGCAGAGTACGCAGTGACAAAAAAGACCCACTTGCAGTCTTTATGGAAAACAAAGGATTCCCAGTAGAGCAAGACGTTATGTCCCCTGCCTCCGCTGTCTTTAGCTTTCCTGTTAAGGCTCCTGAGAAGTCTGTTACTGTCGCAGAGGTTGGTGCTATGCAGCAGCTAGAGCTTTGGAAAACCTACCAGAATCATTGGTGCGAACATAAACCAAGCATAACAGTTTATTATACAGACAATGAGTTTCTCCAAGTAGCGCAGTGGATATGGGATAACTTCGAGATCTGTTCCGGTATTAGTTTGTTGCCAGTCAGTGATCATGTTTATCAGCAAGCTCCGTATGAAGACATTAGTATTGAGAAGTACAATGAGCTGTTAGCTGCCATGCCTCAAGACGTTAGTTGGGAAGACTTAGAAAACTTTGAACAAGAAGATAATACTACAGGCTCTCAGGAGTTAGCTTGTACAGGTGGTGCATGTGAAATCGTCTAGCCGCGAAGCCAACATCATAGGGTTTAAGGTCTTGATTAACTGTGAGGGGGTTGTCGTTACAGAGATGAGCGGCATCCCCAGTGAAGAGCTTAGTACAGTGTTTAAAGATGCAGAATTGTCTACTATGAGAAGCATTGTACAACTCACGAAACAAAAACTAGAGCCTATTCATGCGTACTTGGAAGCAGAGCTTAGTGCTTTGAACCACCAAGAACCGTGAAGCAGTTTACTTTTTAGACTTAGCTCCTGAACATTTCCAACGCTTGCGCGATAAGTTGTTGGGGGTGTTCGGGTCATTTTGTTTCTTCTTAGACAGTCTTTTCTTTATGCCCAGACTTCTGGCGCAATAGCTATCACCCTTTGAAGTTCCTGCACGTACTCTAGAGCCGCCATCCTTTGCTTTTCCTGCTTGGCCGTAGCTAACTTTCTTGCCGCTTGCAGTTACCTTTACTTTAGCTTTACCTTTTCTTGGAGTTGCCATATCTAGACCCTGTATGTTTTGGTTTTCTTTGCAATTTTCTTAGGCTGTGCGCTGTGTTGCTTGCCTGCTTTTGTGTCTTTCTTTTTCTTGGCGGTGGTTGCCGCATACTGTGCAGGTGTCAAAGCCTTGATAGCCTTCTTAGGCAGATAACGCTCACCTGTTTTAGCACTGGGTTTACCTGACTTAGTCCCCCACTCCTGCTTTGTCCAGTTCTTTAAAGACTTTTGAGATTTCTTTAACGTCATTTGTTTGTACCCTTTGCTTTCATTTGAGACTTTTTAGACAGATCCTTTAAATGAAATAACTTTACACTGGTCTTAGTGTGCGTCTTGTTGGTGTGTAAAGATCCGTCAGGCATCTTGTGCGTTGAGCCTGTATGTTCAGTACCATCTCTCTTAAAATGTTTAACGCCTTTCATTTATAGCCTCCTCCTGCTGCTTTGTATTGTTTAGCTAACATCTGAGCTTTACGTGCGCTCCACTGTCCTGCTTTACCGCCGCTAGTTCCTGCTTTAATTTTGTTAAACAGTCGTTTACGCATTGCAGGCTTTGTGTAGTTACCCGCTTCGTTGACTTTTGATTTCTTTGCTGCCATTAAATAACTCCAAATATTTTAAAGCCTATGTACAATCCTACAGGCAGTATAACTAGAACGCCTGTACCCCAAAGCAACGCAGACCATAACAACGCAATAGATGCTGCTCTTTTTCGTATGCGTATACGCTCTGCGCGTTCTCTGTTATGCCTACACTCCACTTGAAACTTTAGCCAGTCGCTGTGCATGTCAGCGCGACCCGCGTAGATCATGTATTCTTTGAGCCATGTCTCTTGCTCTTTGATCTTCTCCAACTGCATGAAGCATTGTAATTCAGTCTTACCACCACTCTTGTTAGCCTTCTTAGCTATTGCAGACTTGTTGTCAAAGAACTTAGTCGCTTGATCTGCAACATCATAGAGTTCTTTTCCGTTGGACAACGCACCTTTAATTACTTGGAAGGCTGCATTAGCTGCTGCTATTTCGGCTAACATTATTTTTCCCTCTGAACGCCCTTAGACTTTTCAAAACTTCTCATTGCTCCCATGCCTAACATTCCCATTAGCACTGGAGTTAACAAAGAGCTATCGACTTCTGGTACAAGAAACCAAATGCTCAGTACTGGAGATAAGATCGTGTTGTAAAGTAACGCCAAACAACAGCACCATCCAACAGCCGGTCGCCATCCAGAAACGAATAGGCTGTTGTGCGCCGCTTCAACCTTGTTGACTTCAAGCTGTCCTTTGCTCAATTCCAAGGCGTGTTTCTCTGACATTGTAGCTATCTCGTGTGCTAGAGCATTCCGCTGATCTTTGTCTTCTATAAACTTTCCAAGCAACCCTGTTACTGGCCCTATTAATTTGTCAAGCATATCGTTCTCCTTTAGTAACACCAACACATTGCCGGAGTCTTTCGTGTATCAACATGTACAAAGGTCTTAGCAACACCAACTGACATGCCCATTGCTGAAGCATGTTTGACTATCGCTAGACGCTGTGCGCCTCCATAGACTTTGATGTCTGCGGCAATACCAGACGCATGGGTTCCTGCAATTTTTTTGGCTTTCTCTATGCTGTGGTCTTTACTCCTGTACCCGCTTGTAATGTTAAACGGAAAGCCACACGCTTCTCGTAAGCTGTCGAGGGCTTTGATGAACTCAACGTCCATCTCGTTCTCGCCCGTTTCTTGACAGTCAAAGTCTTCAAGCTTGAAGTATTTAAAGTTGCTCATTATCTATTGTTCCTTCTCAGTGTGTCTAATACTTTGCCGCCACAGTTTTTCTGTAGCCGCTCTTCTTCTTTAGCTAGTTTTTTTATCAGAACAGATGACATGCTTATGCCACGTTTATTGGGAACCGTAGATACTTCAAAGCCATCGCCCAGTGTTTCTTGTACATAGTCTCTGAGTTCAGCTTTACTAAACCCTTTTTGAAACTTACCGCCCTCAAGACTTCTAGACGAGTTAGCCTCTTCGCCTGTTTTAAAGTTCTTTCCTTTTAGCCGTGCTTTAATAGCTGAGATGTCCCATGCCTGAACAACAGCTTGGCCCCCTTCTTTTAAACTCTTTCCAATTGTCAGCACAGCATCATCCCTAATGTCTCGCGGCAACACATTAAGCACGTTAGTAGAAATAAGCCTGCCAAACCTTCCTTCAGGAATAAGGGCAGAATCAATGTAGCTAGGCTTAAACCCTTCTTTTGGAAACGGCTCAAAAGTTTCGTCTGCCTTTACAGCTTTTGCATTTTTTCCAAACCCTGCACCGTAGTCAAGCGTTAGTCCTTCTGCTCCTTGCTCGTCTAAGTACGCAATAGCTTTTTTAGCTGTTCCTTCAGTGCTACCTATTTGAGTTTCTGATGAGTCACTGTTCTCAGCAACACGCCTAGCTTTTCTTTGAGCGGCTGTTTCAACTACTTCTTCAACTGCTTCTGTGGGCTTCATTGCTTTTTTCAAAGCGGGAGCTACAACTTTTTCTATAGCTTCTTTTAAAAGTATACTACCTGCTCCCTTCTTAACCCTTCCACCCGCTGCCATGTTCATAGCGCGTAAAGGATCATCCGTATCCATGTAAGCTACTCCGGCCCCTTCGTTGTATGGCAAGCCCGTGATCTTGTTAATACGCTCATCAGGTTCCGTAGGCGCGTTAGCAACAGGCTCAGATATTTCACCGCCTGTAGACCTTCTCATTCTTTTCATTTTTTCAAGTGCTAGTGGAGTAGGATCTTTAGGGACGTTAAGTGGTACGCCCATCATTGATTGATAATCTACTACTATTTCATTTATAGTATCTACAACTTCTGTTGGAGTATTGCTAGGGCTTTTTTGAAGCATTGCAATTACTTTGTCTTTTGAAGGTTTTTCAGCATTAGACAAACCTAGCATAAATAACGCTAACTTGTCTCTACTCATGTCTGCGTCAAGTAAGTACTCTGCGGTTTTGTCTTCACCTACTAACGCTATAGACGCTTTAACTTTTCTATATAGTTCTTGCTCTACTCTATACTTCTGTTGCTGTCGTGAACCATATCTTTTTTTCAACTCAGTAGTTGATTTTTCATAGTCTGGATTAAAACTTAAAATATTTTTCAGTTCACGATTATGTTCTAAAACAGAAAACAACACAGCGTCTTGAACATCAAGTTCTTCTACATTTGCACTGGTTAGATTTTTTTGAAACTCTAAGCCTAATGATTTAGTTTTACCAGTAAGCCTGTTTGGTTTTTCGTTCATTACTGATATTAAGTCTGCGCCTGATTTTAAAGTTCCGGGCATTGTCTGATTTAAAATATGATAGCCAACATTTGCAGCTCTATCACTTGCTGAAAGTCCCGCAGGAAACATTTCTTTTCCTTTACGTGTTCTTCCTGCCGGATCAAAAACCGCGTATACAACATCATCAGCAACATCAGCTAATATTGTTGCGCTGTAAAAAGGCTTTGCAATAGAAAGCGCAGCCTCCACAGAAACGTCTACAATTCTTTTAGTTACGTCTTCTCCTTTTAAATTATCACTCATTATTTCATTAATAATAATACGAACAGGATCTTTTACGGCTGTAAAAGGATCGTGAGAAGCTGTATCCCAATAGTAAATTTTACCTTCCTCGTCTGTATTCCATATTCTAGGAGCTACCTTTGACCAAGGCTTCTCACTAAGGATATGTGCAGCTTCTGCTTTTTCGTCATTGTTTCCAAATACAAATTTTGCCGAAGCGACACTGCCTAATCCAACGCTTGAGTTTGTTACAAGCATTGCAGAGAGCCGTTGTGCGCCTCTAGCTCTTAGAGTTGGATTACCTGAAGCTATTTCTTTGGCTCCTTGACGAAGAATGTTTGCCTGTACTCGTATACTTTCAGCAGGAAACGAAACAAAACTACCTATAGGCAAGTCTTTTAAAGCTTTAATACCAAACGGGACTCGATCATAATTAGCGTAAGTGTTTTGCGTAATCCTAGCAGCTTCAGCTTCAAGAACATCTAGAGACTTCCCAGTGTTTGCTTTCTTTAAAGTGTCTAGCTCCGATAAAAAAGTATTGATTTTATAAAAATCATCTGTAGCAACGTAAACATCTTCTACACGCTTTAAAACTTTTTGTCCGACTTTGACTCCTTCGTTTAACGTGCTTCCATAAGGAACTGAATTTTCAATCCATTTAAAACCGTCTGTAGCATTAGCGCGATAACCGCTTTCTAAAAGTTCGCGGTACTCATTTACTTGCACGTTAGTATTAATAATTCCTAGACGTAAGTATTTTTCATAAGACTCGTCAAGCGCAGCTTGTCCACCTTGAGTTACAGAGTTTCTGAGAGTCCTAAAAGTTTGCAGTGTGTTTTTTCCAAAAGGATTAACACCGTTTGCAGCCGACATAATTGCACCACCCGTAAGGTTTTTCATGTGCGTCATGTGGCTGTATACAGTCTTAAACTTTTGAATTACGCTTTGAACTTTTAAATATTTTCTGTACGAAAGGTTTTCTCTGACTGAGCCTATTTGACCCTGCCTATCCTGAATAGCTTTTAACATTTCCTTGCTTGTATACATTCCGTCTAAATTAGAATTAGTTCCGCTGATTAGTTCGCCAAACATTTGGTTGTCTTTCGTAGCGGTGTCTTTAAAGATATAGCCTCCTGATTCTCCTAAGTCTTTAGTAGTTTCAAAGAACTTATTAGTTTCAGAAAGCTTTGCCATTTTACTGACAGTAAGAATAATATTTTCGCTAGGCTCTTTTATCTCACCCATAAAAGCTCTAAGCTCTGGAGCAATATCTTTCTTTTCTCCAAGAATAGCTGTGTTTACTTTTCTAACTCGTTGCAGATAGTTTGCAGTATCTTTAACGTCTGCATCGTTAAGAAGATCTTTTAGAAAAGTATCAGCTTTGTTGCTTGCAAACTCATCAGAAAGGTCAACATCAAACTTCTGAAACTGTTTAATTAAGTATTCTTTAGCTTTTATTGTTACAT
>Ga0115007_10001272_pt1 | contig 16323 bp, 15 predicted proteins | sample ArcOceMetagenome_2_FD_87166 | JGI IMG/M metagenome (GOLD analysis project Ga0115007, IMG submission 87166) | Marine eukaryotic phytoplankton communities from Arctic Ocean - Arctic Ocean ARC135M Metagenome | ecosystem: Environmental > Aquatic > Marine > Oceanic | place: Arctic Ocean | collected... | reverse complement strand
TACAATTGCTACTTTAGGCGTTTTCAATTTCAGGTGAGATTTTTTTTTTCTCCAAAATTTTCACTCGGTTTCATTTTTTTTCTGGTGTGGTGCCTTTTTTTCAGCAACTTTTGGATTTGCGGTGCCTTTTTTTTGTAGTTTTCTCTCGGTCATAAATTTATGGATGAAAATTTTTGATTTGTGACCATTCATCGTCACATTCTTGAAATTTTATTCTTTCGTAATTCGTGGTCTCATATTTTGAAAATTATTCTTCATATTTGTGACCATTTCTCATCTCATTCTTGAATTTTTATTCTTTCGTAATTCATGGTCTCGTATTTTGAAAATTATTCTTCGTTTTTATCACCAGTTATCGTCTTATATTATGAATTTTATTTTTAATTAGTTATGGTGTTAATTTTTATATGTAGTTTTAATATTTTATTACCTTTTATCGTCGTTATTTTAATATTTTATACATATATTTAATATTTGTATGTGGAATTTAGTGGTTATTATATTTTACACCATACTACGTAAGAATATATTATTATATATATTAAATATTGTTACTTTATTATATCAAAAAACTTAATATATATATATTATTTATATCATAAATACTCTTTAATTTAAACATATTCTTAAAATATTTTTAATCTTATTCTTAGATATTCCCGATTTTTTGTCTTTTTCATATTCTTTTATATATTCAACAAAATGTATATTTACTTTTTCAATTAAATCTTTCTTAGTAATCTCTTTATTTTCATTTTTCATCTCTTCTGCGAACTTTTTTACTTTTTCTTCAATAGAATTATTTACATTTTTTGTTGTTTTTTTATCATTTGACAAATATTCATCAATATCCAAATTAAACAATTCGTAAATTTCTTTCTTTTTCTCTTCAACCAACTTATCTTGTTCTTTTACACATTTATCTGTATTTTTCTTTTGTTCTCTCAACTTAATATAATCCTTTTCCATTATTTTAAAAACTCTATCCCTAAGAAAAACTTCATTGTTTTCTTTATTTGAATTTGAAATTTTTTCTTCTATTGATTCAAGAATTTGAAAAATTCGTTCAGGATTATTTAATGTATAATTTTCAACAAAACATATATACTTTCCAGAAAATTTTTCTATTTTATAAGATTTTTGACGTTCGATAATTCCACTTGCAACAATTATTCCACCATCATAATTATTTGTTGGATCATTCAAATTATTAAAAAACTTCGGTTGTTGGTTAGCCACAGTTGAAGATACTTTTGGCATATTTTTTGCCTCAACCATAATTCTTGTATTTGAATAATTATTTGATACACAAAAATCCCCTTTTCCTGCTTTACCCGTCAAATTCTCTACTTTCCACACATTTCCATTCTTATCACCATATTCATTCATTTCTTCTTCCAGTAAATTTTCATAAGGAGCACCTTTCAAAACACTATTCACTTCAAGAGCTTCATATTTTGATTTAAATCTATCGTTTTCTTCTTTTAATCCTGAATTTTCTTTTTCATATCCTTCTTTCATAATTCTCATAGTTTCGTCATATTCATATTTTCGTTCTTTTGAAACACGGTTTACTTCTTCGCGATTTTTTTCAAGCTCTATATTTCTTTTTTCAAGAAGTCCTTTATTTTCTTCTCTCAACATTTCTATTTGCGTTTTGAAATTATTCTCGATTTCAACTTGCTTTTCATATTCTCGATGAGAACTTTCCAACTTAAAATCAGAAAACTCTTTTTGTAATTTGTATAATTCTTCGTTTTTCTTTTCTCTCAACTTTTCAGCCATAAAATTCATGTTTTTTATTTCTTCATCCTTTTTTCCAATACTTTCTTTAAAACCTTCACGTTCAATATTTAAACACTCGCTTAAATCTTCTTCACTCACCTCGCTTACATCTTTATTTATTCTTTTTACATAATCATAAACTAATGAACCAACATTAAATATCTTTTTAAATTCAGAAATACTGTATTTTTTTATTTTATTATTCAAAAAATTAAAAAAATTCTCATCATCAAGCTCTAAACTAAACATCCAATTATTTTATATAGTATAATTTCTTTATGTAAGTTACACTATAAATTGTAATAAAATTATCAAACTATAAAACTATACCCACCTACATCATAAAAACTTCAAAGTTAGTTGGCGAAACATAAAATTTATAGGTCTTGGAATTAAATTGTTGAGAGAATTACAAAAAAATAGAAATAGAAAAAGAAAAATACACTATATAGTACCTTTTTTTTGTAGTTTTTAATATTTTTCATCCATTGCTTCCTTAATATTCAAATATTTTCCCATATTTTTCGCTATTTCTTTCATATTTTTCTTTTTATGCTCTTCTTCTATTGGTCCAATCGCACTAGAAATCAAATTTAAGTATTTTTCTTCCTCTTTTATCTTATTTTCCTTCTCTAATTTCTTAATTTCTTGCATTTGCTTGTGACTTACGCTTGTAATTGCCTTTTCCATCTTCACTCCTGTGTCTTTTTCCCATTTATTTTCATCTTTTACAATAAATTGGAGCCTTTTGTTGTCTGTACAGTGGATTGGACGCTTAAAAGCACCCAAATTCATCAAATTTTTCATTAAAATGTGCGAAATTCCACTGCTATATCCAATTTCATTCGTTTTAAACACATCTTCAACACCTACTTGAATACTATTCACAAAATCAGAGAAATTTATCGCATCTTTACATTGTTCATTTAAGAAAACATTGATAGAAATGTTATTATTATTATTATTTCCTATTTTTGGAATGATGTTATTGATCATTTCTTGCTGAACATCTTGATTTGTTTTCATAAAATCCATAAAAACCTTTAATAATTCATTATTTCCTATTTCTTTTACCCTTTTTTCTATTTTTCTCTCAACATTTGAAACTTGTTTCTCAATAATTTCTTGTTCCAAACACTTTGTTTCATGTTTCCATACTCCAGAACGCGTCTTATATTTCTTATTACATTTTTTACAATAGTATTCTACAGTATTTTTTGAGGAGTTATCTATATTTTTCAAATGCTTTTTTGAAGTTAAATGTTTATCATAATGATGTTTGTATGAAGTATCATAATTACAACACTTACAAAAATACATATTAGTTTTTTTTGTTTTATTATCCATCATTTTATTTACACTTTTTTTGTCAAACCCAATAATTAGAGATGATGCGTTCACATCATTTTCCGTCTCAATATTTTTTTCTCTGAAATTGTCAATGTTTCCAAAATACACTTTTTTGTTTCCATTTGTTTCCAAAAGACTTTTTGCTGTCATTTCATTAATTTTTTTTTCGACCTTTTCACTAATATTATCATAAGCAACATCCATAAATTTATTTTGGTTACACTTTTTACACTTTTTCGTTTCCATCTCTAAATTATAAAAACAAAATTTTTTTAAACTTTTTTATGAAATTATGCAATTTTTGACAAAAATTTAGAAAAGTTAGAAAAAAAATATTTAGATTTCTTATGATTTATCGTAATAAAGTTTTGAAACACTAATTTGTCGTGAAAAAACACGTTTTTTTCAAAAGTTTTTTCGAATTTTCAATTTTGGACATTTCAAATTTGTCCATTTTACAAAAATTAAAAAAACTTTTGAAAAAAACGCTCCTGAGCGCGCAAGACTGACTTTTATTTTTAATAAATAATTATTTATATTTGTTATTTAATTAAGTATTATTTATTAAAATAACTTCTACATATAAATTATATGTCTATTGAGGAACGCAAAACATATGCTTCGTATACCGAATATTTAAAAAGAAGTCGAGATCCAGGACGACCCACTTGTAGAAGACTTCAAGCACCCTATATTCCAGATGACCCTTGTTGTGTTCCAGGCTCTTCACAAATCTTATACGATAATATTTTTTGTAACCCCACCGAACGCACATATGATAAATGCTTCAATCAAGCTCTTACTTACTTTAATGCCGGACAATATAGCCAAGCTCTTCCAATATTAAAAGCTCTACGCAATGTAAAGAAAAAAGACCCTGAAGTTTTACAGTTGTTGAGAGATGATAATATTCAAGCATTAAATTGTTAATTCTTTTTTTATTGTTTTCAAATTTAAAAATAATATTTATTTATAATTATTTAGTAACTATGGATTTTAACATAAATAATTATAACAAAGAACGCATATTACAACTATTAAAGTTGGGCAAAAATGCTACACGTGAAGAAGTCTTTTTTACAGTATTACGATTTTTAAAACATGTATCCAATGATAAAAATATTAATACAGGACGAAAACGTGAACTTATTTTCTTTTTTAAAAGTTGTTTTTATAAATTATATGCTATTTATGGGTTCACGCATACCGATTCGATGAAACAAAAATTGGATAAGTATTTAATGAATGAAAACTATTATAATCAACCCATCGTACATGAAGTCCCGTTTAAAGGCAAAATTCCAGATAAAGAACCCAAAGAAATCGCCGTGAATGTAAAACAAACAAAATATACAAAAGGACTAGTTAATCCCATTGAACGTGAAACCATTAAAAAAACTCTTGTTATTAGCAATAAATTTGCAGATTCTTATGAAAGTAGTACCGATTTTAAAGTTATTCTTATGAATCCTATAAATAATGTTGTATCTTTAAGAATTGCTTCTATCGAAATGGTAAATTGTTACTACGCTATTTCAGAATATTTAAATAATTACTCATTTTCTGTTGAAACCTATGATGTCGATGGAACTGGAACTGTAAATAATTTAGTAAAAACAACAATAGAAGTAAATGAAGGTTCTTATAATATTTCTCTGTTATCGACATTTATTAATGACGCATTTGATTCCAGTACAGATACCGATATAATTGAAACGTTTTATGAAGAAATCAAAGGAAAAGTAGTGTTCAGACTAAAAGCAACACCACCTACACCTCCTCCACCAGGAACAACATACGGATTTAATCTTTACTTTGATTCTACGGTTGAACCCATATTTATGAATATTGGTTATTTAATGGGATTTGACAAAACAGAATATATATTTGAAGACGATTATGTTGATACAGAAACCATATCTAAATTAGTAGGATTTAATCCAACCATGTGTGTAGATTTAACCGGGAGTAAATTCTTTTTTATTGAAGTAAACGATTATAATAATAATGCTCCGCGCGTAATGCTTTATAATCAAAATAAAAAATATAATTTTGATAGTAATGATATTATGACAAAAATACAAAATTCCACTGTAACACATGCTATTATTTTTGATGATGGCGCAGATAGTGAGTTTAGAACACGAAAATACTTTGGGCCCGTAAATTTACAAAGACTTCATATTCGTTTAATAGATGAGTTTGGTAAAGTGGTAAATTTAAATGAAAATGAATTCATCGTAACATTTGAATTAGAAATTTTAAATTCACCTTACAAAAACATCCTCAAGTAAGCGTTCAATTGCTTTTTCAGGTCTTACGGAAGACTCATAATAATTAACCCCATTTTCTTTTAATACAGCATATTTGGTGTCATCTATATTAGTCACATGTTTAATATAGTGAACCCCTTCGTCTAATTCGTATAAGTTATCTTGATCAAAAATGGGAACAACGCCTAAAGCAAGACATGTAGCAACCATTTTTACATCGAATTTTTTAATAAGAGCATATTTAGACTTTAGCAAAGCGTGAATAAAATCACTAAATTCTAGTTTTTCTTCGGTATCATTAGCTTCTATATGAAGATCTTTGAGACAAAATGTATTTTCGAAGCAATCCACTTCAACTACATCTTCTGTTTTTTCAGTTAAGTTGCGAACAATATCACGCTGTTCTAAAATTTCTTCGAGTTGTTTAGGATTATAGGTAACATAAAATAAAAATTTAGTTTCGCGTGGGATTTCATCTAATTTAGACAAAAGTGATTTATCATAGTTACAAATATAGAATTTTGTATGACCATAAATTGAATTGTTTAAATAAATATAAGACGATTTATCAAACATTAATTTAGAATCAAAAGAAAAATAATCTACATTTTTTTCATCAAAAGAAAAATAATCATTATATTTTTCACAAATTGTTTCAATAAGTTCATAAAAACTTGAATCTTCTTTTGTTCGGTCCCATATACATATTCCTTTTTTACGTGGAACTGTAAATTTTAGTTTTTGAGAACTAAACCGTAAATTAAATAATACTATAAAAATTAAATCTTTTTTTATAACGTGTTTAATTATTGTATTTATAAATTTAGTAACATGCTCATTTGAGTTAAAATTAGTAGTGGAAATTTCAAAAAAGTTAATTTTTTTATCTTTTAAAGTAAAATTAGTTGTAATATCTGTTGCTTTTAATTCATTACTATATGCAAAAAAATCAATAATAGATAAATAATTAGAATTATCAAAGAAATGGTTTAACTCTAATTTTTCTTTTAAAATTTTACCAACTTTCAAAAAATTTTCTTTATAATAATTTGTATCTTTTATAATTATCTCATTACCAGAAATATCATTATTAGAAATATCATTATTAGAAATATCAATTATGTTTTTTTCAATTATTTCTTCAACACGATTAAAAATATTTGGTTCGTCTAATAATGTTTCGTACTCTTCAATAATTTTGTTTATATACAAAACATTTGAACAATACAATAATTTAAACGAATATTTTTTAGAACTACTTTCATCTAAATGAGAATAAGTTATATCTTTAAAAACATATGCAAACTCTTGATTTTTTATTTCTTCTGATATTTCTAATTTTTCAGTCATTAAAAAATTATCTCCTAAAACAATAATTTCACCAGAACTTATAACACAATCTTTAACAAAAGTAAGAAATTCTTTTAAATATAATAAAGAATGATTCATTAAAACATTTTCATCTTGTGTAATAAATTTTATATTTAAATTAATTTTTCGTGGAAATTTTTCAATAAAATCTATGGATTTTTGATTACTTTTAATAATACACGTTGCGTTCGTATCATTTACCTCAATAGATAATAATAAAGTAAGTAAATTATTTGGATTATTTACTGAGAAAATACAGTACGTTTTTTTATTATCCATATAAAATAGTATGGGAATAAAAATTCGACAAATCACCCCTAATATAAAAAATTGGCACTCCACCGGCCACGTAAAAACAAGTATGCTTACTAGTGTTGGTGGCTCAATTGATATAGATAAAGAATATTTAAATGAAATTATTGAAGATTATATGAAACCTGTTTCTAATAAAACTCCATTATTAATGGGGTCTATAGAGCGTTTAGGTCAGATACAATGTATTATTATGGAACTTTATGATAAAGAAACCAATATGACAAATAAGTGTATCTTAAAAATTCTAATAGATTTAGTAGATGTTATGGCTTTTGCTAGAAATGTATATTTTGACCGTATCGCAACTGATAATTTATTAAAAAGTATTCAAGATAAATATAAATTAAAAAATCAAGAGGTTCAAGATTTATTAATTAAAATCAACAATTTAGAAAATATTAATAATCCTAAAAGTACGTTTAAACTTGACGGTACAACTTCCGCAAATTTAGTAGAATTTAAAAGTTTATTACATATTAAAGCCTTATTTTCTCCTGAAAGTGCTTGGTATACGTATCTTCATAAAACAAATGAAATTGAGCCAAAATTATATGCTCAAACATTATCTTATTTAAGAAATACATATACTTCTAAAGAACAAGCTCATAGAGCTCTAGTTGAAATTTTACATAAAGAAGAATTATGAATATATTTTTTTGTAAAAAAAAATATATATTCATTTATTATAACATGCCAAACATGTACGCATTCCCCGGTGCGTTTAGTGCCACTGCTAAAGAATTAACTCTTACTCCCCAAACAGGTCACTTAGATTTAGATATGGCTACTACTGATCGTGATGCTACCCAAACTGTCGACTCTACAGCTATAACATACTACATTAAAGCCACATTAGATATTAACAGCCATCTTCTACTCGTAGACAACTCTGAAACTGATGGTCTTGATGATGCTTTTGGTCTTGCTAGTTTTGAGGTTACTTCAGACACCGCAGATGCTACTTTTGCCTATAAAATTCCAGGAGGTAGCGAAGACTTTGATCTTGGTGAAGTAAGTGTTCGCGATGTTAATTACAGTGTAGACGCCGGTGTTGTTACACCCGATAGCGGACAATCCAACTTTCAACTTGCTGTTACCTTAACAATTAATGCTAACGCTGTTATGAATTTGCTGCCTTATTAACCGGAGCTGAATCATTAACATACACAACTGATGATTTTGCTGAAGATCTTTCCAAAGCTCAAAAAGTATACTGGAACCACGACAGTGTCCCCACACCAGCCGAAACTGCCGCTGATGTCTTAAGCACAAGCATCACTAAAATAGCTGCCGCCACGAAACTTTCTGCCGAACTTGATTCTATTAACGCCACTGAAGCCGATAGCACAGTTGCTGGTTCTATATTTCAATCTTGGAGTATTGACGTAACCCAAGTCGATGAAACCGAAGCCGGTGCCGTTGATAACGTTGTCTCTAAAATTGCCCGTAAAAATGCCGCCAATGAGGATATTACATTAACCACAAGCTCACCATACGTAGCATTTAAACAAGGAGATGAACTTCTTGTTGGTAATGGTATTCCCGCCAATCACTCTGATTTAACCGTTACTGTAACTGGTGGTTCTCTTGCTTTGGGTGGCGCCAGTGATACTATCTATGGTATCGTCGTCCAATCTTAAATTACCTTAACTTTTAGGTTTAATCAATAAAAAATTCATAATTTAAAATAATTAATTTTTATTAATTAATTTAAATCACCACATAACCACTCTTATTACAGCCCATCGTAAAATTTTATTACTTTTGAATTTACCCTGATTTTATACGGATCAAATGACTTCAAATATAATCCATCCAAAGTCCTTACACGTGACAAGGCAACATATGTTTGGCCGCATTCAAAAATCCTATTACCCAAATCCATTTCTGCAATATCCAGTGTTGCTCCCTGACATTTATGAATGGTAAGCGCCCAAGCCAACATAAGAGGCACTTGACCCACCTGAACAGAGGGAATTTTTTCGCTTTTCCATTTATGTTTTCCCATTTTTCGTCGTACGCCATTGAAAAACTCAACCACAGGAAATCCGTCGCTCGTAAAATCAACAACAATACCCTGACTTCCATTACAAATCGGTTTATCACTATCCATTTCCAAATTCACTGTACACATTACTTGTGCGCCCAACTTCAACACAATACGACTATCGCAATTAGCTCCTTTTTCCAAAAACAAATATTCATTATCCTTTTCTTGTGGCAACGCCTTTTTACAAATTTCTCGTTCAACCGCTGTAAAAATCTCTATCAAAGCATCCGTTTCTGGAATACGACTTATATTGTAAATATGCTCTTCTCCAACTAACACATTCAATTCACGCTCATTTGTCTTTTCCACTTGATGGCGACGAGGATACAGCAACGTGGGTGTCACTTTCATTTCTTCTGATTTCTTTTTTCCAACGTGCGTCTTCAACACCGCACAAGAATTTTTAGAAATTTTTCCTACGCGGATTTGATTCAAAATCTTACTGAAAAGAGCGTTGTCTTGGCGGAAAATCTTCTTCAACAACACGTGATTTACTTTAGGAAAAACTTCATACCATTGTGGCGACTCGAAACAAAATTTATCAGTGTCTTCTTGGTCTCGCGAAGGAACAGGAGGCAATTGGAAAAAGTCTCCGCTAAATACAAGCTGAATACCACCAAAAGAAATTTCACTTTTTCTTACCAATTTACCACACAAGTTTAAAAGTTCAAACAACTTTTTAGACATCATACTTACTTCATCAACAATAAGGACGTGAACTACTTTCCAGTTTTCACTTTTACGTTTGTGTTTTGCAAGACGTTTTCCAGTTTCTTGAATAGAACCATTTCCCAATCCAATACCAGCCCAACTATGAATTGTTTTCGCTTTACATCCTTCCAGAAGAAGCGCTGCACATCCTGTGAGAGCACAAACATCAACACGGACTCCACGGTCACGACAATAATTTACCATTTCTTTAATTAGAGAAGACTTTCCACTACCTCCTGGACCGCTCAAAAATACATTTTTTCCTTTTTTAAATAAATCAAACGCTTCTTGTTGTTCATCTGAAAGAACAATACTTGGACTGTATATTTCATGTTGGACTGCTGGTTTTGTGATTGAAGCCATTGCCATAGCACTCATCTTTGTATATAATTTTTAACATTAAAAAAATTTAGTTTCAATTTTTTCTTAATAATGGTCTTAATCATCATATTAAATTTTAAAACCAATATCTTATTTTCTCTCAATAAAAATAATTGAAACTAAAATTTTTTAAAGTGAAACGCCAATCACACAAACATGATGAACCAAATCACGACCAACCCCGTTGCCATAATTGAAGCCACTATTCATACCAAAAATGAAAATGGAGAAGACGTTCCCAGCCATGGCTACATTTCTTACGCCCAAGCTGTCAGAAAACAAGATGGACTTGTCAAAACAGTAATTTCTCCTATGATGTATGTGACCGCAACAGAAGAAGAAATGCAACAACAACAAACACAACAACAAAACGAAACACTTCGTTACCAAATAGAGAGTGTTCTTTCACAAATGATGTTTACCGGTCGTTTTATAGGTCGTTGTATGTTTGATGGAAAAGATTATGATGACAAAAAAATACTTGGACGATACATGGTCGCATCTGAAACGGTTTATCAAAAACCAGGAGGAATGATGTTGTATGCCGAAGAAAATGAAATTCTTTCTCATTTTGCCGACTTTGAATTTATTTTAGAACATTCACTTGTGCCTTACGAGAACATTTGGGAAGACATCGATATACGTTACAAAGTTTTGTCCAACTTGAACATTAGGCGATCCAGTGGAAAAATTCAAAAAGCATTGAGCCCTCTTTTTAACGGATTTCGTTACAGCAAAACATGCCAAAAAATGTCTGTTCCCATGTGTTTCAACAACAAAGATTCAGACTCAGTAGCACACATCAAGGAATACTTGAAAAACGGCGATACATCTAAATATTTTTGGAATTCACACGATACTGAAATGCAAAAAGGAGTTTTGTTGAATGATTTTCTTGAACTAAATCCACAAATTGATGTTTTCATCAAGTTTGAAAATCCACTCACAAAATACCAAACGCAAGCTGATATTTTCACGCATGTCAACCCACATCGTTCACAAGAACTGGTGGAACTGAACAAATATTATTGTAAACTTCTTACAAAATTTGCCGAAGAAAAGATTCTACCCAGTTTTCAAGGTATAGATCCGTCGCGCTACAGCATTAATGTTTATCAAGTATAAATTTCCAACGGTATAAAATAATAAATTTAATATATTTATTTTCATTTTTTTTGACCAGTCCGTATGGGGTTTATAAACCGAACAAAAAGGAGGACAAAGATGAAAAATTACAGGTTTCCATTTCTTCCGGTTCTAATGGTGGTATATATCTCTTTCCTCTTACCTGAAATATACTTAATAATTGACTATCATTGATACATTCTTCTTCTTCTTCACTATGAATAGAGCTTACCATTGTATCTTTAAAATTTTTGGTTTCTATACTATTAATTTCGTCAATAAATTCTATATTAGATAATACATTTTTTTTAGCTAATATATCTAAAAAATCATAACCACGTGATAAAGACTCTTTCCATACGCGTGTCCAAAGTGCTTTTTCGTTTTCATTTTTTAACAAACGTAGTTGTAAATTTTTATTTACTACCAAACAATTTGTAATAAAAATAACAGGTATCTCACCTTCTTTTACAATGGTTTCAATAACATTAACAACACGATTTAATAAATAATCAAAATATTCAGGATTTTTTTTATATTTGGATTTTCTTGGATGCTTATCTTGACGAAATAATCCCGGGTTTATTGGATTACCAGAGTCATCATATACAATCATATGAGGAACCTTTTTATCGTAAGAAAGATTTTGGTTTGGTACAACATTTCTAGGACAAAACATATGTAAATATCCATGTTGAACTATGCTTTTAGGGTGATAAGAAAAGCGGTGAAGCAACAGTTGCGCATTAAAAGGAGTTTTTAATAACAACTGTGGAAGTTCTATACCGGGAATATCTGCGCTGGACCTTCCTAAACGCCCCATGAAGAAAATATAAGATTTTATTGGTTGAAAAGTAAGAGGAACATCTTGTTCACCTTCATAATCATATTTATCAAAATTAACAAACATACCATGTAAGTTAATATTAAATATTTTATATTTGGAAGAGGATTTTGGATAAGCATGTGCCATTATAATAAAGAAAGCAAAATTTTTGAAAATAAATTAAAATTGATATAATTGTGTAATTTCTAAAGCAAATGACCAGTCTTGGTAGTTTAGATTTACAACTCTGCCCTTATCGTTGATAAGTTTAATTTCTAATTTTTCAATATTTACTGGACCAAAATAAGTCCGTTCCATATTATTGGGTATTTTTCCACGTAAATACGTCATTTTTTGTTTAAGTGATCCGATGGTATTATCCTCATTATTAACAATACGGGCTAATGTATTACTATCAGTTTGATTATTTGAAATAGACGGTGCTTGTTTATTTAAATATTTCTCTGTTAATATTTGTTCCACACTATATTTTTGTGCTTGTGTCAAATTTCCGGATGGGTCATTTATATAAACATTATTTCCACTAATGTCAGTTGGATATAAAGTGCTATTGTAATAAGCCGGTGCTGCGGAAATAATAGGTTGGTCAAAATCAAAAGCATGAAGAAAAATTTTGTTAGTAAAATTAGAGTTAAAATCGTTTGCACTAATAAATAAATAATTAAAAAAATCTAAATTTACACACGCTTCACCTGTATATGAGGATTGTCCTATATATTCAGGAAAACGAAATCCACATAAGTATCCAAGATTTTCTCGTAAGGTAGAAAGGTAATCTTCCCCACCTGGATTATTAATTCCATAGTTTTCGTCAAAAAAACGTAAGTCGAACATAATTCCAATGTTTTCGATAGTTATTTTGTTATCATTTAAATTATAACTAACTGTTGCTCCTGCAAACCCGACAACATTTCTAATTTGTCTTTGTAATTCATCTTGAATTATCATTGATTGTCCTTGAACATATTTTCCGGGTGGAAGAGTAACTTTATTCCAATCAGATGTACCGGATAATCTAATTTCTAAAATATCTGTTCCATAAGCAGGGTCGATAGGATACCATGAAACCGGAATTTCATAAGATATAACTTTAATTGTAATCACATCTACTAAAGGTTCTTCAAGATTAATAATAAAATTTCCAGAATTTTCTGGAAGCACATATTCATTTTTAACTGTGGTAATACAATTTCCTGATGAATCCGGTGAAACAGTAATTAGTTTTTTTGAAGTGGAACCATTTCTGTAAGCACTGTCAATTGTAAGAATTTTAATTTGCGATTGCCTTAAAACCGGATTCATGTAACCTTGCTTGATAGGCAAGTTTTGTTGATTTAAGTAATTGCGAATTTGAACTGACCGGTCTGGATTTACAACAGTTACATTGTGTCCTATACGGTCACCAACAACACCTTTTTCATAACCTGATTTTAGTTGCGATATGGTACTAAACCCCGCACCAGAATCTTCTTCAATAATATCTAAATTATTAGCTTCAAAAAAGGCATTAAATTTTGAGTTTATTTTTTTTAAAAATTCACTTAGGTCTTTGTCTTTTGTTCTGCTTTTTTGGTAAGCAATTGCGTTTTCAATTTGTCTTTTTTTAGTTGGTATAGTAAGTCCTAATATATTGATAAGTTCCTCTAAACTATAGAAGTTGATATCGTAGTTTACTTCAGTTGAACTCATTATTTAATATAAATATAACAATTACTAAGTTTAAATAAAAAATGGATTAATTTTAATTTTATTTCTATTTCTATTTCTACCACTTGTGGCGAATGGCGCGCCCCAGGCGAAGAGGGTCCTTGGAAATCTGGTACGTACTGACACCAATGGTCTTCGACTGGCGCTCAAACTGTTCATTACAGTAGTCCATGATTTTCTTGATGTTGTCCCAGTTCTCGTCAATCTCCATCAACGTATCCTGAATAAACATAGAAAATTCTTCACTCAGCAAATATTCCTGTCCGATTCCCTCTTTAATTTTGTCTGCTAGGTTCTGTAGGGAGTTGTTGACATAGCGGTAGTTCTCAGTACAAACCGCACTTAGAAGCTCAAACACATGAAGCACAGTTTGTTCCGTAAAGCGGGTTCCATCACGGCGAATGAGATTCTTCTTGAAATCGTCAGTATTGATTTTATTCGAAAGCAAGTTGTAGCGCAAATCGCGATTGTCGACATCTTCATTTACATTTTCACGAATGCGACGCATCGTGGTCACTTGGTTTTGATAGAGTCCGTTGAGATACGTTACAAAGTTTTGTAAATAACCAATGCTCCAAGAATTACGGGTCAAGTAATCTTTCACGAATCTTGTATTTTCATACATGGGACGGTATTCAGGCATACCTCCACAAACGAAGTCACCCGGAGCACGAACCACGGCGGCACCGCCATTACGACGAAAGTTGTAGTAGTGTGGATTGTGAACGATACCACGTTCCACCTTACCGGTGTTCCAGCTAAATGCCACGTGACAGCATGTACACCACATTTGGTCGCAGCCGTTGATCTTGTAAATGCGTGTTCTACACTTCGGACATGGTTTGGTTTCTTTTTTGAGAAGCTTGGCCGTCTCGACGCTGTCAGGATTACACTCGTGCTTTTCGTCATTGTTAGAACCAATAACCTCCAAACACTTGTTACACGAGTAGTTCATACAAGAATTGCATTTCCAGTTTTCGTCTAAGAAGCCGTTACAGTCGCCGTTAGAGCAAGGGTTAACAAAGTAGGACTTTGCCTTGGTGTCTCTATTTTGAAGAAAGTTAATGAACTCACCATTTTGGTAGCTGGTAATTGTCCAACGAGACTGTCCAATAATAACATTATTTTGAGACATCTTGTCTGAAAGCTCATTTACTTTGTCTTCATATGGTCGTTTGACGGCATCAATTTCTTGGAGAATATTACTTTCCATTACTTGAAGGTAGAGAATCTCATCTTGAATAGATTTGAGTGATTTATTTGAGTATTCACAAGCAGTTTCAGCTTCACTCCACTTCATGTTTACTTCATTTTGAAATTCATTGTTTTCATCTGAGAGAGTAACAATTTTCTCACGAAGGTCTTGGATGTAACTCACGTCTACCATAGTTTCAGGGAAACGTGACTTTTCATGTTCAAAAAGCAGTTCACAACGGTGTTTCTTGTAAATGTTCTTCATAAAGCTCTTGTTTGTGACGCGAATCAAAAACTCTCGGTCAAAAGGGGCCTTACAGCTCATACAAGAAGGGTCCATGGGCTGAGAGATAATGTATGCGCGAAGACATTTACTACAACACTCTTGATCGCAGCTGGGACACTTAACACATTTGCGATGAAGAGTAAACTTGTCAGCACAAATGGCACACTCAGTGTTTACCTGGTTAGAAGACATGATTGTTGGTGGTTGTAAATTCAATATACACTTTCAAAATGCGTTGGTAGTTTTACATCAGCCAAACATGAAAAAGGTATTTCAATTTTTTTAAAAAAAATGAAATTTCTCTCCAACCAACACAAACCGTTTTATATGTTATTTCTTATTTCTTATTTCTAGTTTTTTAAATACACCTTCAAGACAAACAAACAGATAGTATAGCTCTTTCTCGTATTGCTGAATTTTTTTTTGTGAAAGTATTGTAATACCCTGACCCCGTTTGTAATGACCACATCCTTTAAAAAGTATATTTTCTAAGATATTAATTTGTGTTGGAAATTCGCTTTCTAGTATATTTCGACCAATAATATGCTTTCCTTTATAAACAAATCTGTTCCAGTTTTTATCATTATAAATATAGTTTTTTATTTTACAATCGTAATAATTTGTTATAAAGCCAATATTTGCGATTTGATTTATTTCATTATTCATTTCCAAAATAAATAATTTTGCGTTTACAGGGACTTTGCTAGGCACTTTTATTGAAGAACCATATAAACATCCGTCGTGGTTGTTATTTTTTTTCCAATGATGATTTTGTTCTAGTGTTTGATTATTAAAACGGGTTGTTCCAATATAATGAGTGCCACCGTTAAGAGCAAGCATATTGTTTATTGTTATTAAATATTATTTAATAAAATTCAATTTTTTATTGATAATTACATAGAGCTTAATAATATTTCAACTTTAATTT